>ERZ1090866.224-NODE-224-length-22893-cov-13.485463_pt1 | contig 22893 bp, 25 predicted proteins | sample MGYA00478477_ERZ1090866 | MGnify/ENA primary metagenome ERZ1090866 (study PRJEB33644, sample SAMEA5815737) | chicken gut metagenome | biome: Chicken; feature: Gastrointestinal Tract; material: Caecum | place: Ireland | collected 2019-01-01 | study: A study of the... | reverse complement strand
ATACAGGGCTGGCATTTGCCCCGTCCACAGATGTGTCTGAAGCTGAGGACGATTATCTGAACGGCCAGAACCACCTGTTTGACTGGGTACATGTAAACTACATCCGGGACAGTGATAGTACACCCCGTCCAACCGCAATCGAGGGCATGAGCAATTACGCAACTACCGGTGCGGTGGACGTGGGAGCCATGCAGATGAGCTGGTGGTTTAAGTGGGATGCAAGCAATCCAGATTATGACCTGATTACCATTTCTGATCTGCCGCACCCGGAGCTTAGATTGAAGCCTTGGACTGAATGCAAAAAGGCAGACGACACGGTTGTGCCCTGGTGCATCGGCAGCGCTTATTTTTCCGGCATTGCATCTGATGGCCTGCCGCGGTCACAGCCTGGGTTAAAACCGGCGCGCAATCAGTCGCATAACAACATGATTACCAACTACCAGCAAAAGGGAGAGGGCTATTGGGGCGCAGGTTCCGAGGCGAATACGTTCCAATTTATCATGAATGCCATCAAGGGCGCAACCAAAAACAGCCAGACGCTGTACGCCGGATGTACGTCCTACAATTACCAGTACGAGGCGGCTGTAAAGTCCGAAGAAGCGCACACCTATTTCCCGGTCACGAATGCCCAGGCTGGCAATCTGGTGGTAGGAAGCTATGTATCCGTGGGCTATGGCAGCAACAATAATGGTGCGGTTAACCAGGACAGAGGGCAATCATCAGTACACGAATACGCGGATGATGTAAAAATCCTGTCCATCGAAACCCTGGGCGACAGCAACATGGCGGTATACCTGGACATCCCGGAGGAGTCGGCATTTAACACGATGCCGCATGTCCACACCGAAACACTATCAGCCCCCATCATCCTGTCAACAATGCACTGGTGGTCTGGGGCTACGGATGCGGTCAAAGGACGGCATGATGGTTCACCGGGCAGCAATACCAACGGCAAGTATCCATACCGGGTGCAGGGCCGTGAGTATGCAGTGGGCGGATATATGGTTGCATCGGATACGGTCATGGATTTGCAGGCCGATTTTACCAAAAAAGTGCTGGTGGCCCCGAAGGGCGTAGCACACTCTTCGTCTGATGCAACAATCCGCAGCACATACACGGAAATTGGAACAATTCCAGCCGCCTCCGCGGGAAACAACGCAGATTTGTGGGTTGGTGACGTAACCCTGGACAATGACACCGGCGCATGGTTCCCATCCGTTGAGGGTTCTGGATCTTCGCAGGGTACTGGTGACAGGGTTTATGCTGGTGGTTCGACAGCAACATCTGGTCTCCGCGAGTATTTACAGGGCGGGGACCTCGGGCTCGGCTCGAGCGCTGGCGCCTCCTTCCTGTACTGCGGGAGCTGGCTCGGGTTCGAGGGCTGGAGCTACCTGTCGCGCGATTAAAATGGCCTTCCGGGGGTGAATTTCCCCGGAGGGGAAAGAGGGGATCTCCCCTTAATAAATAAGGACTCACGGCGCAAAGGCGGGAACCTCAGGAACGGCTCGAACGCTGGCGCCTCCTACCTGAACTGCAGGAACAGGCTCGGGAACGAGAACTGGAACTACCTGTCGCGCAATTACATAATAATATTTTGCGTCGTGTTTCGCACCTGAAGGTGTAGCCCGGAAGGGCTCTTTGGATTGTAAAATCCTAAAATAAGTTAGAAAGGCCGGCCGAAATCCCAGCGGGGAAAGTAGGGACGTACATGGAGTTGTACGCCGGGGCTAGTAGCAAACCGAAAACCCTCTTATTTATAATCGAATGAAAAGATTGTGCAAAGACGTTGATATAACGGATAGAGGCCTAATTAGCCGGGCAGTATACGCCTGCCTGAATAAAAAGTATAAGCGTAATGATACTATTAAATTCCTGTCGAGGTTTACCGTCCTGACAGGCGATCAAATCAGATATATCCTCCACCGTGGCGGGAAAACAGCCCTGCGATGGATTGTTGAGCGGGTGATTGATTCTGTTCGCGAAGAGATTATCACCTGGAATATGTCCTTCCCGCCTATCTGGTATCGGATTAAAGTTGACGGCTCAAGCGGAAAGCTGCGTAGAATCGGCATCCAGAATATCAAGCAGCAACTATATGATTACATCGCTGTTGAAGCCCTTGATCCGTTCTGGCGGCGGTTTGGGGAATATCAATATGCATCCATAAAGGGCCGTGGAACCACAAAGGGAAAGAACGTAATCCAGCGGTGGATGCGGAACCCTAACATGCGGTATTTTGTAAAGTTGGATGTCCGCAAGTGCTTTGAGAGCATTGACCACGATAAGTTGACGAACTTCCTTCGGCGGCACATTAAAAATGATCTCCTTCTTAGGCTGGTTGAACTTTTGGTTGACAGCTTTGAACAGGGATTAAGTATTGGCTCTTACCTGAGCCAGTATCTATGCAATGCCTACATGAGCATCATCTACCACCAGATCAAAGAGCGAATGTATAAAATCAGGCGTGGCACAAGGACAAATCTGGTGCGCCGGTGCCTGATTTACATGGATGATATCCTCATGATTGGGAGCCGTAAACGCGACTTGGAAAAGGCGATTAAGCTGGTATCTACCACGGCGCGAGACATGGGCCTGACGATTAAACCTAATTACCAGGTATACGCCGTTGACAAATATTGCGTTGACATGCTGGGGTATAGGGTTTACCGGACACACACGGAGATTCGTAAGGCAATATTTATCCGCGTCCGCCGGGCATACAAAAAGTTCCGAAAGAACCCGACCACCAAGGCAGCTCGGAAGTGTATATCGTACTATGGCTATCTCAAGCATAGCAATAGTCGCAGAATTGAGAAACGTTGGAAAGTAAAGAGCACCATTAAAAACTGTAAAGGAGTGATACGGAATGGCTATGAAAGCACGGTTTTCCAGCCAGCAGCAACCAGTTAAGGTTGTGGAATCAGACGGAGTAGCGTATGTGTTTATTTGTTTAAACGAAATCCAAGGGACGGAAGAATACCCAGACATGGGAGACAATCCCACAAAAGAAATTTATTATGAGTACGATTACAATGAAATATGTGGGCCATCTTCTGAGCTTCCGATAAGTGATATTCAGGAAAATCCAGAAAGATATTTGGATTATTCATATTCCAAACAAGATCCAAACAATCTTGAACAAAGAATTTCTGCGCTAGAGCAAGAACAAGCCCAAATGAATTCTATCTTTGAGGAGGTAGTAAATAGTGAAATCTGAAAAGTTTAGAGCTTTATGCAAGATGGCTGTGCTGAATGCAATGAATCTTGACGATGCCTCTGCTCTGACCGTAAAAGAGCTTTATCCAGAGTGGTCATATCTGTGCCAGTCTGGGTATACTGCCAAGGATTCTGGATTTAAGTTCAGATATGAGAGTGGTAGAGACGTTAAACTTTATAAAACCATTCAGCCTAATTTTACTTTTCAATCGCAGTGGATTCCTGGAGAAGGAACCTCATCCATTTATACTCAGGTTGTAGATTCTCAGCCCGGTACTTATGATGATCCGATAGATGTTCCTCTGGACGTAACTTCAAATGCATTTACCTATGTAATTGGAAAATATTATAGATGGAACGATATTATTTATAAATGCACAAGAAGCGGTGACGAAGATGGAAAAGAATATAGTTTTGCATATTCTCCCGATCAGCTTGTCGGACAATATTTTGAGGTGGCATTTGAATGAGAAGCCCTGTATCGCAAAGGCAAAATATTTGGTTTTCTAAAGTAACTGAAGAAAAAAATAAAACAAATACTATACAAAAATATGGAAACCCCGTTTTGGCAAAACTAACAGTATCCTCTGGGGCCGGAACCCCTGCGCAAATTTCTGCTGGACTAGTTGTAGATTATGACAGGGAAATTATTTCTTATCATCCTGGTCTAAGGAAACAAATTTCCGAGGGGGATGTGTGCTGGGTTGATGTTTCACCCGAATTATCAGATGATGGAAACTTACAAATGAGTGCGGATGGAGTAACTCCCACAACTCCACCTGATTACCGAGTTGAAAAAATCTTTTCTACGGTCAGGGGGAAGATAGACATATTTGGAATAAAACAAATTGGTGGTAACTATTTGCTAAATAGGTAGGAATGATTATGCCAGGCAAGACAATTAAGATTAACCTATTTGATGAGGAAAGCCTTGACAAGGCAATAAGGCAAATAAATCAATACAAAAATAGCTTGAACGGTAAATGCACTACGTTTGTTATAAGGTTGGCCGAGGTTGGAATCCCTATCATTGATGAAAACATATTAAAATCACAAGGAGATTCGAATAAAAACCATAATACTTACATAAAAATCAATTCATTTGGCCCTTATTCACAAGCACAATTGATATGCGAAGGAAAAGATCTTCTATTCATAGAATTTGGGGCAGGGGTGAGCTTGAACGGTCATCTGGGCGGTTCTCCGCACCCAATGGGTGAGGAGCTTGGTTATACAATCGGCTCATATGGAAAAGGTCAGGGCAAGAACGAATTCTGGTTTTATTACGCGGATTCTGGCGAGGCAGTGATGTCTCATGGAACGCAGGCCACTATGCCTGTGTATAAAGCCGGAGAAGAAATTCGGAAACAGATATTGAATATTGCCAAGGAGGTGTTCGGGGAGTGATTACAGCCACCTACATTGTCGAAAAGACTTATGAGAATTGGATTGCATCAATAAAAGATATGGTTGGAAATAACTATTCGATGGAAAACAGCACCATTGTATCAGATCTACCTTATGCGAGTCTTTATTTTGTAGGTCTCCCAAGTGAGGGGGTAAATTTAGAAAAAAATGAGTCCGGCGTGATTGCAACTGTTCAAGTTGACATTTTTGCGAATGGGCAAAAAGCCGTTTCATCGATATATTCCATTGATGAAAAAAGCCATTCGGTAATGATAGGAATGGGATATGAACGAACACAAGGGCCGGAGTTAACACAAAATATAGACCCTTCGATAAAGAGATTAACCTCAAGATACAGAAGAACATTTGGATATGATGACATTTTGTAGCATTCAGGGAAAACCTGTTTGCAAATAAATTATGAAGGAAACCAGGAGGCTTCTATTTTTTATGCAGAAAGGAGAGTGAACCATGGATTTTACAGGCGTAGCAAGCGTAATAGGAATCACGGTTATTTGCTATTTAATTGGAATGGTAGCCAAGGCGACAGCGATTGATAACAAATGGATTCCTGTTATTGTAGGCGCGGCGGGAGCAATTCTTGGCGTGGCCGGAATGTATGTTATTGCAGACTTCCCGGCAGCGGATGTTATTAATGCTCTGGCAGTAGGAATTGTTTCTGGGCTTGCGTCCACGGGGGCTGACCAGATTAAGAAAATTTCACAGCAGTAGAAAGGAGCGTGATCCTCTCTATTTCCCGGACGCAGGGTTAGAGTGTCAATTATTGCAAATTTGCAATAGTTCAACCACGTGTAAATACATACGGTTATAACAAATAAGTCATTGAATAGGAGAATGATAAAATGTTAGTAGAAATCATGAGAATGGGAAAAGAAGAAGTAACTGTAGTAACAAGTCTTGACGTTGCTGAAACATTCAGCAGGGAACATAAAAATGTATTGAGGGACATTAGAGAACTTCAATGCAGTGAGGATTTTCGACGGCTCAATTTTGAGCAGTCAGAATATCTGAACGAACAAAATCATAAGCAACCTATGTTTTACATGACGCGGGACGGTTTTACTATTCTAGTTATGGGATATACCGGAGAAAAAGCTATGAAGTTCAAAGAAGCATATATCCGACAATTCAATGCTATGGAGAAAGTGCTTATTGGAAAACTCCGGGAACGCGAAAAAGGAATAGCCGTCCGTCAAGCATTGACAAACGCGCTAAAAGAATCTCAAGAAAATGAGCGTATGCATGGATATGCCTACTCTACATACACCGATGTGATATACAAGTCGCTATTTGGAAAGTCGGCGAAGCAGTTCCGAGATGAACTTGGGATAACAAAGAAAGACGATCTTCGAGATTACTTTGATGCGGATGATTTAAAGAAAATTCAATCAAAAGAAATGCTCGTGAGTGGACTTATTGATTGCGGATGGGGTTACGGCGAGATTAAAAAATTTATTAAAACAGAATCTAAAAAAATGATAGAAACGGCCTGATATTTATAAGTCTTGGCTGTTTTTTATTTCACCGGCTGCCAGAAAGGTAGTCGCTGACCGCAGAAAATTAGCGGTAGAAAGGAGTTAGAAATGGCATCAACAAGTTACTTGGCCAGAGTAATTTTTAAGGAGCACACGGACGAGACGTTGGATGAGACAGATTTTGCTGGAACTTATAACCTGCTTGTAAAAGCAAAAACCATTCCGGCTCCGGTGTCCGCACCCAATACCATAGAAAGTACAACACTTGAAGACGATGCCCAAACATATGAAATGGGTATTAAAACTTCTGACAGTAAAGAAGTAACAGGAAACCTTGAAAAAACCTACTTGGATGCTATTGATAATCTTGCAGGCAAAAGAATTGATATTATGCAGCTTTACGGTACGGACGGAGTTGGAAGCGTTGCAAAGTATGCCTATGTGGGGCAGGCAACTGCTACACCATCTGATGTAGGCGGAATAGATGAGATTTTGGAAATGGCGGTAACCATTATCCCGAACACGGCGGCAAAGAAAGTCACGGATGCTTATACAGTTAGGGACAACGGCGACGGAACATTTACTGTTGCAGAAAAAACAGAATGATTTCGCAGATAAAGGGAGGTATGCGATATGACAATTTTTAAAATTGGCGGAAAAGAGTACAAGGTACAGTATGGATACAACACATTTTGCGACACGGATCTGATGGATCGTGTACAGGATATGACAACCATTTTCTCTGAAGGAAATCCGGACATGGGAAAAGTTCGTTCCCTGTTTGTTGTTTCCAGGGAGCTGTTTTTCGTTGGGCTTCAGAAATATAATCCGGTCGAAAGCGTTCAAGTGGCAGGAGACCTGCTGGATCAGTACAATGCAGAAGCACCAGAAGGAGAAAGCCGTAACATGATGGATATTTTCAACATGTTGACAAACGAGCTGACCGAAGAGGGTTTTTTATCAGGAATGATAAGCGACAGCCAGAAGAAGGCAGCTCCGGCGAAGAAGAAGGCTTAACAAAGTCTTATTCGCAGATGATCTATGAAGATATTCTTCCGCGCTTCCTGAACATGGGCGTATCCTACGAGTTCTTCATGGATTCATACCCGGAAAAACTAAAGCCATTCGAAATTGCCTATAAGGCAAAAATCAGGCAGATAGATCAATTGGCGCATGTGTTTGGAATGTACGTGGAAAGTGCCGTGCAAGTCGCTGTAGAACGCAATCTGTATGGAAAGAAATCAAAGAACCAGTACATAAAAGAACCGATTTTAACCCATGCGTTTGAGTACGATGGGCTGACTCAAGAAGAAATAGATGCAAGAGAGATTCAAAAGATGATTCTGGCAGAAGAACAGTGGATCGCTGTTGAAAGACAAAGAGGATTACCAGAAACAAAGATCAAGAAGGGCTGATCGGGGTCAAATCCATCAGCCTATTTCCGGCCATTAACGAGTAATGGCTGCTGACCTCGAATAATTAGGAGGTGGATTTTTTGCCTGATATTGATTCTTTGCAGATACAAATATCTGCGGATGCTACTTCAGCTTCAGCGGGGCTAGAAAAATTAAGTGCATCATTAAATCGACTCAAGACCTCACTTAGTGGAATTGACACAAGCGGATTTCAACAACTGGCAAACGGAATAAATCAGCTGTCTACATCAATCCAAAATTTTTCTACCCGGACAAAAACAGCGGATTTTACCCGGATTGCGACCGGCCTAAACAGGCTGTCAAATGTCAATATTCAGGGTGTAAGCGATGCGTCAAGGGCAATAAGCACCCTCACGGCAAATCTTAGTGGAATCGGGACTATTGCGTTTGATTCGCAGGGTATCGCAAACATTTCAAATTCTATCGCCCAGCTTGGAAGAAAAACAGTAACGCAGGCTTCCGAAAATATCCCTAAATTGACAACGGCGCTGCAAGGTCTAAAAGATGGGCTAAGTAATTTTTCAATTAATAATGCTAATTTTGAGGGATTAAGCCAGCTTACCGCATCAATTACTAAGCTTGGTGGAAAATCGGCAACAGCTGCTGCAAGCGGAAATATACAAAAGCTTTCCGTGGCTCTTAAGGACATGATGAAAACTTTGTCCACGGCCCCAACGGTAAACAAAAATATTATTCAAATGACCCAAGCATTAGCCCAGTTAGCATCTTCTGGAGGCAGGGCTGGGACAGCGGCAGCAAGTTTGACACGTAGTTTTAGCTCACTTCCGACAGCTACATCCAAAGCTAAGTCTGGATTTGGTGGCCTTGCTAGTGCAATTGGAAAATTTTACGCTACATATTGGCTTTTGATTCGCGGGCTTGATCAGTTTAAAAAAGCTATAGATATTTCGTCTGCTTTAACCGAGGTTCAGAACGTAGTTGATGTTTCGTTCGGGAACATGGCAGACAAAATGAACGAATTCGCCGACTCTGCATTGCAGCTTTACGGCATGTCTGAATTGACAGCAAAGCAGATTGGAAGCCGGTTCCAAGCGATGGGCGTTTCCATGGGATTTACCCAAGAAGAAATGTCTGATATGTCCATTAGGCTGACTCAGTTAGCTGGAGACCTAGCATCGTTTTACAATATTACACAAGATGAAGCAGCAACCAAGTTGCAGTCTATCTTTACCGGCGAGTCTGAACCGCTACGCGCATTGGGGATCGACCTTGCACAAACATCCGTTGAAGCATGGGCGTTATCGCAAGGAATAGACGCTGATATGCGGAGCATGACAAATGCCGAAAAGACCATGCTTCGGTATCAATATGTACTGGCATCGACCGGGCAAGCGACCGGGGATTTCCAGAGGACAATCGGTAAACTACGTGCCGCATGATGTGGTAACACATCAATGAAAATCAAGCAAAATCGGTGAAAGCTAAGTTGACTAATTAAGTATTTATGATTGTAATATATAAAGCGCAAAACAAAATAAATGGGAAAATTTATATAGGAAAAACAAATAATCTTCCAAAAAGAATACGAGAGCATACGCGATATGATGTTCACAATGGATTGATTTTCCATAAAGCTATAGAAAAATATGGCGAAGAAAATTTTGAGTGGGAAATAATTGATTCCACAGAAGATTTTCAAGAAGCAAACGAACTTGAATCGTATTACATAAAGAAATACAATTCATTTAAGCCAAATGGATATAATATGACATTTGGCGGAGACGGAGGAAATGCTCATAACGCCGTTCCTATAGTATGCTTAACATTAGATGGGAAATTTGTTAAAAGATATAACAGTGCTGCGGAAGCAGAGAGAGAAGATGGCTTTACTAATACAACAGTGTTGACATGTTGCAAAGGCGAAACGCTGACATGTAAAGGTCATCTTTTTATGTTTGAAGAAGATTATTTAAAAAATGGAGCCATAACCTATAAAAAGAGGAAAAGTACACGTTGCAAAAAAGTAATACAATGCGATGTACAAGGTGGCTATATCGCTTCGTATGACAGCATTCAAGAAGCCGCATTATCTACAGGAACTAGCAGAACGGCTATTATTGGATGTATAAAAGGTCGATACAAAAAGGCAAATGGATATATATGGGTATATGAAATAGATTTTCCTATTAAAGATATTGAATCTCACAAAGATAAAAAGAAGGGTCGAAAAGTTGCGCAAGTAGACCCAGAGACGAATAAAATCATAAATACGTTTGATAGAATGACGGATGCCGGAAAAGCGGTTGGTACAAGCCATAAGAATATTCATAAGGTTTTGGATAAACCAACTCGAACTTCGGCTGGGTTTAAATGGATTAGTCAATAAGCCAATACCGAGGTAAGCAATCAGATAGCGAAAGGCTGATTGCCACCGTAACGCGTAGGGTTGAATAAATATAATACCCCAAGAGTGCTTGACATCCTTAAAGCAAGGATGAAAATGTACGCTGAACCGGGGATGAAACGACATCCCATCATGCGAGGAAACTCCCGGAAGTATCGGATAAAAAGCCGATACGGTAACATAATTGTCGTGGGCAAATCAGCTTCGTCTTTTAACCGGCGCATTTGAACAATTGGGTTCCATTGTGGGTGGCGTCCTAATAAACGCCTTTAAGCCATTTATCCAGGCTCTAAACAGTGTCATGGGTGCTGTAATTTCATTTGCCGAAACAGTATCAAATGCATTAGGGGCTATCTTTGGGTGGAAATATGAGTCAGGCGGTGGCGTAGCTAACGATATGGAAGCGGCGGCTGGTGCAGCAGATGATTTGGCCGACTCAACTGGGAAAGCAGCAGACAATGCAAAAAAACTTAAGAGTTACACTTTGGGGATTGACGAATTAAATATTCTTGAGCCGGACAATGGCTCTGGAAGTGGCGGCGGAAGCGGTGCTGGAGGGGCTGGCGGCGCAACCGGGGCAGGAAATGGCGGAGAATGGGTTCGCGGTGAAAGCATTTTTGAATCATACACCAGTAGCATAGATTCACTATACGAACTCGGAAGCTACATCAGCGATGTTCTGACAGATGCTATGAATGACATTGATTGGGACAGCGTCTATGAAACCGCCAGGAATTTTGGCTCTGGACTAGCGAGTTTTTTGAACGGATTAATAAATCCAGAACTTTTTGGGGCGTTAGGAACCACCATCGCAGGAGCAATAAACACCGCTCTTCACTTCCTTGATTCATTTGGCCAGGAATTTGACTGGGTAAATTTCGGAGATTCCGTTGCCACTGGAATTAATAATTTTTTCTCTACATTTGACTTCGAACTGCTGGCAAGCGCCATTAATAATTGGGTGCTTGGGTTGTTGGATTTTATCATTACAGTTATTCAAAAAACCGATTGGGCGAAAATTGGAACCGAAATAGGAACTTTTCTTTCGGAATTGGATTGGGTTGGAGCGTTAAAGAAAGTTGCAGAGGCAATAGGAAGCGCGCTTACTGCGGTATTTGATCTTGTTGGTGGAATGTTTTCTGTTGCTCCAATTGAAACGACTATAGTTGCTGGACTCGTAGCTATTTCTACCGCACCAAAAGTTAAATCTGCCATAGATAGCCTATCCGCAATTGGAACCAGCATCCAAACAACCATAAACACAATTGCCTCATCACAATATCTCAGTTTGGCTCCAATTGCGGCTGGGATTGCAGGGCTTGCGCTGGCGTTTGATACTCTTGAAAATAAATATTTAAGTGACGTAGCCGCCGATGTCTCTGAGTGGCTAGGAGAAATGGGTGTATCCGAAACAGTAGACAACCTGTCAAGAACTGCCCAAAACTTGCAAGACATTGCTGATTCTATGGGGGAAGTGCAGGCTCAACTTAGCTCTGATAATTCGAATCTCGATTGGCTTGTGGACGAATATCTTCGGCTGGCTGACCAAACCGAGCTTACCGCCGCGCAACAGCTTCTTTTAAAAGATTATGCTGGTCAGCTTGTGGGCATTATACCTGAATTATCTGGCGTTATCAACACGCAGACCGGAGAATTCACCGGAAATAAAGATGAATTATACAAGCTGGTTGAGGCCCACAAACAATACGCCGCTGCTATTGCTTATCAGGATTTAATTGCACAGTACAATAAAGAGCTTGCTCAGGCCGAAATCGAGTTAGAAGCAAATGCGAAAAAATACCAGGATTGTGCGGACAGATTAAGTGCTTTAAACTACGTGATGGAAAACTCTGAACGCGGAAGCCATCAGCAAAATGAAGCGTTAAAAATCTTAGGCGATACTTGGGGGGTTCAGATTGACACTTGGGAAGAAGCTAACGAATACGCAGGAGCCATGCAGGAAGGAATGGATAGGTGCACAGAAGCTGAAAACAATTTGTCTGCTGCGGCTGAAAATGCTAATTCTAAACTTGATATTGCAAACCAGAAATATCAGGATGTTGCCGGAACATTAAGTGATTTTGGAGGAGCGGCAGAAGAGGCAGGAAACAAAGCATCTGAGATACCAACAAAGATTAATGAATCAATAGCAGAAACTCCGGTTGATCTGTCCCCAATAAAAACGCAAATAGAAGAAAATGGCGATGATATAAGTCAAGCCGGGCAGGAATTAGGGAAACAATGTCTTGAAGGTTATAACCAAGGAATTGAAGAGAATAAGTCAACCACAGAAGAAAAGACAAAGAGTTGGGTAGATAGCTTACTCAGCTGGATAAAGGAAGCTTTTGGGATTCATTCCCCATCAACCAAATTTAAAGAAATCGCCCAGAACTGTATTTCTGGATATAATAACGGAATTACAGAAAATTACACCACAAGCCAAAATCCGATTAGCACATGGGCTTCGAATATTTTGGAATGGTTTGGTGGAGAGGGAGAAGGAAAGATAAATATATCTTCATTCGAAGGCTTCTCTAATAAAATCATAACCGGATTTAACAATTGGGTACAAGGCCACTACAATTCCACATCTACACCCATTGGAAACTGGGTTTCTGGAATCCTTGAATGGTTTGGTGGAAGCGGAGACAGAAAAGTAAACAGTGGAGTTTTTGGCGGATTTGCAAACAACGTTATTACCGGATTTAATACTTGGATAGAAGAAAACTTTGGTTCAACGGAAACACCGATTTCTTCCTGGGTTTCTGGAATTATGGACTGGTTTTCGGGAGACGAAGAAAGCGGGAAAGTCAACACTACAACATTTGGAGAATTTGCAAGCAATATTATATCTGGTTTTTCCGACAAAGTTGGGGCTGAATACACAAATTCTCAAGGCGAGATTGAAACATGGTCATCAAGTATTTTGGAATGGTTTTGGGGTGATGCAAATCAAAGCAAAGAATCTGGCCTTGCGAGTAAATTCTTTGATTTTGGCTCATGGATTATGGAAGGCCTTGAGAGAGGCCTTCGGAGTATGTGGAATACAGTAGAAGATCTTATTTCAGATATTGCAGATAGCATAAACGATTTGATGGAAAAGGAAGAGGAGATCGGATCGCCTTCCAAACGTTTTTATCGATATGGCAAATGGATGATGGAAGGCTTGGCGAATGGTTTGACCTTTGGAAGCGATGAAGTACTGAATGTTACTTCATCTGCGGCTACTCGATTAGCCACAAATTTTTCCCCTACAAATATAACGCTTCCGAGTCTCAGAATCCCAGAGGTAAATACTCCTCAACTTGAATACGCATATGCAGCATCTTACTCTCCCCAGTTTTCGGGAGGAGTTGTGGTTGGCGATACAATCGGAGACATTATTGAAACTATCATTGATACCAAGCTGGCTCCATTAATTCAGTCTTCTAGCGACTCACGCGATGAACTCCTCGAAGAGATAGCCTCCAAAGATACGTCGATTTATATGGATGGCCGGCGCGTGAACCAAATGTTAGACAAGCAGCGTGCTAGGAGTGGTCATGTGCTCCGGAAGCAGTATTGATGGGCCGTGGCAATCCTTCGGGAAAAAAGAATATTGCGCGTGATAGTATACTGCTATGGAGAAAAACTCCATACACCTTCTTTTTTTAAGAAAAAATCCTCACACATGTGATGATGCATGTTACGAATCGAACGGATGAACATGGCCTCGGGGAGTTATATTCTCCGGGGCCAAAAACATATCGATAAGGAGCGTGTGGCATGAACGATTTAACAGTATTTGAACAGGATGGAAAACTTTTAACTGATAGCCGAGAAGTGGCTTTTATGGTAGAAAAACCCCATAACGATTTGATGAAATCCATTAGAGGATATTGTAAAAACCTTAACGAGGGAGAAATTTCCCCGGTTGAATTCTTTGTTGAATCCACATATATAGATTCAAAGGGTGAAGAACGCCCTTGTTATCTATGCACGAAGAATTGTATTTTTAAAATTAAGCGTTGGGCCATAAGAGAAATTTTATCAAATCGCGGCGTAAAACCCCTGCCTTTAGGCATGGGGATATAAGTCGCGTACTTTCATCTTGCATTAGACATCTCCGTGTGGTATAATAATTGCATGGACTATAAGAGTAATTGCAATGTGGTCTATTCTTGCAAATATCATGTGGTTTGGTGTCCAAAATACCGCCGAAAGGTCTTGGTCAACGGGGTTGATGAACGCTTAAAGTCTCTAATTCAAGAGATTTGCGTTGAGCGTAGTTTCACCCTCATTGAGATGGAAGTCATGCCAGACCATGTGCATTTGCTGATTGAAGTAGACCCACAGTTTGGGATACATCGTGCCATCAAATTGATTAAAGGCACAACATCCCGTGTTTTGCGTCAAGAGTTTCCGTGGCTGCGGTCGCGCTTGCCGTCCTTGTGGACAAATTCGTACTTTGTATCTACTGTCGGCGGCGCTCCGCTGTCTGCAATCAAGAAGTACATCGAGAACCAGAAAACCGTGTAGGGGGTGGTACAATGGAATATTCCTATAAGTTCCGCCTGTACCCGACCAAGACACAGGAACAGCAAATTCAGCGGACGTTTGGTTGTTGCCGGTATCTATGGAACCACTACCTCGCCCAGCGCAAGGCAGTCTATGAAGTAGATGGACGCACCATGAACTACTATGAGTGTTCCAAAGATTTGACCGCGCTAAAGAAGTCTCTGACGTGGTTGAAAGAGGTGGACGCTACCGCCCTGCAATCCTCTCTTCGTGACCTCGACACTTCTTTCAAGAACTTCTTCCGTCGTGTAAAGAACGGTGAGAAGCCAGGATACCCGAAGTTCAAAAGTAAGAAGAATCAACATCAATCCTACAAGAGTAAGTGCGTAGGAACAAATATCAAGGTGTTGGACAAGGCGGTTCAGCTCCCCAAGCTCGGCCTTGTAAAATGTCGTATCTCCAAAGAAGTCAAGGGTCGCATCCTATCCTCAACCGTCAGCCAAAATTCCAGCGGTAAATACTTTGTGGCTATCAACTGCACCGATGTAGAGATGGAGCCGCTTTCAAGCACCGGAGCCGTTGTTGGCCTCGATATGGGTCTTAAATCATTTGCAGTCACCTCCAATGGAGTAGAGTATCCAAACCACAAGTTTCTGACTAAGAGCATCCGTAAACTGGCTCGTCTCCAGCGCCAGCTCTCCCGAAAATCAAAGGGGAGCAAGCGCCGAGAGAAAGCACGGGTGAAGGTAGCTCGGTTGCAGGAACACATCTCCAATCAGCGGCAGGACACGCTGCATAAGCTATCCACCCAGCTTGTGCGGGACTACGACCTAATTAGCATCGAGGACTTAGCGCCCAAGAACATGGTCAAGAACCACAAACTTGCCCGGTCTATCTCAGACGCAAGCTGGGGCGAGTTCCGGCGGCAGTTGGAGTACAAGGCGAAGTGGTACGGGAAGGTAGTGGTCACGGTAGACCGCTTCTATCCGTCCTCCCAACTCTGCTCCGTCTGCGGCGCTCAGTGGCCCGGCACAAAGGATTTGTCCGTCCGGAAATGGACTTGCCCATCTTGTGGAGCAGTCCATAATCGGGACATCAACGCCGCAAAGAACATCTTGAACGAGGGCTTGCGCCTGTTGGCATAGCAGAAACATACGGTAGGGCGGGACACGCCCGAACCTATACGCTCGGGGAGACTATGTAAGACCCGCTTGCGGGCGACGGTCAGTGAACCGAGAATCCCCCGCCTTTAGGCGTGGGGAGTGTCAAGTATACAAAAGAATATAGCGCGGAAAATTCGCCGAAAGATAGCTCTGAAAACATGGTAAATGTACCGCTTTACAATGTCCGTATGATGACGGATGATGAATGGAACCGGCTGGCCTACCGAAATTATTTGGAAAGGGCGGCGATGGGAAATGCGCAATCTGCGGCTCTTATGTAAATTTTGACGACATGACTGTTGACCATATCGTCCCACTATCCCGCGGCGGCACAAACGCGATGAGAAATCTTAGGCTGGCATGCAGGACTTGCAACCGGTCAAAGGGAAATCTTTCCGATGAGGAGTTTTGCAGGCTGGCGTTCAAGATTATTGTGAATTACAAAAGAAAATCATTAATGAACATTTTTGTGAAGGAGAGAATTCAGTATGAATAGATTAGAAAGAGAAAGCCTGATGATTTCCATCGAATCCGGTATCCAGAAGATTGAGCATGTATCTGGGAACATTATTCAAAGATACGGCCTTGATCTTGACGAATCGAATGAAGATGTGAGGTTGATGTTTAGCCCTAACAGAGAAAACATAAAGATTGAGATGGATATCTTGATGGATTATATCCGTGAAATCCGGGACAACTTTGACACACTTCAGAAAGAAGTATATGCGTTTTAATTATTTTTAGCGATAAAGGCACTCGTCAAATTGGCGAGTGCTTTTTTCATGCATAAATCCGGCCAGAAAATTTCTGGTCGCTACCCTCAAAAAGTTAGGAGGTGTTTTCTGTGGCGGCGATGATTACAATCAACGGAAAAGAGTTTCCGGCTCCGCAGCGCGGCCTTGAATTCATTGTTTCCACAAACGTGTCTTCTGGAAGAAATGCGAACGGAGAAGTAGTAGGGCAGGTGGTAGGAAGAAACCAAAACAAAGCAAATAACCTTGTATGGCCTTGGCTTGATGCTGAAACATGGGCTTCTATGCTTCAGGAATTCGACAATTTTTTTGTGATTGCTAAAATTCCAGACATGGTACATAACGATTGGATAACTATTCAAATGTATCCTGGTGACAGAAGTGCAGAGCCATATTACATCAATCCAGAATCCAAGCTCCCCACTCACTATATTAACTGCAAGGTAAACTTAATAGACTGCGGGGTGGTTGATTAATATGATACCAATGTCTAGCGAGTATAAGCAGTCCATGTCAAGCAACCTTCGCAACCGGTCGTATTTGGTAGTTACCGTTGGAGTAATCAACCAGACCGCTCAGAAGGAAGCGAAATTCGTAGAGGAGAGGGGTGCTCAATATAATTATTTATCAAACCTTTCAAATCCCTTAGACAATTACGAAGTACAATACAATTACGCTACGATGGAGCAAAATTGGTTCAAGGCGGACGGGAGCATGGTATTTCCTCCACGCCCAGAGGATGTAGATTTTAAGTTTAACAATGGCGTAATCTCAAACGGACTTCTGGGTCCTATTTGCATTGCTTTTAATGCAGAATACGACATAAGGGGCCTAACAATAGACTGGGGGGATAATTACCCTACGGATTTCTCGATAACCAATGGAGAAAAGACTATAAATATTTCAGATAATTCCGATAGTTATTGGATAACGGAAGAAATATTCGAAGGAACTGAATATTTATTAATCACACCGTCCGCAATGGTTAACGGTCAGGGGCGGCTAAGGATAAACAAGATTTACATGGGGGTTGGAATTTCTTTTGAGAACAAAAAGATTCTAAACTCCTCAAAAACAGAATATGCATCTCCAATCACAGAAGAGCTTCCAACAATCGACTTTTCTTTGACAGTGGAGAACCGAGACAGGCTATTTGATGTTGAGAACAAGGATAGCGTTATCCATTATTTGGAGGTCGGACAAGAAGTTACAGCAAGATACGGATATACACTTCCAAACGGGAACATTGTCTGGATAGATGGATGCACTTGCAATTTATCTGACTGGGAAGCCAATGATGAAAGCATGAGGCTTTCTGCCGAGGACAAGATAGGTGATCTGACCGAAACGTACTATGGCGGGAAATACTACGAAGATGGAATTTCTTTGTATGACCTTGCGGTAGATGTGCTTACGGATGCCGGGCTTGATGAGAGAGAATATTCCCTCGATGAATATCTTAAAGAGATGATTGTCCACAACCCGCTTCCGTGTGAAACGCACAAAGAATGCCTGCAGCTGATTGCAAATGCAGGGAGATGCAGACTATATCAGGACAGGCTTGGAGTTATTTGCATAGAGGCAGCATTTTTAACCGTAATTAGCCCAGAAAGAATGACTATTACCTCAAATGATGCAACAACGTGGAGTGATCTTCCGTCAGTTATTAATAACTCTACAAAATACGAATATGCTACATTTTCAAGAGATCACTTCCGGGCAGATGGTACAATGTATTTTCTTCCCAGATCTGGAAATTACCTTGCATCAGGATTTGTTTCAAATGTAGTGTCCGATTCCCTGGGAAATTTTTTTACGAATCCAAAGCTGACAATCAATCTTGAAGCGGCAACGAGATATTATGGGTTGAGGATTAATTTTTCGAGCAATCCTCCTCCGGGGCTAACCATTCACACATATTATGAGGGCGACCTTCAAGAAGATTATGTCGTGCCAGAAATAACAGAACTTGAGAATTCCATTGATCATGAATTCCCTTTGTTCGACTCGATTACATTTGAGTTTACAAAAGGTCAGCCAAACAGCCGTGTATTTGTGGAATCTATCGCGTTCGGCGATGTAACAGATTACTATATGGATTATAACGTAATGTTAAAAAGCCCAAACGGATTCCAAGATGAAAAAGTTGCAAGAGTGGACGTAGTGCAGAGTATTTACGGACCTTCTGATGAATCGCAAACCATATTCCAGGAAACCATAGATGTCACGGATTTTGATACATACACCTTCTATTTTTCAGAAGCATCCTATGATGTTACCGCAAAATCTGATGATATAGATCTCAATATTATTGATTCTAGCGCATGGTTTGCTACGGTTGATATATCTGGGATTTCCGGTACACATGAACTAATTGTAAGTGGAAAAGCATATACTATTACAAATAAAGTGCTATCCAGGACGCTAAATACTACCGGAGTGATTGAGGAATGGGAGAATCCGTTGATTGATGATGGGGAGATTGCGACTCTTCAAGCGGAATGGTTAGGGAATTATTTTCTGAACAATGTGGAATACGATATTTCCTATCGCGGAGAACCTCGTTTGGATGTTGGAGACATTGTATTCCTAGAAAATAAATATGTGGACAACCTTCAGATACAGCTATATGAGCATACGCTTAATTTTAATTCTGGTGCATTATCTGGAGATGTAAAGGCGAGAAGAGCGGTGAGCCAAGTGAAGGGAGATAGCATATGGCTAGAAAAGAGAACGCAAGCTTTGAGAAAAGTGGCCAGAGAAGGTCTTTGAGTATTGATGAGGCCTTGAAACGTATTTCAGAGCTTGAGGGGCAAATAACAAGCATATCAAATGAGATTAACACAATCAAATCTGATTTGGAAGATAAAATAGGCTCAAATGCTCCAACAATCGCAAACCCGACTCTTCAATTTCTCTTGAAAGACGAGACGGTAAAAGCTGAAATTAGACGATCTGGTTCATCTGGGCAATATGGGTTATCAATTGTGTATACCGATGAAGATGGAACTAACCATTTCTATAACCTGGTGAATCATCTTGGAGAAAGGCAGTTTCCGCCGCTTGATCACGCCTCCACTGAATGGACTTATGGCCCTGGAACTTCGACAGAATATGGGCATTGCAGGATAATTGATAATTTAAACACTTCGACCAATTCTACCGGATATGCTCTTTCTGCGCATCAAGGATATGTTTTAGAACAAAAATTTGGAACTGTGCAAATTATGAGCATCGGATATTTGAACGCAGACAGCTCCACTTTTGTAGATGATGGAGAGTTATGGACGGATGTAGCTGCGACGATTCCTGAAACATACGGAGCAACAAACTATTATTTCGTGCCGATCAGTAGCAATTATGGAGCGGTAACACAAATTGTGATGAACGGAAGGTCTGTAACTTGCACTGTCAGAAACATATCTGGCGCAAGCCATTCTTGTAGAGTAAGAGGCCTTGCGGTTGCCTGTAAAGCTGTTTAGGAGAGAGTAAATGAAAAACGCATGTAAACATGAGTGGAAGAAAACTAAGTTTTTGTTTGATTATTGGGATGACGCCGGATGGCATGTAGGCGTATTCGAAGTAGAATGCATCAAATGCAGGAAAAAGACTAGGCTAAAATACTACTAACAGGAGGTTATATATGGCTTGGCAAACGCCAAAAACAAACTGGGTAAGCACAGACTACTTCAACATAGGCGATTATAACCGTATAATTGGGAACATAGATGCCTTGAGAGAGCTGGCAATCCAAATGTACCCCGAATTTTCTATACAAGACATGGGAGATTCGAAAAGATATAGCGATTATATTTACGCTGACGAGATTAATGCGATTGAACAAAATTTGACAACAATATGTAATAATACTTATCCGTTTTCCATCGGTGCGCAAAAGACATATTATCCAAACCAGCCAACTACAGATTATGCGGAATTCAATCGAATCGAATCCGCATGTTTAACAATTTATCAAAACCTACAAGGACAGCTATCTGGAATCAGAAAGTTGTCTTTCATTTTGGGAGGTGACACGTTGTTATGAAAACAAATTGGAAAGATGCAATTTTCTCACAGCGCAAAATCAGATTAAACAACAATAGTGACGGAACGGTAACCCCGGTGGATGAAACAAATTACACCCAGGAAGGTGATGCTTTTGGAGCATCCGCGCTAAATTCTATGGGTAAAGAGTTTAACCGGTCAATTCATGTTACGCAAGTGACGCTAACAGCTTCTGGGTGGTCTGGTTCATCTGCACCATATACCCAGACAGTAAGCGTATCCGGGGCCACATCCGACTTAGAGCCTATCCTTGTTTCGGCTCTTGCGGATGGAGCAGATTTGTCTACTCAGCAAGCATACTCAAGAGCTTACGGGATTATTTCTGCCGGTACGGCCACTCTTGGAAACGGAAGCGCGACATTTAAAGTTTATAAAAAGCCTGCAACAAATTGTACGGTTGGGCTTATGGGGGTGTAATATGGGTAAGATTTGGATGACTGGAGGAGGCGGAGCCGGGGGAGACTTAGATCAAGTTACCGCTACTGAGAGTGATGTTCTGGAAGGGAAGGTTTCTGTGGACTCTGAAGGAAACCCATTTGATGGCACAATGGCCGAAAAATCTGGAACGACTCAATCCGCGTCTGGAAGCATAGATAATTCTGCGAGCCGTGTGTATATTAATATTCCTTCTTCTGGGAGATATACTACATCATCAAGACTTTATATGGCATTTTCAAGCCTAGCAAGCCTTATAGGAGTTACGGCAGCAAAGTTGTCTCCAAATGCTACAATTTTAGGGGTAAAAGGAACATACACAAGTGATGCAAATGCAAACGCATCAAGGATACTGTCCCCATATACAGCATATGCTAATGGCACAAAGTATACAGGAAATATTCCTTCAAAAGGTGCGCAAACTTATACTCCAGGAAGATCAAACCAAACGATTGCATCTGGTAGATACTTAAGCGGAACTCAAACAATTTTAGGAGATTCTAATTTAGTTTCATCAAATATTGTAGATGGGGTAAGTATATTTGGGGTCCAAGGAAATGCAGATGGATATGTGTGCCCAAGTGGTTATGTATACCGAAACGGAAATAATAAGGCCAATTTCGCTCTTGAAACAAGTTTTGGGGACGCAAGCAGAGGCGGAATATCCAATGAGCCTGGCGGAGCCTATCTCAAAACAGACAGTGGAAGTTTTGTGCATACATGGACATCTGGCCAAAGAATAGATTTAACAAGCGTGTCTACAGTTAGACTTACGCTTCGCCAAATTAACGGAGTAGCCGAAGCGTTTAAGGTTTATATGCGATATGGGGAAAGCAAGAGCGAAAATGAAGAAGGGAGCATAAATGTAGACGCGACCACATCATTTTCTGAGTTTAATGTGGACTTTGATGTATCCAAGGTTTCTGGGAACAAGTATATTGGATTTTATTTTTCGATGCTTGGGAGCAATACTGTGCTTGCCGTTCATAGCGTAAGGTTGATTTAATGTTAGGAGGTAATATATGATTTCAAATTGTGGAAGTGATGAAAACGGAAAGTATTCTGGAGGAGCTGCAGGCGACCAAACTGGAAGGGAGTGGCAAATCATTCCATGGTATAATCGGCCCTGGAATGTTGTGATAAGATACCCAGATCAGGCCATAGGAGATGACTTGGCTTACCTAGCTAAGGCCGCTGCCAACAATAATTTAATTGGATATGACCAAAATCAAAGAGGTACATATTGGCAGCATCTGAAAGCCAGCAATTATGACCCGGCACAAATCACAATCAAGTGCGAGGCCGACTGCTCAAGCGGAGTAGCGGCAAATGTTAAGGCTGTGGGTTACAGAAAAGGCATTAAATCCCTTCAAAACGTATCATCCGATTGCTACACTGGAAATCTGCGTTCTGCCCTAAAAAAGGCCGGTTTTAAAGAGCTAACAGCCAGCAAATATCTGACCAGTGACAAATATCTTTTACCTGGAGATATTTTGCTTTACGAAGGTCACCATACGGCAACCAACTTGGATACCGGTTCAGGGATAGTCATAACCAAGAAACCAGAAAAAAAGTCTGGTTGGCATGAAGAAGATGGAGGATGGAGGTTTTATCTGGGGAATGCCGGTGAACCTGTTCGAAACGCCTGGTATCAAGATGGAGATAAATGGTACTGGTTTAATGGGGCTGGGATTATGGTCACGAACACTTGGTATCAATACCATGGAAACTGGTACTATCTGGGAGAGGATGGAGCGATGGTTAAGGGGCTTCAGTCCGTGGATGGGAAGTGGTACTATCTTGACCAGGACGGGAAGATGGCAACAAAACCTGTTACGCTGACCCCTGACCAGGATGGTGCCTTACAATATCCGGGTATTACAGGATAATCTATAAAAACAAAGAGCCTCCGCGCAAAGATAAAAATTGGTTTTGGCTTTTGCGGTGCTCCTTGTCTTGGAATATGAATCATCTTACAAGCACAATTCTAATGCATTTCTCTCTAAATGTCAATGGGATACCTTATAGTATATATTGTATAATATTATTTAACTTATAATA
>ERZ1090866.220-NODE-220-length-22962-cov-7.625442_pt1 | contig 22962 bp, 19 predicted proteins | sample MGYA00478477_ERZ1090866 | MGnify/ENA primary metagenome ERZ1090866 (study PRJEB33644, sample SAMEA5815737) | chicken gut metagenome | biome: Chicken; feature: Gastrointestinal Tract; material: Caecum | place: Ireland | collected 2019-01-01 | study: A study of the... | reverse complement strand
CCGTCCGAATAGCGGCGGCCGATCATGAGACGGCCCGTGAACTCGTCGACGATGACGATCTCGCCGTTGTTGATGATATACTGATCGTTGAGATGAAAGAGCTTATGCGCTTTGAGCGCCTGCTGAATGTGGTGGTTCAAAGACGCGTTGGAGACGTCCGCAATGTTTTCCACGCCGAAGTAACGCTCCGCCTTTTCCGCGCCGTACTCGGTCAGGCGCACCTGCTTTTCCTTGCGCTCGACGACGTAATCCCAATGCAGAGCCTCTGCGGCGGCGACTTTCTGCGCGCCCGAATCTCTGTTCTTTCTGCGGCGGGAAGCGTCCTCCAGCTCCTGCAATTCGTCGTCGTAGCCGCCTTCGAGCGTGCGGACGAATTTATCCACCTTCTCGTAGAGCGCGGAGGACTGCTCGCCCTTGCCCGAAATGATGAGGGGGGTTCTCGCTTCGTCGATGAGAATGGAGTCCACCTCGTCGACGATGGCGAAGTTGAGTTCGCGCTGCACCATGAGTTTGAGGTCGTTTTTGAGATTATCGCGCAGGTAGTCGAACCCGAACTCGTTGTTCGTGCCGTAGGTGATATCGCAGGCGTAGGCGGCGCGCTTGGCGTTGTCGTCCATGCCCGGCACGACCACGCCGACCGTCAGCCCCATGAACTTATGCACTTTGCCCATCCACTCCGCGTCGCGGCGGGCAAGGTAATCGTTGACGGTGACGATATGCACGCCCTTTCCGGAGAGCGCTTCCAGATAGCTGGGGAGCGTTGCGACGAACGTCTTGCCTTCGCCCGTCTTCATCTCGGCGATACGACCTTGGAAGAGACAGATGCCGCCGACGATCTGAACGTGGAAGTGGCGCATTCCGAGCACGCGCCAGCTTGCTTCGCGCAGGACGGCGAACGCGTCGTAGAGAATATCGTCGAGCGTTTCGCCCTTTTTCAGACGTTCTTTCAGAACGCCCGTCTGCGCTTTCAGCTCGGCGTCCGTCATCGGCTCGTACTTCGGCGCAAGCGCCTCCACCCTGTCAGCCATTTTATTCAGCTTTTTCAGGCTCCTGCGGCTGTCGCCGCTCATCATGTAGCGAATCAATCCCATAAATAAACGCTCCGTTGACGCCCGCCTTTACGCGCGGGCGCGACATAAATTTCCTAACCCGTTTATTTTACAATATTTTTCCAAAATCTCAAAGCGATTTTGCCCGTTTTTCGCTATTTTCTCGGCGCGAGGAAGGTTTTCACACAAAGTTCCGCGAAATCGACTTTCTTCGCGCACGAAAACGCCGCCCGCCGCAAAACGCGGCGGGCGGCGGAAATCACTTCTTCAAGGCGGCGGGCGGTTCAGAGAGCAGTTCGCGCTGCATGAGTTCAGTCAGGTGTTCGGGGCAGGGCGTGCACACGCGCACCGCGCCCATGCGCACGCACGCTTCGAGCGACTGCACGCTTTCGGCGCAGAGCGCGTCGATCCTGAGCCGCCCCGCGCCGCCCTCCACGGCGGATAAAAAATCGTCCTGCCGCACGCAGACGCCCTCCGCGCCGCTTTCGCGGGCGGCGCGCGCACCCAGCGCGACCTGCGCGGGCGGAAGTCCGCCGAGCACGAGCATGACGGGCGCTTTTTTCGCGGCGCGGCGCACGCTCTTCACCTCGCGTTTCAGATACCCTTCCCGCCCCTCGGCGAGCGCGCTCCGACAGGGAAAGAGATAGATCTCCCGCGCGCCCTGCCGCACGGCGCGCCTGACTTCCGCGCGCTTGACGGCGGGAAGGCTTTCCCCCGTTCCGCCCGCAAGGCAGAGAACGCGCACGCCGCTCGCGCCGAGCAGTTTTTTTGCCGCCGCCACGCGGACGGGCGAGACGAGCACGCCGTACAACGCGCAGCGTTTCGCGCTCTCGCATACGCCTTTGAGCGCCGCGTCGCCGAGCATGGGCATGGACGCGTCCGCCACGAGTTTCCCCAAAGCGAGCGCGTATTCCGCTTCCCGCCTGCTCTTTTTGAATTCCGCAAACTCCGCCGCTTCCTCGGCGGAAATTTTATTTTCTGCTTCTGCCATACATTTCCAGCTTCTCCCGAAAAACGATAAAATATTCCCCGAACGCTCAATTTCCGACGGCAGAGCTGTGATACAATGCAGGCATGAACCTCCTCTCTGTGCAGGGACAGGGCGCGCTGTACGCCGCAGCCCTGTTCCTCGTCTGCATCGTGATCGTACACGCGATAAAGCTCGCGCGGGTCGGCTGGCGCACGCTCGGAAAAAAGCTCCCGCCCAATCCGCCGCCCAAAGAGAAGGAAGAGGCGGAACCCGTCTACTTTCTGGTAGAGCGCAAAAAAAAGCGCCCGAAGACGGAATACTCCGAACCCAAGCGCATCAAATTCAAATAGGCGCGGCTAAGTAACGGAACGGACCGCCGCGCAACCGTCCGCGCGCCGCACGCTGTGCCGGAAAATGCGGCATACGAAACGTCCGCATTCCAAGCGCGGCGCGCGGCGCGTCCGTCGTATCCGGTCAGTCCTCGTAACGCTCGACGTTGCGCCCCGAATCCCAGAGCCGCTCCAAATAGTAATAGAGGCGGGATTCCTCGTTGAACACGTGTACGACGACGTCGCCGTAGTCGATCACGCCCCAGCGGCCTTCGCGCAGCCCCTCTTTGCGGATGGGCGAAAGGTTGGCTTCCTTTTCCAGCTTCTCTTCGACGGCGTCGCCAAGCGCGCGCACCTGCGTGGTGCTTCTGCCGCTTGCGATGACGAAGTAACTGCAAACGACGGTCTGCTCATGCACGTCGAGAATGACGATATCCTGCGCTTTCTTTTCCGAGAGCGCCTTTGCGCACGCTCTGGCAAGTTCGTATCCTTCCATAAAAAAACTCCCTGATTTTAACGATTTTTCTTTGATTTTTGGCGTATTATGTCTGACATAATACCTCTGTAACCTGCAAAATTCCCCGAAAACGGGAACAATGTTACCTATTTTGCCGCGCTTTTTCGTATTCATAGGCTTCGCGGGTGAGCGGGTAGACGCGGCCCCCCGACGCCGCGAGATACTCCGTCTGCTCCCTGAGCGCCTCGTAAAAACACCTGTCGAGGTCTTTCCGGAAGATCTCCCGAAGGCGTTCCACGCCGTCGAAGCTGCGCCCCGATTCCAGCATATCGGCAAGAAAGACGAGCTTGCCGAGCGCCGTCATTCCCGCCCTTCCGCTCGTGTGATAGCGGATCGCGTCGAGCACCTCTTCGTCCTCAATCCCGAAGGCGTGGCGGGCGAGATACGCGCCCGTGTATTGGTGCATGACGGGCGGCGGAACATTTTCGGGCGGCGTAAAATCTTCCAGCAGCGGCGAGGTGAGCGGAACGTATTTCGCGCAGTCATGCAGCGCGGAGGCGAGGAGCGCCTTCCCCTCCGCCACGCCGACGGAGCGCGCGCGGGCGACCGCCATCAGCGCGACCCGATAGCTGTGCTCCCTGCGCTGCGGTTTTTCGAGCGCGAGCGCGGGCGCAATGGCGGGATGCCCGTACAGCCTGTTCTCGTCGATATAGCGGCGCACCGCCCTGTCGAGGTCGGGCGTCGGCTTGCGGAAGGCGAGATCGACGCGCAGTTTGTGCGACGCGGCGGCGTCCCCCGCAAAGGAAATGGAGATAAATTCCTTGCCGAACCGACGGAAGAACTTTTCGCGGAACTCCGCGGGGTTCTCCCCCTCCCGTCCGCACGCCACGAGCGTAGCGTGGGCGAGAATATCGTCGGGGTTTTTCCATGTAAAAAAGTCTTCCAGCATATCCGCGCCGACGAGAAAATACAGCTCGTCGTTCGGGAAACGCTCCGCAAAGGCGCGGCAGGTGAGGTAGGAATAGCTCGTCCCCGCCGCGCGCAGCTCGTAGTCGCTCACTTCCGCATACGGAAGATTGCGGAACGCGAGATTGCACATCTGCAACCTGTCCGCCCCCGACGCGGCGGCGCCGAACGCCTTGTGCGGCGCGATGTGCGAGGGAATGATATACACCCGATCAAGCCCGAGCGCGGCTTTTGCCGCCTGCACGTAGCGCACGTGTTCATTGTGAACGGGGTCAAACGAACCCCCGAAAAGCGCGATCTTCATAGCGGTATTATACAATACTTTGCGCCCCTTTGCAAGTTTAAATTGCGAAAATAAGGGCAAAAATCACACTATGAAGAAATTCTCCCTCGCCCTTGCGGCGGACGTACTCTTTTATTCGGTTGCAGCGTGGCTGCTCGCCGTGGGGCTGTTGCGATATTTCCGCGCCGAAACGTGGGTGTGCATGACGGCGGCAACCCTCATCGCGCTCGCCGTCGGCGGCGGAACGTTCTGCCTGCTCTCCGCAAAGAGAGAGAAGCGGCTGCTCGGAAAAAAGGAGCGGGAAGCGCGTGACGCACTCCTTCTGCACCTTGCGTTGGAAAAGGACGAACGCGTGCGTGCGCTCCTCCTGACCGCACTCACTGCCGACGGACGGGAGGCGCACTGCTCGGGCGACGCGCTCGCGCTGGACGGGAATCCGCTCGTTCCGCTCTACACCATGGAACCCGTCTCCGCGGACGCGGTCGCGCAGCTCGTCAGGCGGTTCGGCAGCGAACCGTTCACTGTCGCCTGCAACGCGCTCACGCCCGAGGCGGAAAAACTTCTGACCTCCTTCGGGAAAGAGGTTATGAACGGCGACGAAACATACGCGCTCTTTTCCCGCACGAAGAGCATTCCCGAAAAACTTCTCTGCGGAGACGTTCCCCGCCGCACGGCAAAGACGCGCCTTCGGGCGGCGTTTGCAAAGCGCAACGCGCACCCCTTCTTCGTGAGCGGATTCCTGCTCCTCATCATGAGCCTTTTCGTGATCTACCCCGTGTACTATCTGGTGACGGGGAGCGTTCTCATGATCGCGGCGATCGTCGTCCGCGCAACGGGATTTGCCTGAATCCGCGCCGCGCGCCGCAGCCGCCGAAAGGGCGTAAATCCCCCGATTTTTGCCCGAAAATAGGCTATTATGCCTGACATAGTACTCTATAAGACGTGAAAAATCCCCCTTTGCGGGGGATTTTCGGCATTTTTCAGCGTCAGAGCGAACACTGCGCTTTGGCAAGGCGGGCGATAATATCGGACGGATCGGGCGCGTATTCGCCCATCTCTTCCGCCGCGATCTCGCCCGCGCGGCCCAGAAGATAGCTCGCCACGCAAGCCGCCTCGAAGGGCGCGATCCCGCGCGCGCAGGTCCCCGCCAGAAGCCCCGAGAGCACGTCTCCGCTGCCCCCTTTCGCAAGGGCGGGAGAGCCCGTCGGATTGACGGCGACGCGCGTTCCGTCGGCGATGACCGAACGGTTATTTTTCAGAAGAACGGTCACACCGTACCGCCGCGCGAACGCCTGCGCCGCACCGACGGGATCGGACAAAATCTCTTTGACGGGGCGTTCCGTCAGGCGGGAAAATTCCTTGGGGTGCGGCGTGAGGATCACGCGGCAGGCGTGCTTGGCAAGCAGTTCCGTTCCGTACGCCGAAATGGTGTTGAGCGCATCGGCGTCGAGCACGAGCGTTCCCGTGTAGTTCGTGAGAAGCTCCGCAATGTACACGTAGAGCCGTTCGCTCACCCCTGATCCCATACCGACGGCAATGGCGTCTGACGCGAGAATATCGCCGTCCAGCGCCTTGACTTCGCGCAGGATCGCGGCGGGGAGTTTTCCGATGGCGTGCGGGTACAGCTCCCCCGTCACGCAGAGTTTGGTGTAGCCCGCGCCCGATTTCAGGCACGCGCCCGCCGCCAGAAAAGACGCCCCGCTGTACGCACCGCCCGCCAGAATACACGCCGAGCCGTACGTTCCCTTGTGCGTGTTGGAGCGGCGTTTGGGGAAGAAGGTTTTCACGTCCGCGTCCTCCCAGATCTCCGCACCGCTTTCATCGCCCGCAATGCCGATGTCGGCGACCGTCACTTTGCCGGCATTGTCCGCGCCGTCGGAGAGAATCAGACACTCTTTGAGCTGCCCCATCGTCACCGTCTCGTCCGCGCAGACGCACGGTCCGAGCGCGATCCCGCCCGAGGAAAGCCCGCTCGGAATATCGCACGCGATCACATATGCGCCGCACGCATTCATCCACCCGATCAGCGCCGCATTCTCCCCCTCGGCGGGACGGGAAAGCCCCGTGCCGAAGAGACAGTCCACGACGACGGCGTACCGCCGCCGCGGCATCCGCCCGAGCACTTCGCCCCGATACTTTGCCCTGACCGCCGCGCAGTCCTCGGAAAACTTTTCCGCAATGCAGAGCGCCGCGACGTCCTCGCCCGCCTCGTGCAGAATGCGCGCGGCAACGAATCCGTCGCCGCCGTTATTGCCGCCGCCGCAGACGAAGAGCGCGTCGCCCCCTTCCGTCCGCGCGAGCGCCTCTTTGACGGCGCGCGCAAGCGCCTCGCCCGCGCGCTCCATGAGCGTGAGAGACGGCGTTCCCGCCGCGATCGCGGCTTCGTCAAACCGCCGCATCTGTTCGTTGGAATAAGCGTATTTCATATTTGCTCCTTTTGCGGATTCGGGGCGCGTTCAGTCCGCATCCTCCTCCGAGAAAACCGCGCGCAATGCGTCACGCGCAGTATCGTAGTCGAACCCTCTGGAAATCAGGTGCGCGTAAGCCTTCTGCATCGTCTTTTTGTCGGCAGGCTTGCCGCGCATATATTTTTGCAACGCCGCCTCCGCCGCGCCGCCCTCTTCCAGAGAGCCGAGCGCGCCGTCGATCGCCTCGTCGGATACGCCCTTTTTCCGCAGTTCCATGCGGATGAGCCGCCCGCCCTTGCGCTTGCCCGCGCTTTCGGCGTATGCCCGCGCATAGGCGGCGTCGTCCAGATAGCCGTATCCCTTCATCTTTTCCACGACGTAGTCGCCGACGTCCTGCAAGTACCCTTTGCGGCGGAGATAGTCGCGGATCTCGCGCTCCGTCTTCATGGACGCGGAAATGTGCGTGAGCGCCTTATCGAGCGCCGTCTGCTTTTCGCCCGCGAGTTGCAGCGCGGAGAGCGACTCTTCCGTGACAACAGTTCCCACTTTCAGGCGGTGTTCCATGACGGTGAGAAGCTGCATTCCGCAGAAAAACCTGCCGTCCACCTCGATATTGCACCGCTTGGGATCGTGTTTCTGCGGCGTGATGGCTGTGATTTCCATGCCTTACGCCCCGTTCCACGTGCGGTTTTGCTTGAACCACTCCGTATCTTTGAGAACGGTACTGTTTTCGGAACACCAGAGTTTGAGCGATTTTTCCGTCTCGTTCTCCGACTTCCCGTAATAGAACACGATATCGCCGTTCATGGATTTGTAACTGTCCGCCGCCTCGTCCCACATGATCGTGACGTACACCTTATCGGTATAGGGCGCAATGCGGTCGCAGAACGCCTGCGTGGGAAAGACGTTTTCTTCCGCCGCGCCGTACTGATTATATCCCGCACAGCAGCATACGGCGACGTATTTCGGCTGAATCACTTCCAGAAGTTCCGAAGTCGAAGAAGTCTTGCTGCCGTGATGCCCCGCCTTATACAACTCGACTTTGGGCAATTCGTTATTTTCCACCAGTCTCTTTTCGCCGTCCTCTTCCAGATCACCCGTAAAGAGATAGTGATTGGACTGCCCGTCGCCGAGATCCTGCGAAAGCAGCATACAGACGGAATGGTTGTTGTTATCGGGTGAAACGTGTTCGTAATAGTAGTTATACAGAATATTCATGGAAATCGTCTGCGCTTCGTCCAGATAATATGTACGCTGCGCGCCGTCCGATCCGTTCCAGCATTGCAGCCCCGTATAGACGGCTGTTCCCTGTTCCTTCGCGTATTCCACGGCGTCGCAGTAATCCCGATAGAGCGACGTTTCCTCCGTCACCTGATCGAACTGAATGATCGTGCCGACGTTGTAGGTATACAAAATTCCGTTCCGCTTTCCGCCCGAACTCGACCCGACGAACCCCGCGATATGATCGCTGTCCGAATGGGTCGCAATGACGTATTCGAGCACTCCGTCCGTGCAGTACGCGCCGAGATAGTCGGCGATCTCCGTCGTGTTGGTCTTGTTCGGGCCCGCATCGATGAGCACCTCGGTGTTGCCGACCTTGATGAGCGCGCTGTCGCCGCTCGCCTTGACCGCGGGCGCGATAAAGTGAATGGAGAGATCTGCCGAGGCGATTTCCGTAACGTTCCCGCCGACCACCTCCGGACTTCCGCCCGATCCGCCTTGATGCTGTTTTCTGTAAACGAAGAAGTAATAGCACGCGGCGGCGATCAGGGCGATGACGAGGATCACGAGAAGAAACGTGAACAGCTTCGGGTGTTTTTTGGCGACTTTCTCCACGGCGCGCGCCGCCTTTTTTGAATTTTTCTTTGCCATATTCCCCTCAGTATCTGAACTTCAAGAAGCTCCAACTCATGGCGGGCAGCGTGAGCGAAACGCGGGATCCGTCCTTCACGGAAGGCAGCTCCTTCTCCTGCGGCACGACCGCGTCGGGGCGGTCGAACGAGTTGACCGCAAAGAGATCGGACGAAGTCATTTCGATATATTCCGCCGCACGGAGATCGCCGAAGGAGCGCAGTTCCAGCTCCGCCGCGCGCGCTTCCTGCGCGTAGTTGCACAGCGAAACGCAGACTTCCCGCTTTGCCTTATCGTGCGTGACGGCTTCGTTGATATACCGCGCCTGCCCGAACATATTCTCGAACGTATCCGAATCGGAGATCGCGCGCACCGTCTTGCCGCTCGCGTTGTTCGCAATGGCGCGGAAGGGATAAAAGGAGGTCTGACGGAACGTTCTGCCGCCCTTCTCCGTCATGATGGGCGCAATGACGTTGACGAGCTGCGCAAGGCAAGCCGTTTTGACCGCGTCGCAGTGGTTGAGCAGCGTGTTCATCAGCCCCGCAAACACGAGCGCATCCTGGAAGGTATAGACGTCCTCCAACAGGTGCGGCGCGCGTTTCCAGAGCGGTTCGTGGCGGGGCGCGTTGACCGTCCAGATATTCCACTCGTCAAAGGAGATCCCGACCCGCTTTTGCGAGCGTTCCTTGGCGCGCACGTACTCGATGGTCGCTTGAAGCGTGCCGATATACTCGCTCATGTCGTCCGCGCTGCCCAAAAAGTCTTCGAGCGGGCGTTTGCGCGACGCGCTGTACATATAGTAGCGGTGCATGGAAAGGAGATCGATCTGCTTGTAGGTGTGTTCGAGCACCGTTCTGTCCCATTCGGGGAAGGTGGGCATTTCGTGATTGGAAGAGCCTGAAACGATGAGTTTCAATTTCCCGTTCGGACCCGCCGCGCCGTCCATTTCGCCATTTGCCCAGCGCATGACCTTCGCCGCCTCCAACGCCTTTCTGCCGTACTCTTCGGCGGTGAGATGCCCGATCTGCCACGGTCCGTCCATCTCGTTGCCGATGCACCAATATTCGACGTTATACGGCTGATCCGCGCCGTTTGCGCGGCGCATTTCGGAGACCGTCGTGCCGCCCGGGTGATTGCAGTATTCGACGAGGCGCGCGGCGTCCAAAATCGTACCCGTCCCCATATTTACCGCCATCATCGGCTCGATTCCCGCAATGCGGCACCACTTCATGAATTCATCCGTGCCGAACTCGTTCGTCTCGGTGGAGAACCACGCCAGATCAAGGCGGACGGGGCGTTTCTCCTTCGGACCGATCCCGTCCCGCCAATCGTACCCCGAAAGGAAGTTTCCGCCCGGGTAACGGACGATCGGCACGTTGAGCTCCTTGATCAGACCGATGACGTCTTTGCGGAATCCGTTTTCGTCCGCCGCGGGATGCCCGGGTTCGTAAATTCCCTCATAGACCGCCCTGCCGAGATGCTCGATGAACGAGCCGAAAATGTGTCTGTCGATCGCGCCGACGTTCAGATTCGCGTCGGCAAAAATTTTCGTCTTTTTCATAATTCCTCCCGTAATGCTCAGATTGTCCGCGCCCGTTTGCGGCGCGCGGCGTTCAGACCAGACCGACCGCGGCGGCGATATTCACCACGGCTTCGTCGATATTGTGGAGCAGTTTGTTCAGCCCCTTCTGCGCGCCAGCGTCAATGACGCCGTCCTCCGTCGTGCGCAGCAGTTTCACGATCATATCGAAATTGCCGTAAATCACGGCGCATTCGGGATCGATCGCTTCCAGCACCTTATCCTTGCTGCCGTGCTGCGCGGCGTACATTTTTTTGATCGCGTCGTTCATCTCGGTAAAGAGTTCCACGTTGCCCGAGGAAAAAAGCTCCTTCATCGTGCCGTTCAGCCGCACGAGCTGAACGAGAAACTCCTCCGTTTCCTTGGAAAGTTCGTTGTCCATTACAGTTCCACCCCGTTTTTCTTTAAAAGTTCGCGCGCCGTATCCACGCTGTCCGTTCCCGTTCTGTTTTTGATGGGCGCAAACTCGCGCTCGCGCACGACCTCGAAGGGAAGGCAGGTTCCGGCGAATCTGACCATATCGAGAATAAGCGTCTCAAATTTGTAGCCGTTTTCCGTCTCGGGTTGCACAAAAACGCCGTCAGGTGCGAGATACGGGATTTTTTTCTTTGCCGCATGAAGCGGAAGGCGCTCTCGGGAAATGCGTTTGAGAACGTCCGCGCGGAACAGATAGTTTAAAATCACGCCGAAGGAATAGACGAGCTGACCGTCCGCGCCGCGCAAGTTCGCCATTTCCTCGCTCAGCTCGTAGTACTCGATGACCCCGGGGAGTCCGTCTTCCAGACACAGAACGCCCACGCGCTCGTGCGGGTCGTTCTTGCGCACGACCTTTGCGCCGCTTGCCGCGCCGCTTAAAATCGTCGCGCCGAGGAATACGGGATCGCAGATGCGCTGCAACACGTTATCCACCGCAAAGACGTTGTACCACTCCACGCCGCGCGCGTCCATCTTTTCGACCAGCCCCGCGCGTTCCAGCGAGGCATACCACCCGCCGTTGCCGTTCGGCGAGAGCGCGAGCCGTCCCTTGTCTTCGAGCAGAAGTTTTCCGTCCAGCCCGACGCAGGGCGCCATTGCCTGACGGAAAAAGTAAATATCCTCGCGCGGGTAGCCGAAATAGCCGTGTTCCTCGAAAAAAGCGCGCGTTTCCTCGTCGTTCTTTTCGCTCGTCATGATGAGCAGCGGGATCGTCGCGCCGCAGGCGTCCGTTACCTCCGTCAGATTGCGGATGAGCTGCTCGAAAATGTACAGATGGCGGGTCACGCCGATGTCGTACACCCCTTTGGGCGCGTCCGAACCGAGGCGGGTTCCCTGACCGCCCGCCAAAAGCACCGCAGCCGCCTTCCCCTCGCGGATCGCGTCGCGCCCGACAGCGTAAAACTCCTCTTTCCTCTTTTCGATCTCATCGATCGAAAGCCCCGCGATGGGCGAGATTTCGCCCCGCGCGCCGTCCTCGGCGTGCAGAGATGTCTCCGACCAATCGATTTCGCCGATCCTCCGCGCAAGCTCTTCGCGCGCAGGCGCGTCGAGTTCGTCCCACCAGCGCATCAGATGCGTCTGCGAATGCGCTTCCAGAAGCTCTCTGAGCGCCTTTTCATTCATTTGTTTCTCCATAATATATTCCCCAAACAACAATATAATCCGATCATCGTCTTATAAAAACCATACCTGCATATCGTTTTCACCGCGGTTCGCCCATGTATAGTACGGTCTGAGCACGAGCGTGAACGCCTCGCGCACGGGCGGCAGATAGGAGTAGAGCGCTCCGTCGGACTTCAACCGCCGCGCGGGAATTTTTACGCAGAACCCGCCTTCCGCGCCGATTTCCGCATGGTCGGGCGACGGGATCTCCACGCTTGCAAGGTCGCCGCCATTGTCCGCACTTTCGGCGCAGAGAACGAATGGACCGTATTCCACGGCTTTTCTGCCCGCATCCGCCCACACCTTTTCGTTGGCGTACACAAAGCGCGGTTTCATCTCGAAATCAAGCGAGATGCAGGTCTCCCCTTCCACCGAAAAGTACATATAGTCGTCCCTCGTCTCGGGAACGCAGAACGCGCCGTTCACCGCACACGAGACGGCGCTCTGCCATACGGGAATGCGGAGCGCGATCCTCCCGCTGCCCTTGACGCCGATCGTCGCCTTTCCGCTGAACGGCATCTCCGATTGTACGGATAACTCGCACCCGCAGGCAGATACGCGCGAAGAGATGTACTGATGAACGTACAGGACGCCATCCTCTTCCCCGTAGGCGAACCCGCCGATCTGCGCGAACAGCCGGATGAGATTGGGCGGACAGCACGAACAGCCGAACACTTCGACGCGTTCCGGAATGGGCTGATAGGGCGCGTCGGGCAGCGTACGCGCATAGCGCGCAAACGCGGCGTGCATCTCCAACGGATTGGTGTAGAAGAACCCTTTGCCGTCAAGACTCTCTCCCGCGAGCACGTTGTTGTAGAGCACGCGCTCCACAACGGCATGATACGCCGCTTTATTACCGATACGCGCCATGCGCTCCGCAAAAAAAGCGAGCGCGATCGCCGAACACGTCTCGGAATACGCAGTCTGATTGGGCAGATCGTACGCGATCGTGAACCGTTCGCCAACGTTGCTCGACCCCGTTCCGCCCGTCAGATACATTTTTTTATTTACGATATCCTGAAAGAGCGTTTCGCATACCTGTACGAGGGTATCGTCGCCCGTCAGCCGCCCGACGTCCGCCATGGCGATATAGAGGTAGAGCGCGCGCACGGCGTGCCCTACCGCCTCCGTCTGCTCGCGCACGGGTTTATGGCTCTGATCGTACGTTCTGTCCACCGTCGGATAGATTTCCTCGGCGCGCTTGCCGCGCTCATCGATAAAAAATTGCGCGAGCGTAAGCCACTTGCGCTCCCCCGTATGCGTATACAGGCGGATGAGCGCAAGCTCGATCTCGGGATGTCCGCACGTCGTGAAGCCCGTATCCCGCTTCACATAAAACCGATCGTAGATATATTCCGCGTACTTTTTCATGACGGCGAGCAGTTTGCCGTTCACGCCGCACGCGTCGAGCGCGACCGCCGCCTCGATGAGGTGTCCCGCGCAGTACAGCTCGTGCTCGGTGCGCTCCGTGAAAATTTTGTCGGGCTTGTATACCTGATAATAGCTGTTGAAATAGCCGCACGCAAGCTGGGAGCGGGCAATGGTATCCACCGTTTCATCGATGATGGCGCGGATCTCGGCGTCGGGATAGTCCTTTTGCAGATAAGCGGCGGCTTCCAGCCATTTTGCCACGTCCGAATCGTAAAAAATATGGGGCGGATCCTCCCGCCTGACGCAGGCAACGGCGGAGAAACGCCCCGTCTCCGCGAACCGGCGATGCACGTTTTTGAGCGATACCGCCGCATTGCGCGAGCGCACTTCCTTCCAGAATCCGTCCGTCAGAGCGACGCGATCATAATCGATAAATTTCATGATCATTACCCCTTTAATCGCTGTGTCTTCATTATAACGAAAGCGGACGGGAATGTCAATCCCCGTCCGCATTTTCATGAACGCTTTCTTTTCAGGCGCGCTTTTCGAGCAGGAACGCGCCCGCCATATATTCGCCCGTATCGGCAATGCGCAGCGTATCGCCGAAGGTATATTTCAGATCGGTGTACGCCTCTTTCAGCGCATACCCCTGCGCGGGGATTTCGATCTCGCCGCGCCCTTCCAGCCGATGCACGATGACGAGCTTCTGATCCCCGAGTTCCTTGATATAGATCTGCCTGCCCTTGGGCGCGCGGTAATACTCCACGTCGCAGTCGATGCAGGTGATCTCGCCCTCCCGCACGATGGGCTTGACGCGCTCGTAGAATGCAAGCCCCGCGCGGATCAGTTCTATTTTCTCGGCGGACATATTCAGCACGTCGCCCGAAAGGCAGATGCGCCCCAACATTGCGGCGCAGAGCGAATAGATGGTGCGCGAAGACGTGTCCTTCTCCCGCAGCACCGCCCAGATCTGCGACTGCCGCGCGGGAATCATGCGCGAGACGTTCGCCGCCACGAGCGGAATTTCGGCGCATTCGTGCGCGTCCGAGAAGGAGCACATGGAGACCATATTCATCCGCTTCGGCTCGATGCGGCTGCCGCCCGAAGAGCAGTTTTCAATGACCATATCGGGAACTGCCTGCCTGATCTTCGTCAGCCATGCCAGACTTTCCTCGGCGACCTGTCTGCCGCCCTCGCCTAGGCTCTCCGCACCGTCGCACCCGACGCCGTACGTGTCGTTGTAGTCGATTTTGATATATCCGAAGCCGTTTTTCGCCAAAAAGTCGGTCATACGCGCGGATATATAGTCGTTGACGGCAGGAGAACGCAGGTCGAAGAAGCGGCGGTTCTTGCTCGTGATGACCGCGCCGTCCCGTTTCAGGAGCATACCCTCGTTGTGGAAGGCGTCGCTGTCCCGCCCCGCGACTTCAAACTCAAACCAGATGCCGGGGCGAAGCCCTTCCGCACGGATCGCGTCGGCAACCGCCTTCACGCCGTGCGGGAAGAGCGTGCCGCTCTCCTTCCAATCGCCGATGGCGTTGCACCAGCCCCTGTCGTCCGGCTTATACCAGCCGCAGTCGATAACGAAATATTTCAGCCCGAGCGGTCTGATCGCCGCGAGGATCGCGCGGATATTTTCTTCGGAAGGAACGCCCCACGTCGTGCAGTACTCGTTGAACAGCACGGGCAAATCCTCTTCGCTCGCGGGCACGTTCAGACGGCGGTCTGCGGCGCGTACGAGCGCGTTTTCCGCTTGCAGAACGCTCCCGCGCATAACGCGGAGATACGCCTTATCCGTTGTAAAAGTCGCACCCGCAGGCACTTTTTTGCGCCAATGCGCAAACTCGTAGTCGCCCATGCCGCCCGAGAGCGCGCACGTCTCCTTTTCCTTGTACACTTCGAGCTGCCACGAATAGGGAGCCTCGATCTGCACCGCCCACACGACGCCCGCAGACGAATCCTCGACGGCGGCGAACGGATACCAGCCGCGGTCGGGCATACTGCCGACCTGCCCCCACTTCTCGCACTTGACGCCGTACCGCCCCCAGCTCATATCCAGCCCGAGCTGTGCGAACGTATCCGCCTTGGGGCGGCACTCGCGCGACCACGCGCTCGTCATGCGGTGGAGCGTCAGCCCGCAGGTGCTGTTCAGCCCGTCGGAAGGCGCGCCGATACCGCTGATCGAAAAACTTTCGAGCATTTCGAGTGTGCGCTCCGCGCCCGTTCCGTTCTCGTAGCGCACGGAGAGCGCGAACACGCCCGTCTCCGCGTCATATTCCAGAGTATGCGTATAAGAATTGCCCTTCCCGTCGGAGAGAACCGTCACAACGCCGCGCTCGTCCGCCGTCTGCTTTTCCACGTGCAGAACGGTCGCGGCGCGGTTGCGCATCGTCACGCCGAAGGTGTAATCGATCAGCCCTTCGTCCCCCGTAAAGGCGACCTGCACCATGCCGTCGCAGTGCAGCTTCTGCGCGTCGACGGGAACGTCGGCGGGATACATTGCAAGCCCCACCGTCGTCTTGTCCTCATGCCCTTCGATGGGAGATTCCGCATAGTAAACGGCAGTGTCGCCGAAGATATATTTCTGAAAAAACATAGCTCCTCACAAAATACGGGGCGGTACGCCGTACCGCCCCGCAATCCCTTTTTATCTTATTTGCGCTTCCAGATGACGTCCGACCACATGAGCTGCTTTTTGAACTCGTTGATCTCCGTATGCTCATCGATGACAACGACTTCAATGCCCCACATATTGCCGAGATCGACCATCTCCTGCACGGAGAGTTTGGAGGAAACGACGGTGTGGTGCGCGCCGCCCGCATAGATCCATGCGGCAACGCCGTCCTTGAAGTTGGGCTGATACTTCCACATCAGTCCGCCGACGGGCAGGTTGGGCATCTTATGAGGATACTTGACAAGCTCGATCTTCTGCACGATCAGGCGGAGTCTGTCGCCCATGTCGATCATGGAGACGGCAACCGCTTCGGGTGCGGAAATGCCCTCGAACACGAGGCGGGCGGGATCGGACTTGCCGCCGATTCCAAGGGGATGCACCTGAATCTGCGGTTTGGTCGCCGCAAACTGAGGGGAAACTTCGAGCATATGCGCGCCGAGGCAAAGCCCGTCCGCAAGGTCGTAGGTGTAGTCCTCCATGAGGCCCGTACCCGTCTGCCCTGCCATATACTGCATGACTGCGCCGAGCGCGGCGATCTTCCAATCGCCCTCCGCGCCGAAGCCGTAGCCCTTGCCCTGCAAATCCTGAATGGCAAGCCCGGGAAGCTGATTCAGCCCGTGCAGCGCGCCGAAGTGATCGACAATGCCGATATAACCGCCCTTCTCCTTGCAGAATTTATCGATCGCGATTTCATACTTCGCCTGTTCGCGCACGACGTCGATGCGCTTGGTGCCCATCGTGTACTTCTGATCGTACTCCGCCATGAGCGCGTCGATCTCCTTTTCGGTGACCTTCTCGACGTACTCTACAAGGTCGCCCACGGGGTAGTAATCGACCTGCCAGCCAAGATCGATGTGCGCCTCGACCTTGTCGCCTTCGGTGACGGCAACGTCGCGCATATTGTCGGAGAAGCGGCAGACTTTGACCGTCTTGGAGAACGCGTAACCAGCCGCAACTTTGCACCACGAAGCGAGCTCTTCAAGCGCTTTCTCGTCCTTGTAGTAGCCGACGATGACCTTGTTGTCCATTCTCAGTCTGGTGACGATGTAGCCGAACTCTCTGTCGCCGTGCGCAGCCTGATTCTCGTTCATGAAGTCCATATCGATGGTATCGTAAGGGAGCTTCTCGTTGTACTGCGTCGCGAAGTGGCACATGGGCTTTTGCAGCATTTTCAGACCCTTGATCCACATCTTCGCAGGGGAGAACGTGTGGCACCAAGTGATGATACCGATGCAGTTATCGTCCGCGTTCACCTGCTTGACCGCCGCAATGACCTCGTCCGAGCTCTTGCACGTCGTCAGATATTTGACGGTGACGGGCATTTTGGAGTTGACGTAATTCGCCATCTCTTCGGAGTGCTGCGCAACGTGCGCGAGCACGTCGTCGCCGTACAGCGTCTGCGAGCCGGTAAGCCAATAAACTACTTTCTCTTTCATAATGTTTACCTCATTCCTTTCCAAAGATATATTTTTATTTTTTCTCCGGAACCGCCGGAGTACGGAACACAAGGATCGCCCCGCAGTTGGGCGTGGAGAGCACGGAAACGAGCGTATCGCCCCTGCTCTCGCGTTCGTTGGCAAGCGCGGCAATGCGCGCCGCCCGCTTTTTGGGATCGGGCGTGTAGCCGATGATTTCCGTTTCGATCATCTTACTTCTTTTTCGTCTGACCGTAGTAGGCGTTTTTGCCGTGCTTTCTCAGGTAGTGCTTGTCCATCATGAACTGATCGGCGCGCTCCGCATGAGGATTGACCGCCTCGGTGATGAACGCCATCTTCGCGACCTCTTCGAGAACGGTCGCGTTGTAAACGGAATTGTCCGCATCCTTGCCGAATGCAAACACGCCGTGGCTCTTGATGAGCACGCCGGGAACTTCGAGCGGTTTCAGGCTGGAATTGCGGAACTTTTCAATGATGGCAAGCCCCGTATTCTTTTCGTACTCGCCCTCGATCTCCTCTTTGGTGAGCGAACGCGCGCAGGGAATATCGCCGTAGAAATAATCGGCGTGCGTCGTTCCGTAGAACGGAATGCTGCGCCCCGCCTGCGCCCATGCGGTCGCGAACGTGGAGTGCGTGTGCGTCACGCCGCCGACGTCGGGGAACGCCTTATAAAACTCGATATGCGTGGGCGTATCGGACGAAGGGCGCAGATCGCCTTCGACGACCTTTCCGTTCAGATCGACGACGACCATATCCTCCGCCTTCATTTCGTCGTACTCCACGCCCGAAGGCTTGATGACGATGAGCCCGCTCTCGCGGTCGATCTCGGAAACGTTGCCCCACGTAAACAGGACGAGTTTATGCTTGACGAGATCGAGATTCGCTTTCAGGACTTTCTCTTTCAATGCTTCCAACATACTGTCATTCCTCCAAAATTCATCGTTTTCTTACAAAACAGCCGCGCGGGACAGGGAAAGTGTCCCGCAGCGGACGTATTCTTTTCAGTATTTGAGGGAGCGCGTCGCCTCGCGGACGATGGGAAGCCCCTCCACATAGCGCTTTCCGAACTCCTCGAAACCCGCGACGTTTTCGGGATCGGGCGCAAGCGTAACGCCCTCCTGCCCCGCAAACACGCGTTCGTCGAGGTACTCGTCGAGCGGCTCGCCGTCCTTCTTGGTGATGAGGTAGTTGGCGAGGATCGCCATGCCCCACGCGCCGCCTTCGCCCGCCGTTTTCATGACGGTAACGGGCGCGTTGATCGCCGCGGCAAGGTAGCTCTGCCCCACGCGCTCCGTCTTGAAGAGACCGCCGTGACCGGTGATGCGGTCGAGCTTGACGCCCTCCTCTTTGAGCATGATGTCGCACCCGACTTTGAGCGCGCCGAACGCCGCATAGAGATGCGTGCGCATGAAGTTTGCAAGGTTGAATTTGCCCTCCGCCGTGCGGACGAAGAGCGGACGCCCCTTTTCGACTTTGGTGACGTGCTCGTTGGAAACGTAGTTGTACGCCAGCAGTCCGCCGCAGTCTTTATCGCCCTTCTCCGACTCAAAGTAGAGCATATCGTAGAGCTTCCACTTGGGGATCTCCACGCCTGCGAGCGCGGCAAATTCGCCGAACATATTGACCCAGCCGTTGATATCGGACGTGCAGTTGTTACAGTGGACCATGCCGACGAGATCGCCGACGGGCGTCGTGACGAGATCGATCTCGGGGTAGGGCTTGGAAAGCTCCTTTTCGAGAACGATCATGGCAAAGACGGATGTCCCCGCCGAGACGTTGCCCGTGCGCTTGCGCACGCTGTTGGTTGCAACCATGCCCGTGCCGGCGTCGCCCTCGGGCGGGCAGAGCGGGATCCCCGCTTTGAGGTTGCCCGTGGGGTCGAGGAACCTCGCGCCCTCCTCGGTGAGCGTTCCCGCGTTCTCGCCCGCGAGCAGAATGTCGGGAAGGATATCCTCCACCTTGAAGGGAACTTTCCCCTTGACGAGGTCGTTGAACTTTTTCAGCATGACCTTGTCGTACTGTCTGGTTTCGGGATCGACGGGGAACATACCCGAAGCCTCGCCGATGCCGAGCACCTTTCTGCCCGTCAGCTTCCAATGCACATAGCCTTCCAGCGTCGTCTGGAAGACGATGTCTTTAACGTGCTCCTCTCCGTTCAGGATCGCCTGATAGAGATGCGCGATCGACCAGCGCGCGGGAATATGATAGTTGAAAAGTTCCGTGAGTTTTTCGCCCGCCTCCGCCGCGGTATTATTGCGCCATGTGCGGAAGGGAACGAGGATTTCATCGTTCTTATCGAACACCATATAACCGTGCATCATCGCGGAAAAGCCCATCGCGCCGACAGTCGTGAGCGTGACGCCGTACTTCTCCTTGACGTCCGCCGCCATTCTTGCGTAACAATCCTGCAAGCCTTCGCGGATCGCGTCGAGCGAATACGTCCAGATCCCGTTGATGTGCTGATTCTCCCACTCGTGACTGCCCGATGCAATGGGCGTGTTGTTCTCGTCCACAAGGATCGCCTTGATGCGCGTGGAGCCGAACTCGATCCCGAGCGCCGTGCGCCCGCTCTCGATATACTCTTTTGCGTTTGCCATAATGACCCCCTAAAATAGTTCGTACGTCTGTACGGAACTATTATAGAATAAATCGGATAAAAATTCAATAGGGAAGAGCAAATTTCTTTTGGTTTTTTGCAGAATTTTTCCCGTTTTACTGCAAAAATCTCACTCAGAGAGTGAGATTTTTGCGCTTATTTTTTTGTTCTGTAAACTTTGCCGCCGAGGAGCACGATCATCTTGACCGCATCGAGCGAGAAGTCGTCCGCCTCCACTTCGAGCGTCTTTGTCAGCACGCCGCGGGCAAGGACTTTTACATACGTCGCTTTCTTGTTGAAGAAGGGAATGCGCTCCTTCATTTCCTCGATCCCGACGCGCTCGCCGTCCGAGAAATATTCGCTCAGGGTATCGATATTGACGATGGTCTGACGGCGTTTATCGCTGACGCGTTCGGCGACGTCGACAAGCTCCTCCGCCTCCTCGTCCGCCATCAGTTCTTCCGCGTCGGCAACGCTGACGCGGTGCTCTTCCTGCACGGTAAGCGCGGTCACGGGACGCGGCGCGATCGCGGTCGGCTCTGCCACGGGCTCGTCATCGTCGTCCTCGTCCTCGGGAAGGACGACCGCTCCCGAGCCGTCCGTGCGGCGGCGCACCTCGATGATCCGCACAAGCCCCCGCGCAATGAGCGCGTCCGTCTTTTCATAGGGAACGGAAGCGTAATCCTCCGTCTGATCTTCTCCGCGCAGCGCCTCGGCGGAAGCCATTGCCGCGGCGATCAGATCCTTCGCGTACCGACAGCGGCGATCGTTCTTGATACGATACAGAAGCGGCGTCTTGGCGAATTTAGCGTGTTCGGACGCGTCCTCCACGCGGTATTTGCTCTCTTCGTAGAGCATCGGTTCGAGCGCGAGATAGAGGCGCAGCGTCTTGCCGCGGATCACGAGTTTCGCAACCGTCGTTCTGCCGCGGCGGAACGACTCATGCTGCCAACTGCGGCGCGCCGTGATCTTCTTATAGGAGAGCAGCTCGTTTTTCAGCTCGGAATAGTACTCTTTGAGTTTTTCATCGCCCTGAATGAGCTTTGCCTCGAAACTCTTGTCATAACGGACGTTTACAAACCAGCCGTCATCCGAGGCGTAGACGATGCGCGTCTGTCCTTCGGCGGGCTTCTCCTCCGCCACAGGTTCTTCCGCAACGGGCTCCTCCGTCACAGGCTCTTCCGCAACGAGTTCTTCCGCCGCAGGCTCCTCCGCCACAGGTTCTTCGACAACGGGCTCTTCCGCAACGGGCTCTTCCGCAACAGGTTCTTCTGCAACAGGTTCTTCGACGGCGGATTCTTCTGCAACAGGTTCTTCCGTCAAAGGGGTTTCTGTACTCGGTTCCTGCTGCGGCGCAGGAGCGGGCGTCTGATGATTTTGCTTTGCCGAACGTACAAGCCCTGCAATGGCTACGGCAATCAGAGCGACGCCGAGCACGGCGCACACGATCACGATTGCCAGCTGTCCCGTTGTGAGCGCAAGCAACGCGTTTAACATAACACGCGTCCTCCTTATATCATATAATCACCTCATATTATAACATGAATACCCCCGTACTTGTCAACCCCCGCGCCGAAAATTTCATTGCAAAGTTTTAGCACGCAGAAAGATACAAAAATATGCCCCGTCCCAAACGGGACAGGGGCGCAGAAAACGGATTTTTCAGAGCAGAATGCAAATGACGCCGCCCCTGCCCTCGTTGACGATGCGCGTTACGGTGCGGCGCATCTTCTTTTGTACCGATTCGCCCATCGCGCGGTTTTTCACGGAAAGTTCCTCGCCGAGCATCTCTTTGAGCGTGCGCCCGAACATATTGGTATCCCACGCGCGTTCGGGTTCCTGCTCCATGCTCTCGGAGAGTTTCTTGACGAACGCGGAACTCTGCTCTTCGTTGCCGAGCGCGGGGTGTACCTCGCCGCAGACGTCCACGCGGATAACGTGATAGCTGGGCGCGTCGGCGCGGAGATTGACGTCCACCCGCCCGCTGCGTTTGACGAGCGTCGGCTCGGCAAGGCTCATTTCCCCCGCCTCGGGCGGAACGATCCCGTAGCCGTATTCGCGCGCGTCGTCGAACGCCTGCCCGACCCGCTCGTACAGCTTTTTCGCGCCCGCAAGGCGGGAACAGTAACGCATCAGCGCAAGATCGTCGGGGATCGGCTCGCCGCACTGCTCGCCCAGAACTTCGTAGAACGCGCCCTCCTTCGCCTCGACGCGGCAGCGCACCTGCCCCGTGGCGGCGTCAAGCTCGGTGGAGACGGGCGGCAGCAGCCTTCCGCTCTCCGTATAGAGCGTATCCAGCAGCGCGCAGTCGCTCATTTTACAAATTTTGGGCGCGACGGAACGCACGCCGTCCAGCACCTCGGTCAGGAGCGGACTGTCCGTATCGAGCACGCGCATCCAATCGGGCAGATCGACGTCCACCGCCGTGACGGGAAATTCGTACAGCACCCGTTCGAGCGCCACGGCAAGCGCCGCGGCGTTCGCCGTTTCGGCGTTGAGCGCGAGCACGGGCGCGCCGTACTTCTCTTCCAATGCCGCGCGCAGCTCCTCCGCGCCCGCGGGTTCGCGGCAGTTGAGCACGATCACGTACGGCTTTCCGATCGCTTTCAGCTCCTCTGCGGCGCGCTCTTCGGCGGGTTCGTACGCGATGCGCGGGATCTCGGCAACCGAGCCGTCCGTCGTCATGAGAATGCCGATGGTCGCATGGTCGCGGATGACGCGGCGCGTCCCCTCTTCCGCCGCCTGCTGGAAGGGAACGGGCGATTCGTTCCACGGCGTTTTGACGAGCCGCGGCGCGCCCTCCTCTTCAAATCCTCCCGCGCCCTCTACGGGAAAGCCCACGCAGTCGATGAGCCGCACCCGCGCGACGGCATCTTTCACTTTGATCTCCGCGCCCTCTTCGGGTACGAATTTCGGCTCGGTCGTCATGACCGTGCGCCCGCTCGCCGACTGCGGCAGCTCGTCGGTATAGCGTTTTTTCTTCGCGCCCGGGACCTGCGGCAGAACAAGCTCCTGCATGAATTTTTTGATGAACGTGGACTTGCCCGTCCGCACGGGACCGACAACGCCGATGTAAATCTCGCCGCCCGTCCGCGATGCAATATCTTCGTATACGCCGAATGTCTTCATTGCTACCCTCCGCCAATTTGCTCTACGCTACTGTATGACGGCGCGGCGCGGATTATGACAGTTCGCGGCAGGAAAGCGCATTCCGCAATCCGCCGTCCCCTCCCGCTCTTTCAGCGGCGCGCGCCCGAAGAGGTTTCCGTCCGAGTTTCCCGCCGCGGGAAATAATCCGCAAAAAAATCCCTGTCTCTTATACACATCTGACGCTGCCGACGACTTAATAGGTGTA
>ERZ1090866.213-NODE-213-length-23574-cov-18.886347_pt1 | contig 23574 bp, 15 predicted proteins | sample MGYA00478477_ERZ1090866 | MGnify/ENA primary metagenome ERZ1090866 (study PRJEB33644, sample SAMEA5815737) | chicken gut metagenome | biome: Chicken; feature: Gastrointestinal Tract; material: Caecum | place: Ireland | collected 2019-01-01 | study: A study of the... | reverse complement strand
GCGGACTATCTGCTGGAGTACCGGGGCCGGGCCGGAGATCTGCTCATGGAGGAGCTGGCCGGAGCGGCCGGGGTCAGTCAGCCTACGGTGATGCGGTTTGTGAAGGCGCTGGGGTACAGCGGGTTTCGGGAGTTTAAATATGCCCTGGTTCAGGAGGAGGCCCGGGGACAGAGGAAAGAAGGGGAGATCGAGCTCTATGGGTTTCAGCTTTCCAGCCGGGACAGGCTGGAGGAAATTCCCGGAAAAATCGTCGCCACTTCCATCCGGATGCTGGAGGAGACGCTGAAAAGCATCCGGGCAAAAGATTACCGGCAGGCGGTGGAGGCCATCCTGGAGGCCAGGAGTATTGTGATTTACAGCGTGGAGAATTCGGTCTGTACCGCCAGCGAGATCCGAAAGATCTATGAGGCCTGGCAGATTTACCGCCAGGGGCAGAAGCCCAAAGTGCATTACGTGACCAAAAGCGACCGCCAGTCCCATGAGCTGGAAGTAAGTATTCCCGGAGACGCCCATAATCCCCGAAGCCTGGATTATGTGACCGAGTATTTTCCGGTAGCCAGCTCGGAGGATCTGAACGCGGCCTTCCGCCAGATTGCCGGGCGGATTACGGCCCTGGCCCAGGTTCCCACTCAGGTCTCCGGGGGCGATCCGGTACACGGAGGGTACATTGCCTATACGGATCCTATCGGAGAATATATGGAGGTCAAAGATGTAAAAACCATTCTTTTCAGCGGAAAACGGTTTGACCGTCTGCTGGATCCCGTCACAGAGACCCGGGCGGACGGGGGATCTGTGACCACCTATCGCTTTGAGGGTCAGGTGAACAGCCCTGTTTACGGGCAGCACAGTCTCAGCGAGATTCAGATTACCCTGGAGACAGCCGTGGATCCGGCCGGTGTGAAAGAGCAGGTTCTGAGGGTAAAAATTCCGGCTTCCGTCATCCCCCTGCGGGTCAATACCATCACCCTGGGAGGGGACGGAAAAGTGGAGCGGAATGAAGACAACGGGACGTATCCCATCCGGGTGCTGTACACCGTGGGCCTGCAGCCGGGAATCGCGGATGACAGCGGCCGGCTGACGGACAAAGTGAGCGGCGATTACGTCAGTGCCAACCGCAATGAGGACGGCACCGTGAATTTTTACAGCAGCCGGTACAGCGGATCCCGGGAGGGCCAGAGGGAAGAAGCCTCTGCAACGTTTACTCCGGCAGATACCAATCCCTATTATTTCGTACAGCAGGATACCCTGCTGTACGCGGATCAGGACTGCGTGATACCGGCGGTTTCCCTGGATCCGGGAGCGGTCTACTATTTCAGGACTATTTATATAGAAGGAACAGATATAAAAGAGGGAGTCATGGAGCGTCCGGGGGAACTGCTGGAGGGATATACGCAGATCCGGGACGGACAGCTGTACCTGAAGGCAGGTTCGCCGCGGCTGGGCTATCTGCGGGAATCCGCGGCAGAGAAGGAAGAGAATTTCACCGGGACGGCAGAGAGTGTCTGCGATCCTGTTTTCCGGGGAGATCCCTCCGACGGATTTTTTGAGATCTATCTGGGAAATAACGGGCGCCTGTCGGTCAGCCCCTATCAGGCTTCCGCGGACCGGGAAGACGGAACTCCGGAAGTGACAGCCAGCCCTGCGCCGGGCTTTTCTGACGATGACGCGCAGTCTGAAGAAAAACCGGACACCCCGCCGCTCACCCCGTCTCCGGGGGCGGAGATTCCCGGGGAGGCGGCGGATACAGGAGACCGCGGCAGTTTCCTTCCCTACAAGGCGGCGCTGACTGCGGCGGCAGCGGCGCTGGCAGTCCTGGCGGCGGTGAGAACAGTCCGGAAAAAACAGTCCGGCAGGTTCTGAAAAACAAGTAACCTCTGAGAAAAGGAGCTGTGGGATGCGGCTCCTTTTTTGTGGAGGTCTTTCTGGCGGAACGGAGCGGTTTATGGTATACTTTCTGTAGAGCAATCGGCTTCAGGGAAGGAGGATCTGCCTATGTGGAAACGGGAAGCCAAGGCGGCCGTTATGGTGACGGTTTCAGCGATTTGCATGGCTTTTAACATCAACACCTTTGTCAACGCGGTAGGATTGTATCCGGGAGGATTCAACGGCATTGCCCTGCTGGTCCAGCGGGTGGGGGATTCCTTCTGGCATGTGAGCCTGGCCTTTTCACTGGTCAGCTATCCCTTAAATATTCTGGCTCTGATGGTCAGCTTCCGGGATCTGGGAAAACGTTTTATCATTTACACCTGCTTAAGCGTAGGGCTCTGCGGTCTTCTCACCGACATCATTCCGGCCTTCGCGGTGACCAGCGATGTGCTGCTGGGAAGTGTTTTCGGAGGAATTATCAACGGAGTCTGCATCAGCATGGCCATGCTGGCCGGCGGATCCACCGGAGGTCTGGATATTCTGGCCAATGTCTACGGACACCGGCTGAACCGGGATCCCTGGAACATTACTTTGGCCGCCAACTGCGTGATCCTGGCGGCGGCGGGCCTGCTGTTCGGCTGGGATAAAGCCCTGTATTCCATCATTTTCCAGTACGCTTCCACACAGGTGATTCACCTGCTGTACCGGAAATACCAGAAGGCCACGCTGTTTATTATCAGCCAACAGTATGAAAAGATCTATCAGGTGATTATGGAGCAGACGAACCACAGCGCCACGGTGCTGGACGGCACCGGCTGCTACACCAACCAGGAGAAAAAGATGATCTATTCGGTGGTTTCCGGACAGGAGGTCAAAAGCCTGGTGCGGTCTATCCGCCGGACGGATCCGGCTGCCTTTATCAATATCGTCAAGACCACAGAGCTGGACGGCCGGTTCATCTATAAAGACTGACAGAGAGGAGAAAAACGTGGAAATACTGAAAACGCTGTTTGCCCTGCAGGATCTGAAATACCGGGATTTTCAGGCGAAACTGATGCCCACAGTGGACCCCGAGACAGTGATCGGCGTGCGGACGCCTGAACTGCGGAGGCTGGCAAAGGAATACGCGAAAACCCCGGAATCCCGGGAGTTTCTGAAACTGCTTCCTCATCGGTATTACGAGGAAAACAATCTTCACGGATTCCTGCTGGAAACAGTGAAGGACTACGGTCAGGCCATGGAGTATGTGGAAAACTTTCTGCCGTATATAAACAACTGGGCCACCTGCGACATGGTGTGTCCGAAAGTCTTCGGAAAACATCTGCCGGAGCTGCTGGAAAAGATCCGCGTGTGGATCGCTTCCGGTGAGACTTATACCGTGCGCTTCGGGCTGGGAATGCTCATGAGGTTCTATCTGGATGAGGCTTTCCGGCCGGAGTATCTGGAACTGGCGGCTTCCCTGCGGTCAGAAGAATATTATGTCAATATGATGACGGCCTGGTATTTCGCCACAGCACTGGCAAAGCAGTACGGGGCGGCTCTGCCGTACCTTCAGGAGCGGCGCCTGGATCCCTGGACCCACAACAAGACCATTCAGAAAGCCCTGGAGAGCCGGAGAATTTCGGAAGAACAGAAAACCTGTCTGCGCGCCCTGAGGATCAAATGAAAACCTTGACAGAAGACCTGCTTCATGATATAGTTAGTGAGCGACATGGAAGTAGGTCTTTTTTTTATGCCTGAAAACAGCGAATGGCATGCGCTGGGTCCCAGGCATTTCTGTTATGGGAAAAGGCCGTCGTAATACGCAAATACACAGTGGAGGTGGAAGTCGTGCGCGTAAAGATTACATTGGCATGTACAGAATGTAAACAGCGGAACTACAACATGACAAAAGAGAAAAAGAACCATCCCGACCGGATGGAGACCAGCAAGTACTGTAAGTTCTGCAGAAAACACACGTTACACAAAGAGACCAAGTAATGGGTGCGAGGTGAGAAGATGGCAGACGAAGTAGTAAAAGACTCCGGAAAGGCCGACAAGAAGAACAAAAAAGAACGGAAAGAAAAGAAAAGCTGGTTCAAGGGTCTGAAGACAGAGTTCAAGAAAATCATCTGGACGGATCGGAAGACACTTGGCAAGCAGGCGATCGCTGTGATCGCGATTTCTGTTGTGTTCTGCATCCTGATTACGCTGGTGGACAGCGTCGCGCTGCAGGCCATTGAATGGATAATCAGGTAAGGGATAGGGTGATTCGATGTCAGAAGCAAAATGGTATGTAGTCCACACCTATTCGGGCTATGAAAACAAAGTCAAAGCCAATATCGAGAAGACGATTGAGAACAGACATCTCGAAGACCAGATTCTGGAAGTCCGCGTCCCCATGGAAGATGTGGTGGAGGTTAAGAACGGAACCAAGAAGCAGGTGCAGCGCAAGCTGTTCCCCGGTTATGTTCTTCTGAACATGGTTATGAATGACGACACCTGGTATGTGGTCAGAAATACCCGCGGCGTTACCGGATTCGTGGGACCGGGATCCAAACCGGTGCCCCTGACTCCCGAGGAGATGCTGCCTCTGGGAATCCAGGGAGAGAGCAGAAGGGTCGAGGTAGACCTGGAAGTGGGAGATTCCGTGGTCGTCACAGGCGGAGCCTGGAAGGACACAGCCGGAGTCATCCAGAACATCAACAAGACAAAACAGGTGGTCACCATCAACGTGGAGCTTTTCGGCCGGGAGACCCCTGTGGAAATCAGCTTTTCAGAAGTCAAAAAGGTCGGCTGACCGGCCTGTGGGAGGGAAATCCCCGCAATTACCACATTTTATTAGGAGGTGCCAAAAATGGCAAAGAAAGTTACAGGTTACATCAAATTACAGATTCCTGCCGGAAAGGCAACACCGGCTCCGCCTGTTGGTCCTGCTCTGGGACAGCACGGCGTAAACATTGTACAGTTCACCAAAGAGTTCAATGCCAGAACTGCTGACAAGGGTGATCTGATCATCCCCGTAGTGATCACTGTATACGCAGACAGAAGTTTCAGCTTTATAACCAAAACCCCGCCGGCAGCAGTGCTTCTGAAGAAAGCCTGCAATATTAAATCCGGTTCCGGTGTTCCCAACAAGAACAAGGTGGCAACTATCTCCAAGGACAAAGTCCGTGAGATCGCTGAGATGAAGATGCCCGATCTGAACGCTGCTTCCGTTGAGGCGGCCATGAGCATGATCGCCGGCACCGCCAGAAGTATGGGAATCGTTGTAGAGGACTAAGCCGAAACAGCTTATAAGCCGCAGGGCTTGAAACGAACCGTGGGAGGGAAGATCCCGCAATTACCACTAGGAGGTTATATTAGAAATGAAACATGGTAAGAAATATGTTGAAGCTGCAAAAGCAGTAGACCGCGCTAATCTTTACGACCCCGAAGAGGCTGTGGCCCTCGTAAAGAAACTGGCAGTGGCTAAATTTGATGAGACCATCGAAGTTCACATCCGTACAGGCTGCGACGGACGTCATGCGGATCAGCAGATCCGCGGCGCTGTAGTTCTGCCTCACGGAACCGGCAAAACCGTCCGGGTTCTGGTATTCGCCAAGGGAGCAAAAGCAGATGAGGCTGAGGCTGCCGGAGCGGATTTCGTAGGAGCAGAGGAGCTGATCCCCAGGATCCAGAATGAAGGATGGCTGGATTTTGACGTGGTTGTAGCTACCCCGGACATGATGGGCGTTGTGGGACGTCTGGGACGTATCCTGGGACCCAAAGGCCTGATGCCCAACCCGAAATCCGGAACGGTTACCATGGACGTGACCAAAGCCATTGCCGATATCAAAGCCGGTAAAGTTGAGTACCGTCTCGACAAGACCAATATCATTCACGTGCCAATCGGAAAAGCTTCCTTCACAGAGGAGCAGTTAGCGGACAACTTCCAGACGCTGATCGGTGCAATTAACAAGGCAAGACCTTCCGCTGTCAAAGGCCAGTTCCTGCGGAGCGTGACCATGGCTCCCACCATGGGACCCGGCGTGAAGATCAACCCGGTTAAGCTTGCATAAATAAGAATAAAAAGCAAAAAACTGCCGGAACCCGCGGATGGGATCCCGGCAGTTTTTTGTATGGTCATTTGGCGTTGCTGTGAAGTAACCATTGGCGCCTGCCCTGGAAAAATAATGATTGACAAACCGCTCCCGGCGTGCTATCATACCTCCTGTATCACGCCGAAGACAGCAGGTGCCGCAAGGCGTAAGGAGTCAACGCCTGCCGAGGATGAACATTCTTTGTTTTGAGAATTTCGTGTCCTGTTCCGTTTCGGCGGAGCGGGATTTTTTGCGCGTGTACACAAATACTACAAGGAGGTGCACCATTCATGGCAAAAGTAGAACTGAAGAAGCCGGTAATCGACGAGATTTCTAACGTGATCGCCGACGCCGACGGAGTTGTTCTGGTAAACTACAGCGGCCTGACCGTAGCACAGGATACGGAACTGCGCAGAACCCTGAGAGAAGCCGGAATCGCTTACAAAGTCTACAAAAACACGATGATGAATTTCGCGTTCCAGGGAACTCCCTGCGAAGAGCTCTGCAAACATCTGGAAGGAACCAACGCTCTGGCTGTTTCTAAAGATGACGCCACAGCTCCCGCCAGAGTTCTGGCTGCGTTCGCGAAAAAGAATCCGAAGCTGGAACTGGTAGCCGGCGTTGTGGAAGGCAATTATTATGACGCCGCAGGCGTACAGGCCCTGTCCGCGATCCCGTCCAGAGAGGAACTGCTGGGCAAGCTGCTTGGAAGCATCCAGTCTCCCATCGCCAACTTCGCCCGTGTGCTTAAGCAGATCGCTGAGGCCAACGGCGGCGAGAGCGCTGCGGCAGAATAATCTGTCCCCAGCCGCCTGAATACAGGCAACATAAGATTGAAAAATAAGAATGAAAAATGGAGGAATTTACAATGGCAAAGTTAACTACCGCTGAGTTTATCGAAGCTATCAAAGAGTTATCTGTACTGGAACTGAATGAGCTGGTAAAAGCTTGTGAGGAAGAGTTCGGCGTATCCGCAGCAGCAGGTGTTGTTGTAGCAGCAGCCGGCGGAGCTGGCGAGGCAGCCGCTGAGGAGGAGAAGACCGAGTTTGATGTTGAGCTGACTGAGGTTGGACCCAACAAAGTTAAAGTTATCAAAGTTGTTCGTGAAGCTACCGGCCTGGGCCTGAAAGAGGCAAAAGAGATGGTAGACAGCGCTCCGAAGGTAATCAAAGAGGCAGCTGCCAAGGCAGAGGCTGACGAGCTGAAGACCAAACTGGAGGCTGAGGGAGCAAAAGTTACCCTGAAATAATTCGCGAGTCGGAATATAGATTTGAAAAAGAGCCCGTACAGGAATGCAGGACAGTATTTCTGTACGGGCTTTTACAAAAGTTCAGGAGGAGAATTTTTTATGGGAGCATTGAAAGTAGGCGTTATCGGTCTGGGCGATATCAGCACAGTCTATCTGAATAATCTGAAGAATTACCCGGAAGTGGTAGAACTTTACGGCTGCGCCTGCACCAGCCTGGAAAAGGCCCGGAGAAAGGCCGGGGAATTCGGCTTTCAAAAGGCCTACGCCAGCGGGGCGGAACTGATCGCGGATCCGGAGATTGACGTTGTTATGAACCTGACGGTTCCTGCCTTTCATTATGCCTATAACCTGGCGGCTCTTAAGGCGGGCAAGCATGTATATTCAGAAAAGCCGCTGGCATCCACTTTTGCGGAAGGACAGGAGATCATGAGTCTGGCCAGAGAAAAAGGACTTTACGTGGGCTGCGCGCCGGACACCTTTATGGGAGGCAGACTGCAGACCTACCGCAGTCTTCTGGACAGCGGCAGGCTGGGAGAGATCATCGGAGGCACTGCCTGCATGGTGTGTCCCGGCTGGGAGGGCGTCCATCCCAATCCGGCCTTCTACTATCAGAAGGGAGCCGGCCCTCTGATGGATATGGGGCCTTACTATCTGACGGCTCTGCTCTCTCTGCTGGGACCGGTCCGCCGGGTGTCCGGCATGGCGGGCCAGGCCCGGAAAGAAAGAACCGTGCATACCGGCCCCTATACCGGGAGAACCATTGAGGTAGATCCGGAGGTCATGACCCATGTGATCGCCAATCTGGAGTTTCAGTGCGGGGCGCTGATCAGCGCCTGCTTCAGTTTTGACGTCTGGGATTCCGAGATGCCCAGAATGGAGCTTTACGGGACGAAGGCCTGCCTGACGATTACAGAGCCGGATCCCTGCGCCGGCCCCAATTATTTCGGGGGAGAGGTGCTTCTCCGGGATGAAAGCACCAGCCGCTGGCTGGTATCCCCCAGGTCGGAAGAACAGATGCAGGCGCCCTGGGAAAAAATTTCGGTAAAGCATGGACACAATTCGGTACTCCAGAGTGTAAACAGCAGAGGCATCGGCCTGGTGGATCTGGCGCTGGCCCTTCGGGAGGGACGCCGGAACAGGGCCAGCGGAGATATGGCCCTGCATGTTCTGGAAATTATGGAAGGGATCCTGACCTCCGCGAAAGAACATCGTTTTGCGGAGATGACCACAACCTTTGAGCGCCCCGAACCTGTGCCGGTGGATTTTTAAGGATAGTTTTAGAAAACTCTGCAGATATGCAAGGGAAAAGCCGGACGAAACGCCGGCTTTTCTGCTTTGGGGGCCGCGGCGATATCACGTAAAATTGCCGCGGTCCCCATGGGAAAAAATGTTTTTGCAATGTGCCTTGTGAGAATTTTATCTGTTCTTCTGTCTGGTTTCTTTCCTGCTACTCTTTGTACGGAATTCCCTCAATGGGAGCGTATTTTACCCCCGGCATTCTGCGGGTAAGCTCTTCCACCTTTTTCTGCGTTCCTTTCGGATCGTTTACCCAGTTCCTGTAGAATTCAAACTGGCATTCGGGTTCGCCGAATCTGTCTTCTTTCGAATTGATCGTTCCTGTGTAGCCTCTGTGGAGAAGCTTGTAAAGATGGTTCTGAGACTGCCAGTTTGCCCTTGCGTCACGTATCGCGCTTACGGAAAGCTGGGCGTACTGATAGCTGTTTTCTTCTGCTCCTGTCATCCCGAGCACTCTGCCGTCAAAACCGCAGATAGAGGAATGGCCGAAATAGGAGTATACCCCGTCGTACCCGGCCGCATTCGCGACTGCGGCATAAACATTGTTGCACCATGCCATTACAGGTACGATATTAACCTGCTGCTGATTCGCGGGATACATATATCCCTGACATCTGATAACCAGTTCAGCGCCTCTCATGGCACAATCACGCCAGATTTCCGGATAATTCCCATCATCACAGATAATCATGCTGATCTTAAGCCCTTTCGGTCCTTCTGAAACATACGTCCTGTCTCCCGGATACCATCCTTCAATAGGGGTCCACGGTATCATTTTCCTGTACTTCTGAACAATCTCTCCCTTGTCGTTTATAAGGATCAGCGTATTGTACGGAACCTTCTTCGGATGCTCTTCGTGCCTCTCGCCTGTCAGGGAAAATACGCCCCAGACCTTGTTGTCTATACATGCCTGCTTAAAAATTGCGACCTCTTCTCCGTCGTCTGTACATGCCAACTCCATCATTTCATTAAAATCATACATGATTCCATGGGTGCTGTACTCCGGAAAAATAACAAGATCCAATCCCGGCAGTCCGGTTTTCAGGCCTTTGATATAATCGCTGATGTTATGGCAGTTTTTTAATATTTCTTCCTTTGTATGAAGCCGAGGCATTTTATAGTTCACAACTGCTACGCCGACGCAATCCGCGCTGGACGAAATATCTCCATGATTCATAATAATCACTCCTCTGTTCGAAACGCACACTACCGGTTTTACAGGCCTGTACAACAGAAAAAACGCAGGGGCCATGCTCACCTCTGCGTCTTTGCAAATCCTGCAATTTTCTGTTGATGTAATTGTTATATCACCTTTTCTTTGAAAACACAATACTTTTTGAAAAAAATTTCTTTGTCAAGCATTTTGAAAATGTTCCAAAAAACTTTAACAAAATGGGCAGAATTTTACCGAACTTTTACTATGACACACCTGAATTTTACAGAGATTTTATCAGAATTGAATTCTGATATGCTACACTGGCTCCGCATTCTTATAGACGGTGGAAAGAGAGGAAGAAGCAATATGAAAAGAGAGCGCAGAAAGTGGACGGCAGCGGCTCTGGCTGCCGTGATGACAGTGACCCTGCTGCCTTTTTCCGCGGCGGCAGATCCGCAGGCCGAGAAGGCGGGGGTTCCGTATTCCGCAGACGGGACTTATGATGTGGCTATACCCCATATAATCGTAAATCAGGTCTACGGAGGTTCTGATGACGGAGCGGCCAGCCACAGCTTTGTGGAATTATATAATCCTGTGGATACGGAGGTAGATCTCACCGGCTGGACCCTGCAGTACAAATCCAGTCCGGACGGGGACAGCGCCGGATGGGACAGCCTGGAATTATCAGGAACCATTCAGGCCGGCGGATATTACCTGATCCGCTGCGGTAAAACCGACGGTACGGATTATCTGGTTCCCGCGGGAAATCAGGAATGGGATCTCCAGCTTCATAATAAAGGAGTTTCCGTGGCCCTGTTTGATCAGGCGGTGACTCTGGACGACAGCTTTGCCGGAGCAGTAACTGAAGAGAACCGGCCGGAGGGCTATGTGGATCTGCTGGCAGTCCAGGGAAATGATGAGGAGGAAGCCCAGATGCCTCCGGTTTATGAGGGAAGCGCGGCGCCGGAGCAGTCCAAAAAGAAAGCGGTTCGCAGAGTGAATTTTACAGACACAGATGACAATACCGCGGATATCGAAGTCATTGATTACAGCGATCCCGTGGAGGAGGACAAAGGTCCTCACGGGATGGAAGCAGTGATCCCGGAACCCACCCCGGAGGCGCCTCAGTCTCCGGAATACACCAACACCGGCTTTGAGACCGGGGCGGCTCTGACTCTGGAGCGCACCGGTCAGATGAGCATCGGGGAAGCCAATGCCGACGGCGGCGTGGCGGAGATTGTGGCCTATGATACGGAAAATCAGAAAGCCTACGTGGTGGACGGCCAGGACGGCGTGCTGGTGAAGATGGATCTTCTGGCGGACGGCAGCCTGGCGGATCCGGAGGAGATCCAGGTAAAGGATCTCATCGATGGCTTTGCCTACGGAGATATGACCAGCGTGTCCGTGGATCCTGCCACAGGGAATGTAGCGGTGGCTCTTCAGAACGCGGATTTTGCCGCTCCCGGGAGAGTAGCGGTGCTGGACAGCCGGGGGAATCTGCTGGACAGCTATACCGTAGGCGCGCAGCCGGATATGCTGACTTATACCAAAGACGGCGGCCGGATCCTGACTGCCAATGAGGGCGAGCCCCGGGAAGGACTGGGAGGCGGAGCCGCGGATCCCGCAGGCAGCGTTTCCGTCATCGATGTGCAGGCCGGAATTGTGAAGACCGCCGGCTTTGAAAGCTTTACCGCCGAGGAATTGCTGGCGGAAGGGGTTCTTCTGGGCAAGGCCGACGGCCAGGTGATCCCCCCGTCGCTGGATCTGGAGCCGGAATACATCGCCGTGAATGGAGAAGGAACCAAAGCCTATGTAACGCTTCAGGAAGCTAACGCTATCGGCGTGCTGGATCTGGAGACAGCTTCGTTTACCGCTGTCAAAGGTCTGGGCTTCGTGGATTACAGCAGGGAGGAGAACGCGGCGGATCTGATCGAGGATAATGCCTATGCGCCAAAAACCTACGAGAATACGCTGGGCGTGCGGATGCCGGATGGCATCGGCCTGTACGAAGTAAACGGACAGACCTATCTTCTGACAGCCAATGAGGGGGATGCCAGAGAGTGGGGCGATTATGAAAATACAGACAAGACCACGGTGACTGCCACCGACGGCACCGAGGCGGAGAAGGTGGAGACCCTGCTGCCGGAGTATGTGGCCGGCCTGGAGGAAAACACTCATTACCTGCTGGGAGGGCGATCCTTCAGCGTCTTCGATGAAAACCTGAACCTGGTTTACGACAGCGGAAATGATTTTGAGGAAAAGACCGCCGGCTATCTGGGAGAGTGGTTCAACTGCTCCAACGATGACCTGGAAAGGGACAGCCGCAGCCGGAAGAAAGGCCCGGAGGCTGAGAGCATTACCCAGGGGCGGGTAGGAAACAATACCTACGCCTTTGTGGCTCTGGAGCGGGTCGGCGGCGTGATGGTCTACGATATTACTGACCCGGATGCCATTACCTATGTCAACTATATAAATACCAGAGATTTCAGCGGAGAGATTGCCGGGGATGTAGCTCCGGAAGGACTGTGCTTCGTCTCCGCCAATGATTCCGCTTCCGGGAAACCGGTGCTGCTGGCGGCCTGCGAGGTCTCCGGCACGGTGGCGGCCTACACCATGGGAGGAGCTGCCGCGGAGGTTCCCGCCCCGGAGGACGCGGTGATCCTTTACACCAACGATGTGCACTGCGCCATGGACGGATATTCCTCTTTGGCGGCTTACCGGCAGCAGATGCTGGAAGCGGGGTATGATACCGTGACGGTGGATGTGGGAGACGCCATTCAGGGAGAGGCCGTAGGTTCTCTGACGGAGGGCGCCGCCCTGGTGGATCTTATGAATACCGTGCCCTACGATTTCGCGGTGCCCGGCAATCATGAATTTGACTATACCCTGGAAACCTTCCTGGATCTGGCGCGGAATCAGGCGCAGTACGAATATTTAAGCGCTAATTTTGTAGATCTCCTTTCCGGTGAGACGGTGTTCAAACCCTATGAGATCGTGGAAATGGGAGGAAGGGACGTAGCCTTTGTGGGGATTTCCACCCCTGAGACCTACACAAAATCCACGCCGTCCTATTTCCAGGATGAAAACGGAAACTTTATCTACAGCTTCTGCGAGGATGATCTGTATCAGGTTGTTCAGAGCGCTGTGGACGGCGCCCTGGCAAAGGGAGCCGACCTGGTAGTGGCGCTGGGCCATCTGGGCATCGAAGGCACTACAGAGGGCTGGAAGTCTACAGATGTCATTGCCAACACCACCGGCATCGATGCCTTTATTGACGCCCATGCCCACGAGACTATAGCGGAAGCGGAGTATGCCAATAAAGACGGCGAGATGGTAGCTTTAACCTCCACCGGCACCAAGTTTGCCAACTTCGGTAAACTGGTGATCGGGGCGGACGGCAGCATCACCACGGAACTGATCACCCCGGCATCTGTGGATACAGACAGTTCCCAGACCGTCCAGTCCGCCTATCAGGCTGTGCAGGACAAGATCGACGGCTACTATGAGGACACAGCCTATCTGAATGAAAAGCTGGGAACCAGTGAAGTGGAGCTGACCATCAACGATCCTGAAACCGGGGAGAGGCGGATCCGCAGCGGAGAGACCAACATGGGAGACTTTGTGGCGGACGCTTACCGGACCATTGCCGGAGCGGATATCGCCCTGGTCAACGGCGGCGGCATCCGGGATTCCATCGGAGCCGGTGAGGTAACCAGAAAGGATCTGATGGATGTAAATCCCTGGAACAACGCCATGTGCGTCATCGAGGCCACGGGCCAGCAGATTCTGGACGCTCTGGAGCACGGAGCCCGGAACAATCCGGAGGAGAACGGCGGCTTCCTGCAGGTGTCCGGCCTGACCTATGAGATTAACCTTCATGTGGAGGAAAGTCCGGTAGTGACTGACAGCATGGATCTCTTCCAGTCGGTAGACGACGGGAAACCCCGGAGGGTGCAGAATGTAAGGATCGGCGGCGAGGCTATTGATCCGGAAAAAACCTACACCGTAGCCGGAAGTGTCTATACCCTTCAGGAGGCTGGAGACGGATTTACCATGTTCCAGGGGGCCAAAGTAGTAAAACAGGAAGGCATGCCCTGCGATTCCGAGATGCTGATCCGGTACTTTACGGAAACCCTGGGAGGAAACGTGACGGCAGAGCAGTACGGAACGCTTACGGGAGAGGGCCGCATCAAAGTCCTGGCGGCGGATTCTGAGGAAGCCCATCGCTATGAGGAGACCGGCCGGACAGAGCCCACCGGGGAAAAAGAGGGAAAAGTTACTTATGTCTGCTCTCTCTGCGGAAAGGAAAAGACAGAGGTTCTGGAGAAACTTCCCGTTTCCGGAAGCGGAACCCATACCGGCGGCGTGGATACGGGAGATAATTTCCCGGCGGCGCGGCTGGCCGTCGCTCTTGTCGGCGGGGCCGCTCTGACCGCGGCGCTTATGCGGTACAAAAAGAAATACCCAGCGAGATAATCGAATCCAGACAGGCGGGCGCTTTTAAGCCCGCCTGTTTTGGCCTGCGCGCCGTTGGTCCGGCGCATGGGGCCGCCCTGCTCTTTTAAAATTGAAAAAAACTCTTCGGAGGCAACAGAATGTCCGGAATCTGACACATATAAGGAAAACCATACAGTCTGCGCGGATCAAGGTAGAGAGGAGGGAATGCAGATGAGAAAAAAATGGAGATGGATCTTTGCTTTGCTGGCTGTCCTGGTTCTGCTGGCGGCCGGGTGCAGCAGCAGGGACGGCAGCGGCGCCGGGAGCGAAGCTTCCACACAGCCAGCGGCGGGAGAAATCGGTGAGGATTTCAACGCTTCGGCGGAGCAGGCCCCGGAGGGAAATGGCACAGGCGGAACCGCTTCCGGGGAGGCGGGTTCCGGGATTCTGCAGGCGGCTGATCCCAATCGGAAGCTGGTGAAAACCCAGACGGCAGAAATGGAGACTACGGAGTTCGACGCGTTTACTGCCTGGGTGCAGGAAAACATTCAGAAGGCCGGGGGATATATAGAAAATGCCAGTGTGTCCGGAAAAGAGACGGGCGGCACGGCCTTCCGGCATGCCAGCTACGTTCTGCGGATCCCGGAAACCGGGCTGGATACCTTTATGGAAGAACTGAAGACAGAAGGAAATGTGCTCTACTATACGGAATCTGTGGAGGACATCACCCTGAATTACACAGATACGGAAAGCCACATCGCAGCCCTGGAACAGGAGCAGGAGGCGCTGATGGACATGCTTTCCCAGTCAGGCGATCTGGATACTCTGCTGGCGATTCAGAGCCGGCTGACGGAAGTCAGGTATCAGCTGGAAAATTACGAATCCCAGCTGCGGATCTATGACAATGAGATTGATTACAGCACTCTGTATCTGGAAGTCTCAGAAGTGGAACGGGAGACAGCCCGGGGCCAGGGAGAATTCGGAAATCAGCTTTCGGAACGGATTTCTAACAACTTCTACGCTCTGGGAAAAGGAATTCAGAATTTTGCCCTCTGGTTTTTGGGAGGCATGCCCTTCTGGATCCCGATAGGGGGAATTATATTGGTTATCTGTATCCTTTACAGAAGAAAGAGGAGAAAGACAGAAAAGAAAACGAAAGAATCCGGAGTTCCAGAGCCTCCGGGGGAATAAAAGAAGCGCCGGCCGGAAAGCAGAGACGGGAACGAATCCTTAAGGATTTGTTCCCGTCTCTGCTTTCCGTGAAACCTGTCTTGAGGCAGGAGAGTGTTTAAAGCGGTCAGGTGTACATTAAAAAATACATGAAATTTCGAAAAATTTCCGTTGACACCCTTGACGAACTGTGCTACAGTAAAAAATGCACTATTATGGCAAGATATGCCTAACCCTGATTTCTGAAAAGAAAACACAGGGGAAAAGCTTCATCTTCATAATAAATATTATACACACAAGGGGTGAAACGTCAATGGAGAAAAACAGAATACGTCCGATTACCAGCGGAAAAAGTATGCGGATGAGTTACCAGAGACAAAAAGAAGTTTTGGAAATGCCCAACTTGATAGAGGTTCAGAAGGATTCCTACAACTGGTTTCTGGATGAAGGGCTGAAGGAAGTCTTTGATGACATCTCTCCCATTGAGGATTACAGTGGGAAGCTCAGTCTGGAATTTGTAGACTTTACGCTGTGCGAAGACGATGTAAAGTATTCCATCGAAGAGTGCAAGCAGCGAGATGCCACCTATGCCGCCCCGCTGAAGGTGAAGGTCAGGCTGTATAATAAGGAGAAAGACGAGATCAGCGAGCACGAGATCTTTATGGGGGATCTGCCCCTGATGACCGCTACCGGCACCTTTGTCATCAACGGCGCGGAACGTGTTATCGTCAGCCAGCTGGTTCGTTCCCCCGGCATCTACTATGCTATCACCCATGACAAGCTGGGCAAGAAGCTGTATTCCTGCACCGTGATTCCCAACCGGGGGGCGTGGCTGGAGTATGAGACGGATTCCAACGATGTGTTTTATGTCCGTGTGGACCGGACCCGGAAGGTGCCCATCACGGTGCTGATCCGCGCCCTGGGCGTGGGAAGCAACGCGGAGATCGTGGATCTTTTCGGGGAGGAGCCCAAGATCCTGGCCAGCTTTGCCAAGGATGTGGCCACCAACTATCAGGAAGGTCTTCTGGAACTGTACAAGAAGATCCGACCCGGCGAGCCTCTGGCGGTGGAGAGCGCGGAAAGCCTCATCAATGCCATGTTCTTTGATCCCCGCCGGTACGACCTGGCAAAGGTGGGCCGTTATAAATTTAATAAGAAGCTTTCTTTCCGCAACCGTCTGACCGGCCATGTGCTGGCGGAGGCTGTGGTGAATCCCTCTACGGGAGAGATTCTGGCAGACAAGGGCACCAAGGTGACCCGGGAGCTGGCGGATGACATTCAGTATGCCGCTGTTCCCTATGTCTGGCTGGAGGCGGAAGAGGACAGAAAGGTCAAAGTCCTCTCCAACATGATGGTGGATATCACCCGCTGGGTGGATGTGGATCCCCAAGAAGTCCATGTGACGGAGGAAGTGTACTATCCGGTTCTGGAGAAGATCCTGGAAGAGCACACGGATCTTGAGGAGATCAAGGAGACCATCCGCCGCCGGATCCACGATCTGATTCCGAAGCACATTACCAAGGATGATATTTTCGCTTCCATCAACTACAATATGCATCTGGAGTACGGCATCGGCAATGATGATGACATCGATCATCTGGGCAACCGCCGGATCCGCGCTGTGGGCGAGCTGCTCCAGAACCAGTACCGCATCGGCCTTTCCCGTCTGGAGAGAGTGGTGCGGGAGAGAATGACAACCCAGGATCTGGAGGGTATTTCTCCCCAGTCCCTGATCAATATCAAGCCCGTGACCGCGGCGGTGAAAGAGTTCTTCGGATCTTCCCAGCTGTCTCAGTTCATGGACCAGAACAACCCCTTAGGAGAGCTGACCCACAAGAGACGTCTCTCCGCTCTGGGTCCCGGAGGTCTGTCCCGTGACCGGGCCGGATTTGAGGTGCGTGACGTACATTACTCCCATTACGGAAGAATGTGCCCCATCGAGACCCCCGAGGGTCCCAACATCGGTCTGATCAACTCCCTGGCATCCTATGCCCGGATCAATCAGTACGGATTCGTGGAGGCGCCCTACCGGAAGATCGACAAGAGCGATCCCAAGAACCCCAGGGTAACCGATGAAGTGGTCTACATGACTGCCGATGAGGAGGATAATTACCATGTGGCTCAGGCCAACGAGCCTCTGGACGCGGAAGGTCATTTTATCCATAAAAATGTTTCCGGACGTTACAGAGATGAGACCCAGGAGTACGAGAGGCAGATGTTCGACTACATGGACGTGTCTCCCAAGATGGTGTTCTCCGTGGCTACAGCCCTGATCCCCTTCCTGCAGAACGACGACGCCAACCGGGCTCTGATGGGATCCAACATGCAGCGCCAGGCGGTGCCCCTGCTGTTTACGGAGGCTCCTGTGGTGGGAACCGGTATTGAGGCCAAGGCGGCGGTGGACTCCGGCGTCTGTGTCATCGCCAAAAAGTCAGGAACCATCACCTACGCGGCGTCCAAGGAGATCCGCATGACCAATGACGACGGCACCAGGGATGTGTACCATCTGACCAAGTTCATGCGCAGCAACCAGAGCAACTGCTACAATCAGAGGCCCATTGTAAACAAAGGGGATCATGTGGAGGCCGGCGAGGTGATCGCGGACGGTCCCTCCACGGACAAGGGCGAACTGGCCCTGGGCAAGAACCCCCTGATCGGCTTTATGACCTGGGAAGGCTACAACTACGAGGACGCGGTACTGCTCAGCGAGCGTCTGGTGCAGGAGGATGTGTATACCTCCATTCATATAGAGGAATACGAGGCGGAAGCCCGTGATACCAAGCTGGGACCGGAGGAGATCACCAAGGATGTTCCCGGTGTAGGCGACGATGCCCTGAAGGATCTGGACGAGCGGGGTATTATCCGCATCGGCGCGGAGGTACGGGCAGGAGATATCCTGGTAGGAAAGGTAACCCCCAAGGGCGAGACGGAGCTCACCGCGGAGGAGAGGCTGCTGAGAGCCATCTTCGGCGAGAAAGCCCGTGAAGTCAGAGATACATCCCTGAAGGTGCCTCACGGAGAGTACGGAATTGTAGTGGACGCCAGAGTATTTACCCGGGAAAACGGCGATGAGCTGTCTCCGGGAGTGAATCAGGCGGTGCGCATCTATATTGCTCAGAAGAGAAAGATCTCCGTGGGCGATAAGATGGCCGGACGTCACGGAAACAAGGGTGTGGTTTCCCGTGTGCTTCCTGTGGAAGATATGCCCTTCCTGCCCAATGGCCGTCCCCTGGACATTGTGCTGAACCCCCTGGGCGTGCCTTCCCGTATGAACATCGGACAGGTGCTGGAGATCCATCTGAGCCTGGCGGCCAAAGCCCTTGGCTTCAACATCTCTACGCCGGTCTTTGACGGAGCCAACGAGATTGATATTCAGGAAACTCTGGAACTGGCCAATGATTATGTCAATCTGGAGTGGGATGAGTTTACCGCGAAGCACAAGGATGAGCTGCTTCCGGAGGTATATCAGTATCTGGATGAACATAAGGATCATCGGGCTCTGTGGAAGGGAGTTCCCATTTCCAGCGACGGAAAGGTGCTGCTGAGAGACGGAAGAACCGGAGAGTTCTTTGACAGCCCCACCACCATCGGCCATATGCATTACCTGAAACTGCATCACCTGGTAGACGACAAGATCCATGCCCGTTCCACCGGCCCATACTCTCTGGTGACCCAGCAGCCTCTGGGAGGAAAAGCCCAGTTCGGCGGCCAGCGTTTCGGAGAGATGGAGGTGTGGGCTCTGGAGGCCTACGGCGCGTCCTACACCCTGCAGGAGATCCTGACGGTGAAATCCGACGACGTAGTGGGCCGTGTGAAAACCTATGAGGCGATTATTAAAGGCGAGAATATTCCGGAGGCGGGAATCCCCGAGTCCTTCAAGGTACTGCTGAAAGAGCTGCAGTCCCTGGGACTGGACGTGAGAGTCCTTCGGGATGACAATACAGAGGTGGAGATTATGGAGTCCGTGGATTACGGTGACACGGATCTGCACTCCATCATAGAAGGCGACCGGTATTCCAACAGGGAAGATGAGGAATCCTTCGGAGAATACGGATTCGGTAAGCAGGAATTTGACGGCGGAGAACTCATTGACATCGATGAGGGAGAGGAAAGCGACGAGGAATTCCTGGAGGATCTGGACAGCTCTTTTGATGACGCGGAAGAGTAAAAACAAACCGGAGGTACGTGATACATCGAATGGAAAGGGGTAATCAAATGCCAGAAACAGTAAATAAAGAAACGACTTACCAGCCCATGACCTTTGACGCCATCAAGATCGGCCTGGCTTCCCCGGAAAAGATCCGGGAGTGGTCCCACGGGGAGGTAAAAAAGCCGGAGACTATCAACTACAGAACTCTGAAGCCGGAAAAAGACGGTCTGTTCTGCGAGAGGATCTTCGGGCCTTCCAAGGACTGGGAGTGTCACTGTGGAAAATATAAAAAGATCCGCTACAAAGGCGTGATCTGCGACCGCTGCGGCGTGGAAGTCACCAAGGCTTCCGTCCGCCGGGAGCGGATGGGACATATCGAACTGGCTGCTCCGGTTTCCCATATCTGGTACTTTAAGGGAATCCCCTCCCGGATGGGCCTGATCCTGGACCTTTCCCCGAGAACCCTGGAGAAAGTGCTCTACTTTGCCAGCTACATTGTGCTGGACGGCGGAGACACCAGACTGCAGTATAAGCAGGTTCTCTCTGAGAAGGAATACCAGGATGCCAGAGAACAGTACGGGGACGCCTTCCGGGTAGGGATGGGGGCAGAGGCTATCAAGGAACTGCTCTGCGCCATTGATCTGGAGAAAGAGTCCGAGGAACTGCGCGCCGCTCTGAAGGAGGCCACCGGCCAGAAGCGGGCCAGAATCATCAAGAGAATGGAAGTAGTGGAGGCATTCCGGGAGTCCGGAAACCGTCCGGAGTGGATGATCATGGACGCCATCCCGGTGATCCCGCCGGATCTGCGCCCCATGGTGCAGCTGGACGGCGGACGGTTCGCCACCTCCGACCTGAACGATCTGTACAGAAGAATCATTAACCGGAACAACCGTCTGAAGAGACTGCTGGAGCTGGGCGCTCCGGATATTATTGTCCGCAATGAGAAGCGTATGCTCCAGGAGGCGGTGGACGCCCTCATCGACAACGGACGCCGGGGCCGTCCTGTGACAGGACCCGGAAACCGGGCGCTGAAGTCCCTGTCTGACATGCTGAAAGGTAAGTCCGGCCGGTTCCGTCAGAACCTGCTGGGCAAGCGAGTGGACTATTCCGGACGTTCCGTTATCGTGGTGGGACCGGAGCTGAAGATCTACCAGTGCGGTCTGCCCAAAGAGATGGCCATTGAGCTGTTCAAGCCCTTCGTTATGAAGGAGCTGGTGGCCAACGGCACCGCCCACAATATTAAAAACGCCAAAAAGATGGTGGAGAAGCTGCAGCCGGAGGTTTGGGACGTGCTGGAGGATGTGATCAAAGAGCATCCGGTCATGCTGAACCGCGCTCCTACCCTGCACCGTCTGGGCATTCAGGCCTTTGAGCCCATTCTGGTAGAAGGAAAGGCAATCAAGCTGCACCCCCTGGTATGTACCGCCTTCAACGCGGACTTCGACGGAGACCAGATGGCTGTGCATCTTCCCCTGTCTGTGGAAGCCCAGGCCGAGTGCCGTTTTATGCTGCTGTCTCCCAACAACCTGCTGAAGCCTTCCGACGGAGGACCGGTGGCTGTTCCCTCCCAGGATATGGTCCTGGGCATCTACTACCTGACCCAGGAGAGACCGGGGGCCAAGGGTGAGGGCGGATATTACAAGAGCGTAAATGAAGCCATTCTGGCATACGAAAACGGCTATATTACCCTGCAGTCCAGCATTCATGTGCGCCGCCAGGGAACGGATCCCCAGGGAAATCCCCTGACAGAGACAGTTACCTCTACCCTGGGAAGATTTCTCTTTAACGAGATCCTGCCCCAGGATCTGGGCTACGTGGACCGGAGCATTCCCGGCAACGAGCTGAAACTGGAGGTGGACTTCCTGGTAGCTAAAAAGCAGCTGAAGCAGATCCTGGAGAAAGTCATCAACACCCATGGCGCCACCAAGACCGCCGAGGTGCTGGATGACATTAAATCCATGGGCTACAAATATTCCACCAGAGCGGCCATGACCGTATCGATTTCCGATATGACCGTGCCGCCCCAGAAGCCGGAGCTGATCGCCAGAGCCCAGGATACGGTGGATAGGATCACCAGAAACTACAAGCGCGGCCTGATTACTGACGAGGAGCGCTACAAAGAGGTAGTGGAGACCTGGAAAGAGACGGACGATGAGCTGACCCACGCCCTGCTTTCCGGTCTGGATAAATACAACAATATTTTCATGATGGCTGACTCCGGAGCCCGTGGTTCCGACAAGCAGATTAAGCAGCTGGCCGGCATGCGGGGTCTGATGGCGGATACCACCGGACATACCATTGAGCTGCCCATCAAGTCCAACTTCCGTGAGGGTCTGGACGTACTGGAGTACTTTATGTCCGCCCACGGAGCCAGAAAAGGTCTGTCCGATACGGCTCTGCGTACCGCCGACTCCGGTTATCTGACCCGGAGAATGGTAGATGTTTCCCAGGATCTGATTATCCGGGAGACCGACTGCCGGGCGGAAGGCGAGGAGATTCCGGGCATGTATGTACAGCAGTTCGCTGACGGCAAAGAGGAGATCGAATCTCTGCAGGAGCGTATTACCGGAAGATTCGCCGCCGAGACCATTACAGACAAAGACGGCAATGTAATCGTGAAGGCCAACCATATGATTACCCCCAAGCGGGCAGCCAGGGTGATTCAGGAGGGCGTGGACGAGAATGGCAATCCTCTGGAGAAAGTCAAGATCCGTACCATCCTTACCTGCCGTTCCCGGATCGGTATCTGCGCCAAGTGCTATGGAGCCAACATGGCTACCGGCGAGGCGGTGCAGGTAGGAGAGTCTGTAGGTATCATCGCGGCCCAGTCCATCGGTGAGCCGGGTACCCAGCTGACCATGCGTACCTTCCACACCGGCGGCGTGGCCGGCGGCGATATCACCCAGGGTCTTCCCCGTGTGGAGGAGCTTTTCGAGGCCCGGAAGCCCAAGGGTCTTGCCATTATCACGGAGATCAAGGGCGTGGCCGCCATCAAGGATACTAAGAAGAAGCGTGAGATTATCGTCACCGATGAGGAGGAAGGAGTTTCCAAGACTTACCTGATTCCCTATGGTTCCCGGATCAAGATCCAGGACGGAGCGGTTCTGGAGGCCGGCGATGAGCTCACGGAAGGAAGCGTGAATCCCCACGATATCCTGCGGATCAAGGGTGTTCGGGACGTGCAGAACTACATGCTCCGGGAGGTACAGAGAGTGTACCGCCTCCAGGGCGTGGAGATCAGCGACAAGCACATCGAGGTGATTGTGCGCCAGATGCTGAAAAAGGTCCGCATCGAGGAAAGCGGAGACACGGATTTCCTGCCGGGCACCATGGTGAACGTGCTGGATTACGAGGATGTCAACAAGCAGATGGAAGCGGAGGGCAAGCAGCCCGCGGAGGGCAAACAGATCCTTCTGGGTATTACCAAAGCCTCTCTGGCAACGGATTCCTTCCTGTCCGCGGCTTCCTTCCAGGAGACCACCAAGGTTCTGACAGAAGCAGCCATCAAGGGCAAAGTCGATCACCTGATCGGTCTGAAAGAGAACGTGCTGATCGGTAAGCTGATCCCGGCGGGTACCGGAATGAAATGCTACAGCAGCATCCGTCTGGACTCGGATATGCCGGAGGAAGAGGAGATGGAAGAAGAGACAGAAGAAGAGGCAGACATCTCTGAAGACTCAGAGGGCACAGAAGAGGATGAGATCCTTGAGCTGGATGAAGATATTTCTGAGGAGCCGGAGGAAGAACCGGAAGAAGATTCCGATGCCCCTGAAGAGGAAGAATAAAACACAGGGAAGGCTGTTGCAGAAATGCAATGGCCTTCTTTGGCAGGAGAGGAGAAAGGGATGAAGAAACTACCACTGGTACTGGCAGTGCTTATTGGTCTGGTGGACGCGGCTCTGGCGGCAGGGATTGCTTTTATCCTGATCGATCCGGAAAGCGGCGGCAAGGCCGGCGGAGCGGAGACCTTGATCGCTGAAGATTTTGAGGATAATTCCCGAACCTATCAGGAGCTTTCACGGTCCGCCTCCTATTCCGGCATTATCCGGGCCAACGCGGGAACCGATGCGCAGGGCGGCAGTTCCGCCAAGTATGAACCTACCCCTACCCTGGCTCCCACCCCTTCCGTGACGTCGCCGGGGAACAGTTCCGCGACAGTGCCGGGAATGCCGGCCAGTGATTTTGTATT
>ERZ1090866.201-NODE-201-length-25087-cov-7.884108_pt1 | contig 25087 bp, 18 predicted proteins | sample MGYA00478477_ERZ1090866 | MGnify/ENA primary metagenome ERZ1090866 (study PRJEB33644, sample SAMEA5815737) | chicken gut metagenome | biome: Chicken; feature: Gastrointestinal Tract; material: Caecum | place: Ireland | collected 2019-01-01 | study: A study of the... | reverse complement strand
GGGAAGCCTTTATTTTACTCATCGGCATAAGCCTCTACTGAACCCCCAGACTATCCGGGGGTTTTCTAAATACAAAAAACTCCGATTGCTCGGAGCTTTTCTCGGTTAGTCTACATACTTCCTCGACGACATGGTAGAGGGCAATCGCTTCCCGTCTATCTGCTTTCTGCTACGAAACATTGCTTCGTACTCGGTGTCGCGTTTCTTCGTTCTGCGATAGAATGTATCGTGGCTGCACAACTGTGCGCATTCTACTTCATTGTCGTCAACGCCGAGAACCTGTTCCACGATATAATGCTTCGTCCTGTATACGTTCGTAGCTTCTTCAAAACAGTCATCCATCTTTCTCACCTCCTCGTTATTTATTTTGAAACTCTTAAACTTCGTTTCCCCACGAATCCCAACCGCACGTAAGCTGTCTTGCAAACAACTCCACTCTCGGAATATCTCCGAACAACTCCACAATCCTCTCCCGCACTTCACGGGGCTTCTGACTGTACCGTTCGATATGAGAAATCACCACCGAAGAAACACCGTGCGATTTTCGTTCCAATACCTTTCCCCGCGTCGCCAACAAACAAAACTCTGCGTTGGAACGGGTGTAATATCCCATGCCCGTAAATATTCCGTCGTTATTTTTATTCTGCTTGATCCACGTAAACGCTACCGTCTTATATGTAAAGCCCCATGCGGATATCAGCTCGATACCCTCCAAAAGACACGGCGCCGTCACACATAACAATAGCACGCTGTCCGTTGCCGCAATCTCATCGATCGGCAACGCCTGTATGTCCTCTTTTCTCATAGTAGGATAATGCCGCTCTGCACTCCTGTCCTTTCCCTTATCTGAATAAGTTTTGAAACTCCACGGCGGATCGGCGTAAATGACATTGTATTTTTTGCCGAAATTAAACACGTCCATCTGTTTCGCCCCCTCTAACTGCTCTTTCAAAAACGACCGCAATTTACGCGCCAAACGTTTTACATACTCTAACGAACAATCCCAATCAAACGACAACGTAAGCAGCGTGTTATTGTTCACATACAGCGAAACATAAATCTCATATAACTTCACGGGAGCGTTCCGAACTGCCTCGTTATACAATTCGACTTTCTTCGCTATCCTGCTCGCGCCCACGGTGCGCGACGCCCCGTCTAATTCCTTTTGTTTCGCGTAGTAATACTGTATTTCTTTCAAATCCGATTTTACTTGATCGAACGTCATCTCTGTTCCACCTTCCTTCTTCGTTTTCCAGAGGCGAATGTATGTATCATAGACAGCATCGTTTCGTAATCCTCCCCCTCTAAATGCGGTAATATCCGCTCTGCCAATTCCAACTGCTTGTCCGTAAAAACTTGTAATCCAACCTGTACCAATCCTCTACATATACTCCGCCTCCGCCTATTCCTCCCGAAACGGTGGATATCGGGTAATGAAGCGAAAGTTCTGATATATCATTTACAATCGTTCTTCTCGATACGCCGAACTCAAATGCAAGATTGACTTCCGTATCTCTCCGACGTTCACAAAGTGTTTCGAGAATCGCTCGTCTGCGTTCGTTCGCCCGCACCCGATATCGCCTCCTTCTTCGTTTTTTCTGCCACCATTCTGAATAGGCGGTGCGCAAGTTTATTTCACAACAAAGAAATTTTTTTACGAAAAATGCCCGACAGCGCAATACGCCATCGGGCAGAAAAGTAAAAAAGCCGAACATAGCAAATTCGACCTACTTTCATGTAGGCGTATTGCTACTGTTCGGCTTGTATCTTTTTTCGGATTATAGCTTTTACCAGTATGAAATTCAGCTTAACGTTTCGTTTATAACTCGATCCGCGAAGCTACGTCCATACTATCACTTTTATGACAAAAAAATATTATACTATTTGACGAATTTTAGAAGATTAAATCGAAACAACACCCGTCTATTCGGGTGCTGTTTCGTCTTCCTTTAATTGAGTTACTACCTTGCCGTTATGTACATTACTCTGATGTACGCCCCACAAGTCGGACACAAATTATAAGAATCTGTCCCGTTTTTCCCTTGCGTCAATATCGTTTTGCAAAAAGGACAACAGGCATAATAATATCCCTGCATGATTGCCTTGTGTGTTTTCTTTGGTTCTGCCATTTTTATATTAGCTTCATAATTACATCTCGTACATTAAATTCAAACTTTTTGATATACCCCGCAACATAGTCAGCAATATCTAGCGTTTTATCTTTGGCAAGCAGCGGTAAATCCATGGCGTAGTTCAGCATTGTGTAAGTATCGCAGGCGTGGCTTTCGAAAAAAGTCGCGTTGGAAAGCCTGCGCCCCTCCGCCGCCAAATCGTACCGTTTGCCGCCGATAATCTGACTGTCAAACACGCTCGAAAGCGCACGCGATAAATTCGGATGCGCACTACAATCAAGATACACCTTCTCGTCGTCGTTCAGCCAGTCGAGATTGCGCCACACCTCGCAACCGAATACCTTTTCGGGTTGGTCTTTGGGCGAAAGCTCCCGCAATGCTTTGATTGCCTTTAATGCCGTGGCGACGTGCGTTTCGTGTTTATCCGCAAGGTTATGCAGATAAACGTATTTCGGCTTTGTTGCTTTCAATATCTCAATAAGCTCTTTTACGATTTCCGTATCGTTTTTATCCTTGTCCTGTTTTAACGGGTGTCCGAGCAATAGCTGCGCGCCGTACTCTCCGAGCACTGCTGCCTTCTTCTGCTCCTCGATACGAACGGCTTTCATCTGCTCGTCAGTATAGTCCGCATACAAGCCGTTACGGGGACTTCCCGCGCCGTCTGTTACCACTACCTCGCAAAACCACTTATCTTGTTTTCCAAAGCACTCCGCGATCGGCGCATCAGCCATAAATTCAATGTCGTCCTCTTAACGCCTGTTTTTCTTCCGTCCCATCGGGAATATACGTTACTCTCATAATTTACTTGCCGCCTCTTTATCTGCTATCAAAATACAATTCGGGTGTAGCTGCAACACGCTCGCGGGGACTTCTTCCGTAACCTTTCCGCAAACCGTTTTATACACCGCGTCTGCTTTATTCGCTCCGCTTGCCAAAATGAGTATCTGCTTTGACTGCATGATTTGTTTAATGCCCATGGTAAATGCCTTCCTCGGCACTTCGCTAATATCGGCAAATAAGCGCGCATTGTCTTTAATGGTATTCTCGGTTAAATCGACAACGTGCGTTTCGCTCCCGAACGGAATATTAGGTTCGTTAAACGCGATATGCCCGTTACTTCCCAACCCAAGCAACTGAATATCCCGCGGCATTTCGGCAAGTAGCTTGTTGTAACGTCTTTGTTTTTAATCAAAAACTTCCAATGCTTTCAAAATAAGTCGAGATAGCAAAGCAGAACCTATCTGTTGCGGATGAACCCTATCGCAACAAATCGTCTGTCCCGAACGACTCATCATATATTCATCGAAAACCGCCTGCGTATCTAAAACGGGATAACCGTGTTTTTTTGCAACGCGCCGCATAACGTCCGCATACTGCCCCGTCATGATTCTCATCTCATCGGCTTGATGAGATTCCATAAAGAAGGGTAACATAAAAATAAATCTCGGTACCCCTTTTGATTTTTCACACATTGCTTCAAGATTGTCCTCATACTCTTTAAGACCATTTCTTTTTGTCGTCATGTCAACACAATCAAAGTGCCGCCATACATCGTTAATGCCTATCATGCAAAAAATAACAGTGGGATGATATGCTATCACGTCGGAATCCCAACGACTTAACAAATCAGATGATTGATCTCCGTCAACTCCCGCATTAACAATTGTATATAAATTTTGCGGACAAAACGCATTGAGGGCATTATTTACCATTTTCACATATCCGTCTCCCAACCCATTCGTTGCGGTAGATTTTCCCGCATTTGTTGTTGAGTCTCCCGCAAACACAATTACATTTTCGCGTTCAAGTTTCATATTTTTTCTCCTTGCAACGAATTTTCTTCTATCCAATGAACTTCCATTGGTTGAAGGTCAACCGTCAACTTATTACCGTTTACGTCGTAAAAATCTGTAACCTGTTTCTTTTTGCTGTTATTAACAAGCGCGTATTTTTTGCTTACGGGATAATAGTTGCACTCTACGCTTGCGTTGTCCGCATATGCGCGGCACAATTCCTTTTTGGCACACCACATAATTGCCTTATAGAGTAGGCGCGAATTTTGAAAACTGTACGGAAGTCCCGTGATATAGAAACTCCTACCCTTGCCGAACTCATTTATCGCCATTTTTACCTCACCCACATTCACGTTACGTTTGAATCGGTCGCTGAATACAATATCTAACACCTTCGTCCCATCCTGTGCGTAGATATTCTTCTTTCCCTCGCCGTAGTCGATCGCATTCAACCCTTCCGTCAATTCGTGCTTGACTTTTTGGATATTGTATTTATCACTTGATAGCGTAAACCCGACTTCCTCGTCTACCCCCAAAACGTCCGCAAGTTGAAAATATCTGCCGTTCCCTTCGCAAGCGGTCGGCTCGCCCACGCCGATGAATCCCCCACCGTTATACACGAATTCGCGGATTGGCGTCTGCAACTTTTCGTCGAGCCATTCTTTACCGCCGCTAAACGAAGTGTATGCGTCGCCCGCGTTAATCAGCACATCAATATCGTTCGGCACGCCGTTCTTCACTTCGTCGAACGAAAGAAACGCAACCTCTACGGGCAAACCGCTCAACGCCTCCAAAATGCCTTGATAAGAATATATTTGTTGATACCACAGCTCATGCGCCACCATGTGGCTCATCCAACTGCGCAAACTCCCCCATGCGTTGAGAATACCCACTTTCACCGCACAATACGGCTTATTCTTGCCCACCGCGTCGATAATCGTGCGGAATTCATTGCAGATTTCCGTTACCCTGTTAACAAACTTCGGAAATTTTGCAGCCAAAGAAAGATATCCGCCGAAGCCCATTCTTTCTAAGGGTTTACGCATTAAAGCTCTGCGTGCCGTCAACCAATTTTTATTGAGTTCGTCCAATGCGCCCTGCTCGTTGCCCTCGTAGAAGGTATCGGGAAAAAAGTAGGGTAAAAATCTGCCCTCGTGATATTTGACGTGCGGGATCTCGGAGAGCATTCTCACGGTCACGCCGCCACCTACACTACCCACAACCGCATCTAAATTCATATCTTTAAAATACTTGCCGTAAGGCTCTGCGCCGATCCAATCATCGCCCAAGAACATCATCGCTTCTTTGTTGTACTCGTGACAAATATCCACCAATTCACGCACCGTCTTGCTTACAAACCGCGCTATAAAATCCTGCCACTTTTTGAATTTTTTGCTAGGATTACAGAACGTATTGTTATAGTATCCGTTGTCGATAAAATCCTCGGCAGTCAGTTTGATTCCCGTTTTCCTCTCGAACTCGTCGATAAGCATGGGATTCGCTGTCTGTGCGTATCCGAACCACTCCACGTACTTTTCCTTACCCTGTTCGTTGAAGATAAGCGCGAACTGATACAAAAACGTAGTAAATCGCACCACGTCTGTATCGGGGTTTTGTTTGCACCATTCCCGCATATGCTCTTTGATATATTCTTTCGTAGCGGGATAGGCAGGGTCGTAAGTAAGTTGCTTTTCGCAAGTCCAATGATTGGTAAGATAGTTATATACCTGCGTCGGGTGCCAAGTGATGCGTGCCATAAAAGATACGGTGTATTCGTGCATTCGCTTTACATGAGAAACCGTCACTGTATGCGCCTTTTGATCCGCCGCCCAATCCGCTACCTTTTCGCCCGTTGTACGGTCGTACACTTCCCAGCGGGAAAGGTTCGTATAATCGGGATTGAACTGATCGCGCAAAAAACCATTCATAAAAGAAATCGTAACAGTATCGCCTGTCGCCAATACGCGTTCACTCAATAAAAAAATACGCTGTGCTTCTTCGGGGTGTTTTCTTCCCCATTCGTTGTCTCCCCGAACAATAAAATAAGTATTATATACCTTACCAAACTCCTTTGCATTCTTCGGCAAACGTGTACCGTCGCAATCGCGCACCGCATCCGCGCCCCATTTTTTTGCAATCACTCTCGTTCCCTCTACGAAACTTTCGTCCGTAGGAATGGTTACTCTACCTTTCATTGACTACTCTCCTTATGAAATCTTTTCCTGATACTGCGGTGTACCGATAAAAGCAACTTGCTTAAACGCATCCATATCGCTACGCACGATATAGTCGATATATGACGCAATCATCTTTGCCGTGAGCAAATATCCACAAGGCGACATATGCCCGTAAAGATAGTATGCTTTACGAAACGCCTCGTCATAGACGGGTGCATATTGATATAAATCAATGACGTAAGTATGCGGGAATTTTTCCGCAAATTGATACATCAGTTCAGCGTGCGACTTTTTGATTGCATTTTCCGATTCATCTTCCGAGCGCGGCATGGTAACAAGAAAAAACTTGGCATTCGGTTGAAGCTGTCGATATTTTTGAATAATCTTTGCAAAATATCCCGCAAACGATTTCCGATTGTTTTCGGGGTTCAAAAAATCGACGTCGGAAAGCTCACCCGTTTGTTCTTTCCGCACGATCAAATCGTTGACGCCCAACGCAAAGATATACGCTTGACATACCTTTTCCCGATTCCAAAAGCCCTGTCCGTCGGCAAACGTTTCACAGTACTCCTTAGCAGTCATGCCCCCGCGCGAAAAATTATACACGGTACTCCCCGTCATACGCGCAAGGTACTGTCCCCAAGAATACTCATAAAAATCGTGGTAAGTGAATTCGCCGTTTTCCGTACGCGCTTGAAACTCACCCGACGAAAGACTATCGCCAATCACTGCAATCCTACGGAAAATCGCACAAAATCCGCCGTTTGACAAAAGCCGATCAAGCGGTTTTTCTCCTTTCAAATTCAAATTCGGTAACTCCATTTTAACCTCTCTGTTATAATGTTTCTATCAGTCGAAGTTTTACCCCTTCGCTCAATTCACTTTGTTCGACCGTCTGACGATATTCCTCTTTCGTTCGGGCACGGCAAATTGCTTCCTGCAAATTATGTTTCACCAAATTAGAACCGTTCGCTCCCGACAAAATCCGAATTGCCCGCTCCGAGCGGTACTGTTCTTCCAAAACAACGTCGTAAACCACTTCCACGGTATATTGGATATCGGGACGGAAATTTAACTCCACCGAAACACAATCGGACAGCAAAGTCGATTGCTCTTGCTCTTTTCCGTTTCGATACGCTTTCACTGCTCCGTCTTTAATATCGACAAAGCATAAAGTAATCGTTCGATTTTGCGGAATCACGGAAGAATCACCATAAGCGATGATTTTGACTCTTTGCTTTCCCTGTTCTCCCAAAACCGTATTTTCCGAAGAAAACTGAATAAAATGTTTTACACCGCTTTCGTCATCCTCGTACAGAGTAAACTCTCCGTTTCCCGCATAACATTTCACCTGTAACGCACTCGGATTTACGCATCCGTTTTTTATATCACATGAAAGCGGCAAAAGCGTACCCTCTTTGGCGAGCACCGGAATGCTGTCAAGCGTACGAAGCAAAATTTTGCACATTCCGCCTACGGGCGAAACGTATCGATCCCCCGTAAAAACATCTGTCCAAATCCCTTCTGGAATCCATACTTTTACACACGCATAGCCGTCGCCTGCACGAGGCGTTGTAATCGGCGCGACGAGAAGGCCGCCGAAAAAATATTCATTCAAAAAGGAATACGCCTCTTTGCAATCCGGATATTCATAATAGAGCGGCTCAATGAGAGCACGACCTTCCCGATGGGTTTTGTCGTTGCATGAATAAAGGAACGGAATCAATTTGTGGCGTAAGCGCAACCATTCGGCGGCAATCAGTCCCGCGCCGTTGCCGTAAACCCAAGGCTCTTTGGTCATCGTGTCCCAATTACTGCAATGCAATCGGTTAATCGGGCTGAACACGCCAAACTGCAAATGCCGTACGAAAAGTTCGCCGTCCGTTTCTCCCTTATAATGTCCGCCGATATCGTGACTCCATTCTGTATAGCCGATATTGCTTGCCGTTGCGGTAAAATAAGGAAGATAATCGAGTGTTTTCCATGTCATAAACGTATCGCCCGAAAACCCGATCGGATAACGGTGAGAGCCGACGCCCGCATAACGGGAAAGAATCACGGGATGCACGTGATTTTTTGCATGATCCAAATAGTGATAGTGGTTGAGCGCCCAAAGCGGATCCGTTTGAGTTTCACCCCACGTTTCACCCTGTTGCCAATCTAACCACCAAAAAGATACGCCGTCCGCCTCGTACGGCTTATGTAAAACGGAAAAATAGGTATTGATAAAAATAGGATTGTCGATACGAAACGGGATTGCTTTTGCCGTATTTTCATCTGCGCCGACAGCCTTTGCAAAAGTTGAATACTGCCGTTCCCAATAGCGAACCCCGCTTGCAGGATGCAAATTCAGCGTAATCGCAAGTCCCCTTTCGCTCGTCTCTTTCAAAAACGTCTTATAATCGGGAAAGAGTTTTTCATTCCACGTATACCCCGTCCAACCGTAGCCGCCGTAATCGGTTACTTCACCCAAATAGTCAGAGGAATTTCTGCTCAATGCGGTCACGCCGAACGTTTCGTCGATGTCTTTCTCTTCGGAATAATGCCAATCCATATCGAGCGTGGCAACAGTCAAAGGAATTTCATGTTGTCTGAATTTTTCCAAAAGCTTTAAGTATTCCCGATCGGTATAAGAATGCCAGCGGCTCCACCAATTTCCGAGTACGTAACGCGGCAAAAGAGGCGGCTTGCCCGTAATGAGGTAGAGCGCACGCACCGCCGCCCGATAATCCTTCCCATAGGCAAAAATATATTCGTCCGTGCCGTCCGCACACTCGCCCGAAAGCAATCCGTCCTCCCCCAAGGAGAGAGAATTTCCGTCGTCAAGCACGGCAACGCCCGTCCGCGAACACACACCCGTCCCCAACACGATTTCTTTTTCCTCGCCCGTTTCGAAATCGTGGTGAAGATTGCCGTCGCAACCGTCTAACGTACGGTATGTGCCGCCCAAATTACCCTCATTGCAAATCGGCAACAGGTTTCCGTCTATCAACATTCGGCAATCGTCGCGGTTTTCGGATACGAGCAATCGGCAATCGCCCGTATCAACAATCAGCGCGCCATCTTTCTCCGATACGGTGAAATCCTGCAATGGCATATTGCGATACCAAACGCTTTGCGTCGCGCTATCACGGAAACGCAGTTTCGGGCTTTGTTCTAAACGAAATAGCCTGCTTTGCAATACCGTAATACGGTAATTTTTCCAGAATACAAAGTTACCCCGTTCTGCAACGGGGTAAGTTGTAGCAATCAAATGCTTATCGAGCACCGTCGCTCTCCTCATTCACTCTTTCAAATTTTATTTGTACTGCTTTACCGGTATTTCCCGGCAAATCCTCGATGCGCACGCCAAGCCGCATAAGCGTTGCGCCGCGATACTCTTTCCCGTCGACAGAACTGCGGTACAGGAAGTTTTCGTTTAATCCTTTTATACGGACAACGCACGTTTTATCCATCGCGTTATAGTGTAGTTGAACGAACGAAAACACCGCGCACGTTTTATCTTTGGAAACGAGAATCCAAGAAGCAAATTTCTCATTGTTAATCAAGCGGTATAAATCCCCGTCTAAAACAAGCCGCTCACCTTCCTTTTGCGCTTCGGTGAAGGATAAGAGCAGCCCGATTTCCTCTTCCGAAAGAGTAGATACGTCCAGCTCATAGCCGTACGCACCGAACGATGCCGTTACATACCGAAACTGCATATCCCCGTTCAACCCCGATCCCACATTGTCCGTAACATGGCTGCTGATTGCGGAATTGGGATAGGCAAGGCTTGTGCCGAGTTGAATCGCTGTGCGAAGAAAAGGATCGGTCGCGTCGCTCGCCCAAATCTGAGGCGAATAATAAAGCATCCCAAGGTCGAACCGTCCGCCTCCGCCAGCACATGTTTCTATCAAAGTTTCTGAAAACCTCTCCGAAATACGACGCAAGAGCTCGTACACGCCCAATATGTATCGGTGGAAAAAAGTTCCCTGACTGCCGAACGAAGTGCCCGCCTCCGAAATATAGCGATTCATATCCCACTTAATATATTCGATTCTTACACCGCTTAAACAAGTGCTAATGCGGTCGAAAAGATAATCAATCACAGCGGGGTTACCCATATCGAGCACAAGTTGATTGCGGCTGAAATAACGCGTAGACCCCGAACCTACGATCCAATCGGGATGTTCCTTATAGAGGCGGCTTTTCGGATTCACCATTTCAGGCTCGAACCATAACCCGAATCCCAATCCCTTCTCGTGCAGGCGGTCAGACAACCATGCAAGCCCATGCGGAAATCGGTTGCAATCCACGCCCCAATCGCCGAGATTTTCTTCATCGTTTGAACGGAACCAACCGTCGTCGAGCACCAAAACCTCCGTGCCGATCCTACACGCTACCTCGGCAAGCGATAACAGCTTTAGCTCGTTGACATTATAATAGCATCCCTCCCATGTATTGAGCACCACAGGGCGGTGGCGATGCGCAAAGGCGGGCGGTATAATTTGCTCGCGCACGAAATCGTGCATTAACCTGCTCATTCCGCCAAGCCCGCATTCCGTATAAACCATGATTGCTTCGGGCGTAAAAAAACGTTCTCCCGCCCCAAGCTCCCAATCAAACGCAAAATCGGAAATTCCCGAAAGAACGCGGGTATTGCCGAGTGCGTCTACTTCGACGGAATTTTCGTAATTACCGCTGTAAATCAGATTAAACCCATAGACCTCTCCGCTCTCCTCGGTAGCTTCGGGACGGCAAACCGCCATAAACGGATTGCCCTGATGTCCACCTGCGCCCTTATGCGAAAAAGAACCCGTTTTGCCGTATTTTAACGGCGTTCGCTGTATCACCGCGCGCTCGTATTGATACGTTCCAAACGTTTCAATAAGATCCCATTCATGCCCGTATAAATCAAGTGCCAAACTCGTTGCCCTTTGCAGGCGAATCGCGTTTTCGCCGCTATTTACGATTTCCGCATAGCGGGCAATCACGTCGTATGCGGGATAAACCACGTAATGCAATTTGACCGTAACGTCCCGACTCTCGCTTATAAACGTTATTTCCAAACTCTCTGCGCTGACACCCCTGCTATGCGGCAAGTCGGGAAGGGGCAAACGCCCCTTCCGCACCGTATGGCTTTCGTAACGCATCCGAACGCCGTACATTCCGTTTTGACCGACGAGCGACAGAGTGCACGAGCGAAAATCGCCGCAGTTTTCCACGGGAAATTCCTGAAAATATACATCGGGCGAAACACACTCATGCGACTTATCGGCATACGGAGTAAACGAATAGACATGTTTGCTCCGTATGTACCTTAAATCGTCCGACGGGATGCGTGCACCGTAATACAAATGTTCGAGAGCGCCCAATTCGTTGATACAAAACACATACGAGGTATGCGCGGTATGCAAGGTAAACGTTGCCGTTTCCTTGCAATACCCGATACAGTTTTCCATAGTTTTTTCCTTTAATAAATAGAGTTACGCCTCTGCCTTCTCAAAATACATTCCCGTAAAATAGATGTCGTGTGTAACCTCGTAACCGCCGTTATTGAACATGATTTTTACATTGTTCGTGCCGTTTACGAAGTCATCGAAATGATCGAGAATGATTTGTGCGTCGATTTCGAAGCGGAACGTACCGCCCTTGGGCAACGAACCGATTGCTACGTCGCCGCCGCCCACGTTATAATACAATGTATTTCCGCCCGCATTCGTGTTGCAATAGCCCTCGATCACGAATTTATCCCCTGCCGAAACAAAGCTCTCGTAAACGGATTTCGACATGGCAGATTGAATGCCCTTTATCTCCGGCCACATGCCCGTTTCCTGATAGCGAATGCAATTCGTAAGGGTTACGTCCTCCGAAGAGACTTCGTTCGTTACGGGCGAAACGATAACCGATTCCACGTAAGTGCAATATTTATTCCCGCCCGCCGTTCCAAACCCGGATAGATTGTTCGGATCGTTAAAGTCGAAGAACACGGCTTTCGTATCCGTAAGCAGATAATCTCTGTTTTCGAAATAAATCGCATCAAGATACATTACAACGTCGGTAAGAGCCCCGTCATTACGGGCGACGAAGAAGAAATCGCGCCCCGCCGCAATCTGATCGTAATCGAAGTAGCTTACGGGAATGGAATAATTGTTCCAGCCTGTTCGAATATCCACGGTGTAATCTGCTGCGTTGGTTTCGGTAAAATGACGGTAAGTAAGTTTTAAGCCCGACATATTCTTCGCCGTAAAGTAAGCAGAGATAACCACATAATTATTCTCCCCTACATACTGCGTGGATTGCTCTTTTGTGAGCATAGGTGCGCCGATCTTAATGTCGGGCCACGGGTAATCGTTAAATTGAATTCTCACCACGCCGTTTTTCGTCGTCGTACCATCGGAAACGGATTTTTCAAACTTCGTATCAAGTGTTGTATTTCCGATAAATGCCTGCTGCGCCGCCGTCGAATCAAACCCATTGATTTCGTTCGCGCCCGCGGGCGAAGACCACGTAAGGGTTGCCGATTCACCGACCGCCGTTCCCTGACTGTTGTAACGGGTAACGACAATCGTGTAGCCTGTCGAGAATTTTGCGTCGCTTGCTAACGGCAACAAATCATAACCGGTTTCAACATCGATAACGTAACTGTCATCGGAAACGCCGTTCACCGTAAATTTATAGATATACTCAGGATTATCGGCACGGCGAACGAGTTTATTTCCTTCAACCGCTGCTCCGAGCCCCGACTTAAAATACATTCTATCGATATAAATTTCATGCGTGTGCGCCTTCCCTTCGTCGCTGAATGCAAACGAGAAGTTATCAAGATGATCGAGCACATAACTCACGGGCACCTCCACCGTGTACCACTTTTTGCCCTCATCGAAGCGCGCGAGCGTATTGCCGCTGCCGTCAAGCATGACATATTTGCCGTCCGACGCAACGTATACGTCAACGCAAAATACGTCGAACGAGGCGTTAACTCCCTTTGCAATGAACTGTTCTTTCGTCAAGCGCGAAACAGGTCCTCTGAACGTAGGCTGTGCGTTGTAGGGCGCTTCGGTATAGAGTTTCATAACTCCTTCCCGTCCTTCATATTCGGATACCCAAGAAACAAGCAAATCGGTACTGTTTGCCGCCACGCCGATCGTAGCGTGCTCATGATCGAAATTGTCGAACTCAACGCCCCCTTCTTCAACAACAACGTCCGTGCCGTGTTCATTCTTTACAAGCCCGATCCAATCGATATATACGTAAAGAGGACCGGTATAGTTATTATTCGTAAAGAAGAAGTACCCCGAATATTCAGGCGAGAACCACTGATCGAAACTATTGAGGAAGCGTCCCGCAGAAAGATATGCCGTGTTCCACCCCTCGTTGATATAACGCAAATTATACTGCCCGTTGCCAGATACAAAATCGAGGATCATGTAATTCGAAGGCACGTTCTCCATGTAGAAATGAATTGCTAAATAATCGTTCTCATCAAAACCCTGTTCCAAGAGCGCTTCTTTCGTCTGCAAGGAATAATTCATCTGATAACCGGGCCACATATCTCCCGCCAAGTCATAGCGAATTACGCCTTGCTCACCCTCAAAATCTCCCATATACGTGGCGAGCGCCCAACGCGTATTCTGCACTGATTCGGGACTGTCGTAATTTTCGATGATCCCTTTCTGCACAGGAGCGGCATCTGCAGTTATAGTTGCAAAAGTCACGTAATCCACGTCGCCGATCTTGGCGGTTGCGGTAAGCGTGTATGTTCCTTCAAACAGCCTGATCTTTCCGTCGTCTGCAAGATAGGAGAACGATTGCGATCCGTCGACAGAATCAAGGCGGTAGCTCACCTTCGCTTCGCCTCCCGTGACCTTAGCCGTCGGGCGATCGCTCATTCCGTAGTCAAATTCATAGCTATCTTTATCAAATGTAAGTGAAGCGGTGTGCGTCACCGTAACCATCGTCGTCATGGCTTCGGCATAATAGCCGTTGTCGCATGGATATGCCTTAGCAAGAATTTTACCTGCAACGCGAGGCGTAAACTTTCCGTCGGCGCTCATCTGCGCTGCCGTTCCGTCTACCGTGTCAAGGAGTTCGTAATAAAATTTATCCGTCTGTTCGGAATGCGCCGCAAGCGTTACCTCGCTTCCGTAAGCACAGGTCGCACTCTCAAACGTTCCCGTAAGCGGTTCCGCAACATAAATGCTGTCTACATACAACGTGTAGGCGCTTCCCGCATTGTTTACCGAAAAAAGAGCGGATTTGCCCATGCTGAGCGCCGTCCAAAACCCTGCGGGATTATCCTTAAAGCCGAATTCTTCGGCGGAAACTTTTACGTTTGTCCAAGTTTTATCGGGAAGGGACACGCCCTTCGTGCCGCATGTCACCGAACGGGGCTCGCCGTTTTCCGCATCCGAATAAAGCCATATAGAAACAAGCGCACCCGGTTTGTTCATTTTTGCAACGAAATCCGCCTGAGAAATTTCGGGGATAACGTAGACGTGCGCTGCACCGTTCGAGGCGGGCAATTCCATCTTCGCCGAGCCGTTGGAAACGTATTCGTTGCGCGCCACCTCGGAGGTATACGAAACGCTACCGAGCGTCCAACCGCCGATGCCGTTATCCCAGCAGGATACGCCGAGCGCGTTCTCACCTTCGCCGTTGAGGGCGGCAAGCGCAAACTGTTCGCTTTTGATTTTTACGCGAAATGCAAGCTCCGCACTCCCCGTCTTGTCTCCTGCTTTTACTTCATAAACGAATACATAAGTTCCTGCGGGAAGCGTTACTTGCGCCGTAAGATCGGCTTCAACCTTTGTACGTTCTTCCCCGTCTACGCGATAAAGCGTCAGCGTTTCGGAACTGACCGAAAGCGCAGGATCAAGCACATACCCGCGATCGGGTACGGAAAACGCAGTATTTTCCATCACGCTCAACCGCGACGTCTTAAAATAGGGTGCGGGCGTATCCGTCTCCTTGATTTTCACCGTAACCGTCTTGGAGGTAGCCGAAACGGACTCATCAGCAAGCGTATACACAATGGAATATCCGCCCGCGTAATCCGCACGGAACGTACCATCGAGCGCCAAAACAGCCTCGCCGCTCTTCTTTGCAACTTCCGCTTTTGTCGCGTAAGCATTTCCTTCCGTATCGTATACGGCAGAATTATCCACCGTTACGTCCGAATACAAATCTACTTCTATCGTCTTATCTTCCCAATCGACAAGCGTTACTTGCTTTATTTGCGTACCTCCGCACGCCGCAAAACCGATTGCCGTGAGCGCCAACATACAACTTATTAAAAAAGCATATAATGCGCGTTTCATATTTCCTCCTTATTTCTCAATGCGGAAATTATCCACATAGATCACCCTTTCTGCGTCCGTAAACTCCGCCCACTCGATTCTGATCGGACCGGGGTGATTACGGTAGGTATTTTCATCTTCCCCCCAAAGCGCATCCACATCCGCGATACGAATACGGTAAGCAGTCCATTGACGGGGATTCGCATACAGGTGCCGTGCCACTTTATATCCGCTGTTCTTGGTGTCGAGGAAAGTGACCGACAGATCCATAGGAACGTCGTTATCATTGTAAAAATCAAAGCAGAAATATGCGTCGTCGGGCAACTTGTCAAAACCGACTGCATCAATCAAAGCCTGCGTAAGCAAAATCTGGTCGTAAATCGTACCGTCGATAGCGTCGGTAGGTTTTAACACCGCGCGCAACACCTTATGTCCCGAAGGAGCGGTAAGCCCATAATCGGCGGCAGTCACGATATCAAGGTCGGGACGCAGTGCTTTATCGAAAGAATAGCTCGTAACGGTATATCTTTGATATAATTTTTCAAAATCGCATATTTCGTTCTCGTCGAGCGTGATGACGCTCGTCGTCGTAACGGAGGTTGCCGTCAAATCCAAATAAAGATCGTCGAGATATACTTTCGGCGCATCCGCCAAATCGCGCGAACCGACGCGATCGAAGCTGAGCGCCAATCCGTAGCAACCCGACAAATCGTAATTGATAGCAAGCGCATTATGATCAAGCGTATAGAATACGTCGTTCCAACCAGGTTTCAACGTAAACTTCACGGGCTCGGATACCGTTTGCACGTTCTTATCGAATACGAGACCCGCATACACGGGCAATGCGTCTTCCTCAGCATTATACATGGCAAAGCGCACCGTCTGAATTTTACCCGCATCGGAATAGTCAAATTCATAACGGTTGGAGGAAAACGGAATATACAAACAACTCTCAGGTTTGATTCCGGAATAGGTATTGCCGATCATGGTGGAATGCCACATAAGCGGCTGTAACAGCGCCGAACCCTCTCCGCTCTTTACGTACTGTGCGTTGCGGTTTACGTTTACCGCACCGAAATAACTCATAACGCGCATGAGCGAATAATTGCGGTCGTAGTCCTCAAAATCGTACAGTAAAACGCTCTGTGACTGTTCTTCTTGCTTTTTTCCGTCGTCATTACAAGCGGCAAACATCGCTGTTGCCGTCAATGCCAAAGCGCCCGCCAAAATAACAGAACCAATCTTTTTCATCTCGTTCCTCCCCTTATAGTGCGTACACGTCGGCGCCGATGAAGTACAAATCGCTCGTTGCTTCGCCATTTGTTTCCCCGAAGAAGAAACGAATATCGGTGAGCGCGCCCGTCGTATTCCAATCGTATCCGAAGATATTGCCGATTACGATTTCGTTATAGCCCGATTTCAACGTATCCTGACGAATTTCGGTATAGTATGTGCTGTTTGCATACTTGAACTGCAAACGGTAGGTATACTTTCCTTCGTCCTTTCCGCTCGTATCGCGGTTATTGTAAATTTTAATGACAAGTTTTTGCGTATTGCTACCGATCAAGCCGAGGAAGTCCGCATCGGAGAGCAACATGGTTTGACGAACTTGCGCATCAGCAGTCGGAAGTTTTAGTTGCAACCATTGCGATTCATCGTCGCTGCCAAGCGTAGTATCCACCGTATTAGCAAGCACCAAATCTTCCTGCGTCACCATTTCGGGAGCACGGATTCCCACCGAGATACTCGTCATTAAATCGCTTGCATTCTTCGTCGTAATTGCCCCGCCCAAATTCAAGTTAAGAGAAATCGCCTTTTCTCCGCTCTCTACGCTACAAATAAATTTATTACCGCTCTCGGCAAGAGGTTGAACAACGTCGTAAATCTTATATTCCCCTTCCGTTTTTTCGGAAACGGCAGAGCCTGCTATTCTGTCCGTATCGTATACGAGCGTACAGTCCTTAGGCGCTACAAGTTGAATTTTAACGCTGCCGTCCGATACGTTGATTGCGGAAACTGCGCCGCCCATGTTTGCAAACTGCGCAAGATTTGCCATCAAATCGCGTGCGTCGTCGAAATATGCCTGCGTTGTGTAAACGCTCGTTCCGCTGTAAAGATTTTCGCTCATATGGTCATATACATCGGAAAAGTCCACCGACTCCGTTACTTTTTCGTCGATTTCGCGATAAATCCCCTTTACCGCCTCCAACGTTTCATACTCCTCCAAGCCGTCGCGGATCGCGTGCAGACGAATACTGCCGACGGGACCCTCTACGCCGTAACGCTTTCCGGGATAAAACAGGAAGCCGTCGCCGTTTGCACCGCCTGCATATGAATAGCGAAGCGGATTACTGTAATAATCCTCGATAAATTCTTCCACCGAATATGCGTTATAGAGGTTCGTCGCCCAATACAGGTTGCCGATAACGTCGTACTCCGACTGCATCCAAGAGAGTAGACGAGCGCTCAAAAGCGACGTATTGTCGATATGGTAGTTGGGATAGGGATAGCGCGGTCCGACGGCGGTATACCACCAACGGGCAACATCTTTGGCGTATTCCTCACGGTTCTTTTCACTGTCGTATTCGTCCACAAGCGGGCAATATATCTCAACGCCTTGGATACGGCTGTCGTGCGGTCCCGTCACCACGCTTCGAATTTCTAAAATACTGTCGATAACGCTCTTACGGAACGAATATTCCTCATCGGAAAGTTCAGTTTTCTCTTCTTCGAGCGCCGCAAGATATTCGTCGTGCACGGCGGTGCGAATTGCAGCAAAATCGCTCATAGCACGGTTGACGCGCGGAATGAGATTGGGATTCATGGTCGGCTCGTCTATAAACGTAAAATAGGTAAGCGTTTTTTCGACAAGATTGAGTTTCTCGCCCGATTCATAGCTTTCATAGCTAACATCTGCAAACGCACGGATATAATTTTTCGTCGTCTCGGCAAGCAAATACGTGTCGTTATCGTTCTTGATATCCCACGACATAAACACAACCGTGCAACGCGGGTCTTTGGCAAGCTCGAACGCCTTTTCTGCATAATAGCGGATATCTGCTGGATCCGACTTTGCATAGTCGTTCATCAGAAGTCCGGGTTGCAGACGATAATCGAGAAGCGCCCTCGCGTAAGCATCGTACATACTCTCCGAAGAATCAAGTTCGCCGTAGGAAAAAGACGTCCAATCAATCAGAAAGCAATTCTGCGCCGTATAGGTAGCGGCAAAATCGAAATCCCACACCGTAAGCGTAACGGGAACAGTCTGCGTATAGCCGTCCATTTTTAATTTAAAAGAGCCTGTATAAGTTCCCGCCGCCTGTGTTTTAGGTGTATGGAAGGTTACCCAAATGCTTTGGTTATTGTCTTTCTCTGCTTTGTTCTCATGATAAGACTTCGCCGCTTCAAAGGGCACAAGCGCGTCGGGATACCACCCCGGCGTTGTTTGCGGACTCGTCTCCCGCGGCGTAACAACTTCGATATACCGCTGATTGTAAACCTCGATATTTTCTGCAGAAAATTTCACGGACGAATCACCTTGAAGAGTAAGCTCGCTCAACTCTAATTCGTAATCGGAAATATTCCGTGTAGGGCTCATAACGATCTGTGCACTCTCGTACTCCGCCTTGCCCGTTTTTACGTTCAACGACTGCATTTTTACGTCGTTATACTGCGTATCGTCAAGATCTTGGCGAATCTTCTGCGTCGCAGGCGCATACCAAACATCTGCGGGGCTTGTTGTAGGATCGTATGTTTCCCCGCCCTGTTCGCCGCTATTATCGCCGCATCCAAACAAACATCCTCCGAACAGAACACAGGATAGAGCAACAGCCGATATGCGAGCCGCTCTCGCCCACTTTCTCTTTTTATTCATAAATTTCCTCCTTTTGCTTTCTAACAATTACTTTCTTCCCGCCGCACGCAAGATATCGTCCCAGCGCGAACCCGAATAATAGTCGATCTGCATTTGGAAAAATTCCTGCGCCGTATACTGCGCACTGGAAAAAGCAGAATCTACATAGCCGATCGGTACCGGCTTTAAGCCGCCAAGATAAGCAAGAGAAAATTCCTCGTAACGAGCAGGCAAATTAAACGTCGGATCAGCCATATAGATATCGTGACGATATTTTTGAATACTGTCAAACGAATCGTAGAGATCTTTGTCGGCTGTTTTTACGTCATACTTAAACGGAAGCGTCGCTCCGCCCGTAGACCTCATAAATTGATTGCACGCAATGTCCGTTGCAAGGAAACGCAAGAAATCTTTCGCCGCGTCCTTTCCGTTTGCATACGATGGAATAAACGCCTGATTGAGATATTCGCCCGAATACACAAAGGAGCGCGCCTCTTTTACACGTGCAAAATCCGCCGCGGAAACTCCTTCGTAAGCCGTTTCCCCTTTGTCGACAGCATCGACGACTGCCGCAAGCGTAGCGTCGTCGTTCACGGTAGGCAAAACGTCTTTGATTGCGCTAATGACGGGATTTTTCATAAATCGGATATCGTAATCGATTCCGCGTTTCTTTAAGCCCTCGATTGTCGTATCCATTTCCTGATAGAACCAATCGCCGTTCGCCATGATAAGCCCGTCGCCCATCAAAAACCGCGTCTGCGCTTCAATAAAGTCAATGCTTCCCGCGCCCGTAAAACTATACTCGGAAAGCAAATCATAGAGCACTTCGAGCGATTCGAGCCGCCCCTGTTGCGCCAATACGTCGCGGCTGTTCTGCGTTCCCGTAATCGTATCGATTCCGCGGTAGAAATTATAATAATTTTCCATTCCTTCGTACTGCGCCCACCAGATAGGGAAAGCAAGGAACTGCCAATAATTCGCTTCTTCGCGCGAAGTCGAAAGCATAATCGTATAGTTTTTACTGTACGCCGAATTGGAACCGTTCAACGTTTTCACCTGCGAACAAAGCGCGATCAACTCGTCGGTAGTACGAGGCACTTCCAAACCTAAATCTTCAAAGATGTCGGCGTTGTATAAAAACCCCTGATAAGAAGCCGACCACATGGTAGACCAATAAGTATCTCCGTATTTGGAAGACTTTACAAATGCGTCATACATCTTGTCTTTATAAAGGACGTCCTCTCCCGGAACCTTTTCCTCAAACACGTCGTTTAAGTCTTCAATATAATGATTCCCCTTTGCATCGAGTTTGCTCTGCAAATCATAATCCGCAGAAGTAAAGAACAAATCGATGGAATTGGCTTTCGCCCCCGCTTCAATCTGTCCCGAAGCATAGCCGTACTGCGCATTGTATTTCACATCCGGAATCACCAAATTAGGATATTTTTCCTTCACCCAATCTTGCTGCTTGAAGAGTTCAATTTCATCCCGAAGCCATTGCGTACCGTAACCGAGATCTTGAATATAAATTTCCAAGGTTTCCTCGGTATCGGGGGTACTGCCGCACCCTGCAAGAGAAAGCAACGTAACGCCGGCAAGCGCAAGCGCAGTTATTTTCACTAAATTTGTCTTTTTCATAAAATTTCCTCCTTCATCATTTTTGTTTTCATATTTTGCCGAACATCTGTGTGTACGGCGATTTACCCTTTTAACCCGCCGATCGAATAATTTTTCATAATTTTATCGGAGAATCCCGCAAAGAGCGCCACGACCGGAACGGTAGTAATCACGAGCGCCGCATAATACGTACTCATGTCCCCGCGCGTCAACGTTTGCGAAACCATGTACAACCCCATGGCAACGTTCGGAAAACTCGGAAAATACAGCATGGGCGTCGTATAATCATTCCATCCTGCTATCGCGCTTAAAATAAACAGCGTTGTAACCATAGGCATTGCCAACGGAAGCATGATCCTGAAAAATACGGTAAAATGATTTCCTCCGTCAATAAACACCGCTTCGGCATAACTCCAAGGGACGCTCTTGAAAAATGCGTACAGCATTAAAAAGTTAAATCCGAATGCTCCCGCTCCTGCCGTAAAGAACACCGCAAGCAAATTATCGTAAATACCAAACGCCGCCCGCAGTTTAATTCCCGATGCCATGTTCCCGATAATCGGCATCGTCATTGCAAAAATTGCAACGGAATAAATAAAGTTTCTCCCCTTAAATTTATACTTGGAGATAACGTAACTAACCGCTGTTGTAAAGAACAATTCCAACCCGCTGCCTACAACGATAAAATAGATACTGTCACCAAGCATTCCGAAAAAATTAACATTGTTATAAGTAATTTCCGCAAAAACGTTTGCGTAGTTGGAAAATTTCCACGCCTCAGGAAAACGTAACGTCGTAGCCGCTACTACATCCATGGCGTATTCCGTTCCGTCCTTAAAAGAATTCATCAGCATCCACAAAAGCGGCAACAACAAACTGACCGAATAGACGGCAAGAATAATGAATGCAACAATAAAAACTACTCTTTCTCCGCCTGAACGTCGCGCCAAAAAAGCGCCCTCGCCCTTTTTACGGCGACGTACCTTATTATAAAACTCAGAAACCTTTGTCATCAGTATTCCACCGCCTCTATTTTTTCACTCAGCCAACGCACCAACATGATAATCGGCACGGCGATAAAAGTAAACACCAATCCCGTTGCGGAAACGATATTATACGCACCGCTTGCCGCCGTCCCCCGCTGCGTATTGATAAATATCCAATAGTTGAGCGTAGAAGTTTCCGCGGCGCCTCCCGTCATAAGTAAAATCGGACCGCTGGCGGAAAGAAGCCCCGTCAAACTGAAAATAATTTGCATAGAGAGCACCGGCATAATGAGCGGAACAACGATTGAGAAAAACTCACGGAACGGTCCGCATCCGTCTAACTTTGCCGCCTCGAACAGCTCGGTAGGGATACGAGCCATCGCTCCGCACATCAATAGCATGATCGTGGAAAATCCCGTCCAAAGACAATAAAACATAACCGTCGGCGTTGCCGTATTGGGATCGGCAAGAAGTCCCGCTTCGGGAAATTTAATGCCAAGACTTGCAAGAGGCCCCCACGGCTTGATCGTTTCTTTGAACGCGGTCACCATAACGATCGTCGGAATAATCGCGGGTAAAAAAATAAGAACGCGGAAAACTTTATGTCCCTTGATTTTTTTATAAATAAAGAAAGCGATTAACGTTCCAATCGGTAAAATCATTAAAACGTTTAATCCGAAATATAAAAATGTATTTCTCACGGATACGCCGACCTCACTGTACGGTGCAGTTAAGTCGTGCCAGAACGTAACGAAATTCCGAAACGTCCACTCCCCTGTCGGCGTTTGAAACGCCATTAAAATCATATTGAAATTACCGTACAACCAAAATATCAACCAACTGATTATGGGGATCGCCAACATGGAAACGATAAATACGATGCGAGACCACTCAATTTTCTTACGTTTCTTTTTTGCAGGCTCTTTCTTTGGTATTTCGCTCAGATCTTTTCCCAAAGCGTCTTCGACTTCCCTTACATTCATTCTTTCCCCTCCTTCAATTCAACCATATAGTATCTACCGATATCCGGACGGCATTCTCCGCTACAATGCTCATAAGGACTTGCAAATCTGAATTGAAATAGATTTCCCGAAATCCTGCTCGTATTCACGAACATATACCAAATACGACCCGTTTCTTTATGACGAAAACGACTGATAATCGCGTGATCACGATACTTCGCGGTAAAACTTTTCAAATACTCGTCGTACCCTTCCGCATAAGTCTGCGTACCGCCGTATGATTTGGCGTAATGGTACACCTCTTCAAGCTCCAATTTCGGAATCAAATCTCCTAAATCAGTTAGGAATTCACGATTGACTTTCCGCAAATCGTAATAGGAGGGCTGTCTTTCGTTATAAATATCAATTGGGCTATCGCCTAATTTTTCATCATTATCGTACAGCATAAACCACTGCACACCTTTCACTCCATGCGCAAGCGCAACGGAAATTTGCCAACGCAAATCGGACAAATTAGGCTGCTTGAACGACCAATGTCCCGTACAGAGAAGAGAAGTTACAAGAGGCACACCCGTTTCTTTTGCAATTTTATAATAGGTGTTGAGGTTGTCGAAAAATACGTTCATCTCGGTTTCGGTATCTCTTACGCTCATTGCGCCGTAACAGTCATAGGCAAGACAACCCAATCCCGTATTTTTAATAAATCTTGAATACAACTTGTCGATTTCGCTCCCCGCGACGCCGACCAAATCGACATAATCCTTTGACCGCCACATGGGATAAAAATTCACAAATGCAGGAATCGGCGAATGTTTTTGTACGATTTGAACGGCTTTTTCTGCCAATGGCAGCGTGTCTTTGTTGGGCTCGTCGCTCACAAAAAATGCAACGGCGGCAGGATGATTCCCAAATTCTTTTACAGAACGTATCACCGCCTTTTCGTACTCATCTTCGCTCATTTCTTGCAAACGATGACAATGAATTCTATCATCGTATAGAATTACTTTCAAATTGTTTTCCGCACATAAATCTAACAATTCTATCATATCCGACGGTTTTTGATAATCTTTCGGATATATAAACGATAATACAGTGTTGAATCCTGCATCCTTCCACATTTCTACCGTACTCTTCGTATCTTGTTGTCCAAATCCACGATAGCCCCAAAAACTTAAAAGAAGCTGATTGTTAATCAATTTTTGCATATTCTCCCTCCTTATCAATCATCTTCCGCTTATTATTATAAAAGCATACTTTGCATATTTCAATACGCCGCCATTGCATATTTTATAACAAATCTTGCAAAACTAATTGACAGACACGGCAATCCTGTTTATAATGAATTTATGGAACGTGATTTACCGTTTTGGATGTTTTATAACTCGGATCGAATTGGACAGGACTTTTATATTGAAGAATTCGGATACGGCGTTTGTATTCCAAAATATTTATTTGCGGAAACAAGACAGAATAATCTTTTGCAAATCGTGTTTAACGGTAAAGCACATGTATCGGTAGGCAAAATGAAACCGTTTACTGTTTCCAAGGGCGAAGCGTTTTATCTGCCTGCTAATATTCCGCATTGGTATGAATCGGATAAAGACCTCCCAACCGAACGGGCTTGGATTTCTTGGTCAGGAGAATACTCACCTTCGCTTGAAAAGAATTTGAACGTACAGGGAAATCCATATTTAATTAAAATCAAAGATTTGAACGCCGTAAAAAAAAGTTTTCTTTCCCTAAAAAATTCGCGTGACGGAACGGAAACCTCACTGCTGAACGTATACTCATGTTTTTTTAGAATTCTTTCCAACTGCGTAAAAACTTCCCATCGAAGCGATACTTATACTTCCGAACAATTACTGGTAAATGACATTACAAAATACATCAACGAAAACATTCCCAATGTACTTACAGTAAAAGACATCGCCGATCGATTCGGTTATCATCCGAGTTCATTATTCCGAAAGTTTAAGAATATCACCGGAACTTCTTTGAAAGATTACATCTTACACTGTAAAATGTCGCTTGCCAAATCTCTCATATGTGAAACGGATTTTCCCATTGACGAAATTGTAATGCGATGCGGATACCAAAATACAGCCGCTCTAAACGCCCTTTTTCTTCGCCACTCTTATACTTCCCTCGCAAAATATGTCAAGGAGCACCGTACCCCCCCCCTCGCATAAAAAACAAAAGGTTGAAGCGGATCGCAATTCATAGTCTGAAAAAAATAACCCACCAGCTTAGCTGGTGGTTCTTCATTATACTTCGCCTGCGGCTCGTGCC
>ERZ1090866.195-NODE-195-length-25755-cov-7.425175_pt1 | contig 25755 bp, 23 predicted proteins | sample MGYA00478477_ERZ1090866 | MGnify/ENA primary metagenome ERZ1090866 (study PRJEB33644, sample SAMEA5815737) | chicken gut metagenome | biome: Chicken; feature: Gastrointestinal Tract; material: Caecum | place: Ireland | collected 2019-01-01 | study: A study of the... | reverse complement strand
GGGCGGCGCTCGTCATTGCCGCGCTCGGCGCGGAAGGGCGTTCGGAAGTGCTCGATCTCTCGCATACGGACAGAGGATACGCGGACTTCCGCGGCAAACTCAAAAAGCTGGGCGCGGAAATTAAGCGCGTGCGCGTGTAAGCGGTCTTATCGGAGTTACAAATGAAGCAAAAGACGATCCTCACAACGATCATAGCGTTCGTTCTGCTCGTCGCGGTCATTGCGGCGGGGGTGAACGCCATTTTTACCGTGACGTATGTGCGCGCCACTTTCCGCACTTATACCGAGCGGGGCGCGGCGGCTGCGGAGTCGCTCAAAGAGGAGCTGAACGACTATATCAACCGCAGTTCCGTCTTTCTCAATCTGGACGACGTCCGCGCGACGGTGGAAGCCGATCCGCGGTTCGAGGTCGTCTCCGTTGCCAAAGAATACCCCGAAACCGTCGTTGTGGAGGTCGTCGAACGCCGCGAGGCGTTTGCCGTCGCCGCCGAGGATGGAACGTACACCGTTCTGGACGAAGAGGGCTGGGCGCTCGGGAGTTCGCAGACGGCGGAAGGGTACATTCTGCTTGAAGGTTTCGCGCTCACCGTGCAGGACGGGCGCGCGGGCGGAGAGAAATTTGATTTGCTCCTGCAAGCGTATAACGCCATGCGCGAACTTCTGGGCGAGGTGCGGGCGAACGTTCTTTCCGTCGCCTATCAGTCGCCCGCCGATTGGACGCTGTTCCGCATTCAGATGCGCGAGGGGGCGGAGATCGTCCTGCTCAATCCCGCAGACCGCACGGGCGAAATGGCAGCGGTGGCAACGCAGTGTTATCTCGACATGACGGACGCCGATCGCATATTGCAGACGATCACCGTCACGCTGACGACGGAGGGGGAGATTGCGGTGGACGTGGGGAACGTTCCGTAAAGATTGCATCGGAAAATAGAAGAAACGCACTCTGCGCCGCAGGGGGCGTTTTTTTATGAAAAACGAAGCGAAATCCCGAAAAAAGTTTTTGATTTCTTGACATATTTCGGCTGTGCTGTTATAATAGTAGAAAGAATCTGCACGCAGAGCACAGCGAGGGTCACTATGGGTCGAAAAAGCGTTGCGGTGCTGGACGTCCGCTCTTCCGAGATTTCCATTGTCGTCGGGGAACGCGGCGTGAACAACACCTTCGTATTCAAAGCGAGTAAAACGGAGCCGTACGACGGCTACGACGACACCGCTTTTTTTGACGCGGACAGGCTCTCGGACGCGGTGTTCCGCGCACTCACTTCGGTAGAGCAGATCTGCGGCGAGCGGATCCGCGAACTGTACGTCGGCGTACCCGGCGCGTTCACCCGCGTCGTGCCGAAAGAGCAGGTGACGGGCTTCCCGAAAAAGCGCCGCATCAGCCGCCGCGAGATCGACGCGCTGTTTGCGGGCGGGAAAGAGGAGTTGGAAGGCTATCGGTTTATCCGCGCCACAAGCATGATCTATGTGACGGGGGATAACCGCCGCGTCGTCGATCCCGTCGGGCTTTCTTCGGAAGTTCTGAGCGGCGTTCTTTCGTATTTCTACTGCACCGATTATTTTGCGGAAACGATCGAATCGATTTTCGCGGATATGAAGATCACGCTGCATTTCCTTCCGACCGAGCTTGCAATGGCGACCTATCTTATCCCGTCGGAAACGCGCGACGAATACGCGCTCTTTTTCGACGCGGGATATATGTCGTCAACGCTTCTGGTGCTGATGGGGAACGGCGTTCTCTCCGAACGCACCTACTTCGTCGGGAAGGGGCAGATCGCCGTCAGACTCATGCAGCGGTTTGCGCTCCCGTACGACGCGGCAGCCGCACTTCTCGCTCGGGCGAATCTTTTTTCGCGCGATAACGCGGGCAGGACAGAGTTTTCCTACCGCGGAGAGACGTACGAGATCGATCTTGACGACCTCGTCGAGACGGTCAAAGAGGGCTTGGACGAAATCTGCGAGGCGATCGGCGGATTTTTGGAGGACTGTTCCGGAAAGGAACTCGACTATAAGCCCCTGTACATTTCGGGCGAGGGGCTTTGCGAGATACGCGGGGCGTTGGAGCACGTTTCCAAGCGCGTGAGCCGCATCTGCGAACAGGTCGCGCCCGATCTGCCGTACTACAATAAACCCACGATGAGTTCGCGCATTGCGCTTCTCGATATGGCTTACGACGACCATCGCCGGAGCGGATGGTTACAAAAACTTCTCAATATGATTTTCGGAGGTTAAAACTTATGTTCAACGACAACGTACCCTTTATCGGAAGGGATGAAGCGGGCGACCGCACGGCGCCTGCCCCTGCAAACGATCTTACGCTGAGCGGAAGAGCCAAAATCTGCGTCATCGGCGTCGGCGGCGCGGGCAACAACGCCGTAAACCGCATGATCGAGGCGGGAATCACGAGCGCCGAATATATCGCCGTCAATACCGACGCGCAGATTCTTGCGTGCAACAAGGCAAAGACGAAGATTCAGATCGGCGGTCAGCGGACCAAGGGCCTCGGCGCGGGCGCAGAACCCGAAATCGGTCGGGAAGCCGCCGAAGAGAGCAAGGAAGAGCTTGCGCGCTCCATCGAGGGGACGGACCTTCTGTTCATCACCGCGGGTATGGGAGGCGGTACGGGTACGGGCGCCGCTCCCGTGATTGCGAAAATCGCAAAAGATAAGAAAATTCTCACCGTTGCCGTTGTCACGAAGCCGTTCGAGTTTGAAGGCAAGCGCAGAATGGACAACGCCGTCAAGGGCATTGAGAATCTGAGAAAATACGTCGATACCATCGTGATCATTCCCAACGAGAAGATCCGCGAGGTCGTGCCCAAGAACGCGACGATGACGGACGCGCTCCGCGTGGCGGACGAGGTCCTGAAACAGGGTATCCGCGGCATTGCCGACCTTATCGTGACGCCCGCGCTCATCAATCTCGACTTCGCAGACGTCCGGACCGTCCTGAAAGACCGCGGCGACGCGCACATGGGCGTCGGCGTTGCAAAGGGCGAAAACCGCATCATCGACGCTGTCCGCCTTGCGGTCAATTCGCCGCTTTTGGAGACGACGATCGAGGGCGCGACGGGCGTTATCCTCAACATCGTCGGTGGACCCGATCTGACGCTCGACGAAGTGACGAAGGCGGCAGGTCTCATTCACGGCGTAGTCGATTACTCCGCAAATATCATCTTCGGCGCGTGCGTCGACGAGAATGTGCAGGACGAAGTGGAAGTCACCGTCATTGCAACGGGATTCCGCGCGGCGGAACAGTCCGATATCGTCCGCACGGCGTTCATGGCGCAGCCGCAGCGCGAGGAGGAACAGCCCGCCGCCGCGCCTGCCGCAGAAGCCTCGGCGGCAAGCCCTTACGCGCAGCCCGAACAGCCCGTCTATCAGGCGCAGAATCCTTACGGGCAGGCGCAGACCTACCAGTCGCCCTTGCAGCAGCCTGTGCAGACGGCGCAGCCCGTTCCGCCCCAGCAGCCGCAGCAGCCCTATAATGCTTACGGCGCATACGCCGCGCAGCAGCCTTACTACGCGCCGCAGGGGGCACCGACTCCCGTTCAGCCCGTGCAGCAGCCCGCGCCTGAACCCGAACCGGAAGAGGATCCGCGTGAAAAACGCCTTCCTCCGTTCGTGCGCCGTATGTTGGGCAAAAAATAAAATCTGAATCGGACAGGACGGGTCGGACGCTCGTCCTGTTTGAATATCGGGAGAATTATGGAAATTACTCGGGAATTTGCGGAAAGCGTGATTGCGGCTGTAAAGTCGTGTAAATCGATCATGATGGACTCGTTTACCGTCTCCGAAAAGGACGGCGCTTCCAATCTCGTGACGACGGCGGATACTGCCGTACAATCGCGTTTGCGGATGCTTCTCGGCGAAATCCTGCCGCAGGCGGGGTTTTTAGGAGAGGAGTCGCCCGACGTGACGGCGCTCGGGAACATTTATTGGGTGGTCGATCCGATCGATGGAACGTCCAACTTTGCGCGGGGAATGCAGCTGAGCGCGATCTCCGTCGGACTTGTGGAGGATGAGGAGGAGATCTTCGGCGTCGTCTATAATCCCTATGCGGAAGAGCTGTTCTGCGCCGCAAAGGGGCAGGGCGCCTATCTCAACGGGGAGCGTATTCACGTATCCGAACGCGACTTTTCCCATTCTCTCATTTTTACGGCATTCAGTCTCTATCAGAAGGCGTATGCGCCGCTCTGTGAGAGCGCGCTTGCAGAGTTATATCCGGAATGCGACGATTTCCGCCGTCTCGGAAGCGCCGCGTTGGAGCTTTGCGCTCTGGCTGCGGGTAGAGGCGAGTTGTATTTTGAGATTCGTATCTTTCCGTGGGATTGGGCTGCCGCCGCCGTCATTATCCGCGAGGCGGGCGGGACGATCGGCACGATTGACGGAGAGCGTCTTCGGCACGACGCGCCCGTTTTGCTTCTCGCTGCGAACGGCGATGAAAATTTCCGGACGTTGAAGCGTACGGTTCAAAAACATATTCCGAAACTGCCGTACCGCGCATAGGAGGTGGGGATATGCACAAAAGCGAAAATCCGAAATGGCTGAAAGATCCCGAGATACAGGGGCTTTTGCAGAACGACGCCCCGAAGATCGACGCGGAAGTCGATTTGCAGGAACTGTTTTCAGCCTGCCATCAGGAGCTGACCGAACAGCAGCGAAAGCGCGACCAACTGATCGCGTTTTATCTGACGCTTGCAGGGATTCTGATCTCGGTTGCGTTTGCGGACTTTGCGACGGCGGCGTACAAAATATGGATTTTTGCGTTTCTTGCGCTGCTCGGGTTTGGCTGGACGGTCGTCATATTGCGTTACCGTATCTACAAGGAAGTCTATTGGATTACCTGCCGCACGATCAGCGCGCTGTACACGGTGGAGCGCGATAAAATCAGCAAAGAACTCATACAGGCAATTTTCTACCGCACAATGGAAAAACGCGTCCGCGGCAGACTCAAACGGGATAAGCGTACGAATGAATTTGTCCACGACGCAAAAGGGCGCAAGAAATGGAGCGCATGGCGGCTGTTTAAAGCGCATTTCATGAGTGCGGAGAAGATCATGTACACCACGATGGCGTTGATTGCCTGCGTGCTGTGCGGGCTGTTTTTCGGATATTGCCTGCCGTACTATGCGGGGCTTGCCGTATCTTCCTCCGCAATCATCGGTGCGGTGATCGGCGCAGTTCTCTATTTCTTTTTCAGTTGGCTGTACTATTATAAAATGTGCCATCTGTACGACGTCGTCATTTCCCCGTCGGAACGCGCGCTGAACAAGCCCTACGAAATGGCATGGTTCCTGCATATCTACGTAGGCGGAACGCCGAAAAGCGATGTAGCCGAACCCGAGAACAAATCGGACGCCGCATAATTTCAAAAAAAAGACCTGCCGAAGCAGGTCTTTTTTGCATTATTCTCAGTACATACCGCCCATATCGCCGCCGGCGGGAGCCGCAGGAGCGGGAGGGGTGGGAATGGCGGTCACGATGGATTCCGTCGTGAGCAGGGTGGAGGCTACGGAAGCCGCGTTCTGCAATACGGAACGGGTGACCTTCGTCGGGTCGATGATGCCGCTTTCCACCATATCGGCATACTCGTTTTTGAGTGCGTTGAAGCCGTAGTTGGGCGTTTTCTTGGTGAGGATCTTGTCGACGACGACGGAACCGTCTACGCCCGCGTTCTTCGCGATCTGGCGGACAGGCTCTTCGCACGCTTTCAGAATGATCGCCGCGCCCGTCTTTTCATCGCCGGACAGCTTGTCGACCAGCTTCTGCAAAACGGGAACGCAGGAGAGGAGCGCGCTGCCGCCGCCGGGAACGTAGCCTTCCTCGACTGCTGCACGCGTAGCCGCGAGCGCGTCGTCGATGCGGAGTTTCTTCTCCTTCATTTCAACTTCCGTTGCCGCGCCGACGTTGATGACCGCAACACCGCCCGCAAGTTTTGCGAGGCGCTCTTGCAGTTTCTCTCTGTCGTAGTCGGAAGTGGTGACCTCGATCTGCGCCTTGATGGAGGCAACGCGCGCCTTGATGGCTTCTTTGTCGCCCGCGCCGTCGATGATCGTCGTGTTGTCTTTGTCGACCTTGACCTGATTTGCTCTGCCGAGCATATCCGTCGTCACGTCCTTGAATTCGTAGCCGAGGTCGGAGGAGATGACCGTGCCGCCCGTGAGGACTGCGATATCTTCGAGCATTGCCTTTCTTCTGTCGCCGAAGCCGGGCGCCTTGACTGCAACGCAGTTGAACACGCCTTTGAGCTTGTTGACGATGAGCGCCGCAAGCGCGTCGCCCTCGACGTCCTCCGCGATGATGAGAAGGCGCGCGCCCTGCTGTGCAAGCGGCTCGACGATGGGCAGGATCTCTTGCAGATTGGAGATCTTCTTATCCGTGATGAGGATATAGGGGGAATCGAGCACGGCTTCCATCTTGTCGGTATTGGTAACCATGTAAGCGGAAGCGTACCCGCGGTCGAACTGCATCCCTTCGACGGTGGTGAGTTCCGTCGTCATGGACTTGCCTTCTTCAACGGTGATAACGCCGTCCTTGCCGACGATCTCCATGGCGTTTGCAATGAGTTCGCCGACGGTCTCGTCGCCTGCGGAAATGGAAGCGACCTGCGAAATCGCCTTCTTGCCGTCCACCGTCTTGGAGATGGACTTGATCTGCGCGACCGCCGCCTCAACGGCTTTCTCGATGCCCTTTCTCAGGATAATGGGGTTCGCGCCCGCGGCAAGGTTTTTCAGCCCTTCGCGGATGATCGCCTGCGCAAGAAGCACCGCGGTGGTGGTGCCGTCGCCTGCGACGTCGTTCGTTTTGGTGGAAACTTCTTTCACGAGCTGTGCGCCCATATTCTCGAAGGGATCGGGAAGTTCGATCTCTTTCGCGATCGTCACGCCGTCGTTGGTGATGAGGGGAGCGCCGTACTTCTTATCGAGCACGACGTTTCTGCCCTTGGGACCGAGCGTGATCTTGACAGTGTCTGCAAGGACGTTTACGCCCGTTTCAAGCGCCTTTCTGGCGTCGTCTCCGTATTTGATCTGCTTTGCCATACTGATAACCTCACAAATTAGAATGATTTTTAAATTTTTTCGGATACGTTGCCGTACCGTTCTGTTTCGTGTTCCCGAATGCGACCGGCGGTTATTCCACGATCGCGAGAATGTCGCTCTGCTTGATGATGGTGAATTCTTTGCCGTCTACCTTGAAGTCCGTGCCTGCGTACTTGGAGCAGAGGACCTTATCGCCGACTTTCACCTGCATTTTGACTTCTTTGCCGTCAACGATCCCGCCGGGACCGACGGCAACGACGACGCACGTCTGGGGTTTTTCCTGTGCGGAAGAGGGGAGAATAAATCCGCTCTTTGTTTTCTCTTCGACGGTGACCGCTTCCACGACGACCTTATCGAACAAGGGTTTGATGTTCATAATTACCTCCGAAAACATTGGTTTTTTGCTATCGTATGTATTATAAACGCGGCAAAGGGGGAATCAAACACTTTCTTTGTATTTTTTTGGGAAATTTCCCCGCGATTTGCGCGAGTTTACGGGCTTTCGTTGACAGTCGGGCAAAATTTGTGTATAATACATCGGAGAAACATATTGAGGTATTTTTATGGAGAAATGGGATAAGCGGTTCATGGAACTCACCGTGCAGGTGGGAACGTGGTCGAGCTGTTTCAGAAGGAAGGTCGGCGCGGTCATCGTGCGCGATAAACGCGTGATGACGACGGGATACAACGGCGCGCCCGCGGGGATCGCGTCCTGTATCGAACGCGGCGAATGCCTGCGCGAGAAGCTGAACATTCCGAGCGGAACGCGCGCGGAGCTTTGCTACGGCGTTCATGCCGAGCAAAACGCCATCATTCAGGCAGCGCGCTACGGCATCAATATTCAGGGCGCAACGCTTTACTGCACCCATCAGCCCTGCGTCATCTGCGCGAAAATGATCATCAATGCGGGAATTTCCCGCGTGGTATATAAAGAGGGGTATCCCGACGAATTCTCGCTTGAACTTTTTAAAGAGGCGGGAACGAAAATCGAAAAATACGAGGAATAAAGGAGTAAAAAATGTCCAATCCCATTGTAACGTTTGAAATGGAGAACGGCAAGGTTTTCAAAGCCGAGCTCTATCCCGCAGTCGCACCCAACACGGTGAATAATTTCCTTTCGCTCGTCAGAAAAGGATTTTACGACGGCGTGATCTTCCACCGCGTCATTGCCGGATTCATGATCCAAGGGGGAGACCCCAAGGGCATCGGCGTCGGCGGTCCCGGGTACTGTATCAAGGGCGAGTTTGCCGCGAACGGCGTGAAGAACGATCTCAAACACACGCGCGGCGTGCTTTCGATGGCGCGCACGCAGGTGCCCGATTCCGCAGGCTCGCAGTTCTTCGTGATGCACGCGGACGCAGACTATCTCGACGGACAGTATGCGGCGTTCGGCAAAGTCATTGAGGGAATGGACGTTGTGGACGAGATCGCGTCCACGCGGACGGATTTCCGCGATAAGCCGCTCGAAGAACAGAAGATGAAGAAAGTGACGGCGGAGACGTTCGGCGTCGAGTATCCAGAACCCGTTCGTATTATATAATGTGGAGAGAAGAAGAACTATGTCTGATAAGAGCATTTACGAAAATCCCCTGAATACCCGCTACGCCAGCCGCGAAATGCAGGAGAATTTCGGCGACGAAAAGCGTTTCCGCCTTTGGAGAAAACTCTGGATCGCGCTCGCCGAATCGGAAATGGAGCTGGGGCTGCCCGTAACGCAGGAGCAGGTCGACGAAATGAAGGCGCACGCCGAGGACATCGACTACGCCAAAGCGGACGCGTACGAACGTCAGGTGCGCCACGACGTCATGGCGCACGTCAAAACGTTCGGCGACGCCGCGCCCAAAGCCGCGCCCATCATTCACCTCGGCGCGACGAGCTGCTTTGTGGACTGCAATTCCGAAGTGATGATCATGCGCGACGCGCTCGACATTATCACCCGCAAGCTCGTCAACGTCATGGAGAAGCTCAAAAACTTTGCGCTCAAATATAAGGACGTGCCTACGCTCGGGTTCACGCATTTGCAGCCGGCGCAGCTCACCACGGTCGGCAAGCGCGCAACGCTCTGGCTGCAAGATCTGATGCTCGACTACGAAAGCGTCGAAAATCTGTACGCGCACTTCCGTCTGCGCGGCGTGAAGGGCACGACGGGAACGCAGGCGAGCTTCTTGGAGCTGTTCGACGGCGACGCCGAGCGCGTGAAGGAGCTGGAACGCCGCGTCGTCAAAAAACTCGGCTGGGACAAAGTTTACGGCGTGACGGGGCAGACGTATCCGAGAAAATTCGATTATAACGTGCTGTGCGTGCTTTCGCAGATCGCGCAGAGCGCCTACAAATTCTCCAACGATATCCGCATTTTGCAGAACATGAAGGAGATCGAAGAGCCGTTTGAAAAGAGCCAGATCGGTTCTTCCGCAATGGCTTACAAGCGCAACCCGATGCGTTCGGAGCGCATGGGTTCTTTGGCACGCTATATGCTTTCGCTCCCCATGAACTGCGCCGTAACGGCTTCCACGCAATGGTTCGAGCGCACGCTCGACGATTCGGCAAACCGCCGCATCGTGCTTGCGCAGGCGTTCCTCACGGTGGACGCGATCCTCAATATCTACCTGAACGTGGCGGAAAATCTCGTCGTCTATGAGAAGGTCATCGCCAAACATATCGCGGCGGAACTTCCCTTCATGGCGACGGAAAACATTATGATGGAGTGCGTAAAGGCGGGCGGAAACCGTCAGGAACTGCACGAGCGTATCCGCGTTCTTTCCATGGAGGCGGGGCGCAACGTCAAGGTCGAGGGCGGCGAAAACGATCTCATCGAGCGCATTAAAAAGGACGATATGTTCCGCGCGGTGCACGACCGTCTCGACGATATTCTCGACGCAAAAAAGTTCGTCGGGCGCGCGCCGCAGCAGACGGCGGAGTTTATCGCCGCGGAGATCGATCCCATTCTCGAAAAACACAGAGCGTCGCTCGGCGAACAGGGTGAAGTCCGCGTCTGATTTTTTCTCAATGACAATCAATGTCCGAAAGCGGACAACAGGTTGCTTGCTTTTTTGCACGAAAAGGAGTATCCTTTGCGAAAAAGACAGAAAGTCAGGAGGCCGATTATGAAGGTTTTGGTAACGGGCGGGGCAGGTTACATCGGTTCGCATACCGTTGTGGAACTGCTGAATGCGGGATGCGAAGTCGTCGTTGTCGATAATTTGTCCAACGCGAACGAAGAGAGCCTGCGCCGCGTGAAGGAGATCACGGGCAAAGACCTTGCGTTCTATCCGTACGACGTGCGCGACCGCGCGAAGCTGACGGAAGTGTTCTCCGCGCACTCGTTTGATTGGGTCATTCATTTCGCGGGGCTGAAAGCCGTAGGGGAGAGCGTTCAGAAGCCCGTTCTCTACTACGATAACAACCTCATTTCTACGCTCGTTCTGTTGGAGACGATGGAGCAGTTCGGCGTGCGCAATCTCGTCTTTTCGTCGTCCGCGACCGTGTACGGCGAGCCTGAACGGCTCCCGCTCGACGAAGATTGCCGTCTTTCGACGACGAACCCGTACGGTACGACGAAACTCATGCAGGAACAGATGCTCAAAGACCTGTATCGCGCGGACAACCGCTGGAACATTGCGCTGCTGCGTTACTTCAATCCCGTGGGCGCGCACCCGAGCGGACGCATCGGCGAAGATCCGAAGGGGATTCCCAACAACCTGATGCCCTATGTGGCGCAGGTCGCGAGCGGAAAACTGCAAAAAATCGGCGTGTTCGGAAACGATTACCCGACGCCTGACGGAACGGGCGTGCGCGACTATATCCACGTTGTCGATCTTGCGAGAGGACACGTTGCTGCCATTCAGAAGCTCAGCGAGCCGGGCGTACATATCTACAATCTCGGAACGGGAAAGGGGTACAGTGTGCTCGATATGGTTCATGCCTTTGAAAAGGCGTGCGGAAAGAAGCTCCCTTACGAGATCAAGCCGCGCCGCGCGGGGGACGTTCCCGCGTGCTACGCGACGAGCGAAAAGGCGGAGCGCGAACTCGGCTGGAAGGCGCAGTATGACCTCGAAGATATGTGTCGCGATCAGTGGAATTGGCAGAAAAACAATCCAAACGGTTACGAAAACTGAATTTTAAGCGATTTAAGAAGTACTATGTGTGACATAGTACTTCTTTTTTTACGCAATGACGGGAATTTTTTGATTTGCTTTTATTTCGGGCAGTCTGCGGGTGTTGTCGTTTTTATTTCGGGTTTGCGGTTATCGTTGTTGTTGGAATTTGCGCGAGGGATTGGGCGGGTGAGCTTGCCGTTCCCGTATCGTATTCGGGAACGTAGGTGCGGCTTTTCGCTTATTATTCATCTTCTGATCGTTGACTTTTTTCTCCGCTTTTGATATAGTTATAAGCGTAACGCCTGCGGTAAGCGGCGCGCAAAACCTTACGATGCAAAACTGCGTCGAAAAAGTGAGATTTTTTGCCCGTATGCCGCTGTAAAAACTTGACGAAATGTTTTTTATCGTATATAATACAATGCGCACAGGGGAGTGGCTCAACGGTAGAGTAGCGGTCTCCAAAACCGTAGGTTGCGTGTTCGAATCGCGTCTCCCCTGCCAAACGGAAGGATGTCGGAAATCGAGCGGTGCGATTCGCACCGAAAGGTGTTCGGCATCCTTTGTTTTTTAAGAATTTTGCGGGCGTTTTCCGGCGGATCAGGTTCCGTACGGTCGCCACAGGAGGGATATTATGGAAAAAAAGGTAAAACTCGGCGTGATCGGCGGTGGATTTATGGCGCAGGCGATTATAAAGGGCGCCGTGGAAAAGAAATTTCTTGCGGGGGATCAGATTCTCGTCAGTGAACCCGATATTTCCCGCCGCGTATTTTTCAAGGATTTGGGCGTAAACCTTGCGGCAAATAACCGAGAGGCTGCCGAATCGTGCGAGTATCTTCTCCTTGCGGTAAAACCGCAGGTATTTCCCGCGGTCGCAGAAGAGCTGCGCGGGACCGCGCTCCCCGTCCTCATCAGCATTATGGCGGGCAAGACGAAGGACGCGATCAAGCGCGCAACGGGCGCGGATAAGGTCGCGCGGATCATGCCCAATCTTCCCTGTTCGGTCGGCGCGGGAATGGCGGGAACGGATTGTTCCGATCTGTCCGCCGAAGGCAGCGCGTTTGTGCGCGGACTGTTTGAGGCGGTCGGCGAGGCGGAAGAGGTCGGAGAAAAGCTCCTCGACGCCGTGACGGGCGTATCGGGAAGCGGTCCTGCGTACGTGTATCTCTTTTTGCAGTCGCTCATTCATGCGGGGGTCAAACACGGCATGACGGAGGAACAGGCGAAAAAATTTGCGCTCCAAACGGTGGAAGGCGGCGTCAGAATGGCGAAAACATCCGATAAATCGCTGGAAGAACTGATTGCGGCTGTCTCCTCCAAGGGTGGAACGACGATCGCCGCGCTCGAAAGCTTCCGCAAGGACGATTTCGAGGGGAGCGTGGAGCGCGCGGTGGACGCCGCGGTCAGGCGGGCGGGGGAACTCTCCGAATGAAGCGCGTCACACTCTATACGGACGGCGCGTGTTCGGGAAATCCCGGTCCCGGCGGCTGGGGCGCGGTGCTGCTCTATGGCGAGCATTGCAGGGAGTTGTCCGGCGGCGAGCGGGAGACGACGAACAACCGCATGGAGATCACGGCGGTGATCGAGGGATTGCGGGTGTTGAAATTTCCGTGCGAGGTGGACGTTTACAGCGATTCCGCATATACCGTAAACGCCTTTACGGAAGGCTGGGTGAACGGCTGGGAGCGTTCGGGCTGGAAAAAAGCGGATAAAAAACCCGTGCTGAATGCCGATCTCTGGCAGGAACTTCTCGCGCTGACGCGCAAACACCGCGTGACTTTTCATAAGGTGAAGGGGCACGCGGACAACGAATTGAACAATCGGTGCGACGAGCTTGCGCGCGGCGGAATCCCTGCGGGAGACTAAATCGGCGGCAGGCGGGATATAATAATAACGGATGCGGAACAGTATGGCGAAACGTGCAAAAAGCTCCCGCGGGAGAGACATTGCGCATATTATTTGCTTAGCGCTCATTGCGGCTGTATTTGAGTGCTTTTTTGTGCTTGCTCTCGCATACTTCCGCGGGCGGTGGGAAGATCATTGGTATTTTCTCTCGCTCATTCTCGGAACGCTTTTTAACGCGGCGATTCTGACGGTCGATTATATTTCCTATTTTATGCGCCGTCAGCTCATATACCGCAGTTGCCTGATCGCCTATATTTTTCTGATTTTTGTCGCCGTCATTGCCTATGCGCTCTTTAAAACGGGCTTTGCCGAGGTGATCCGCGACGAGGAAAAGTTCAAGGAATACCTCGAACAGGCGGGGAGCTGGATGACTGCGCTCTTCATTACGCTCCAATTCTTGCAGGTCGTCATTCTGCCCATTCCGAGCACGGTCACGGTGGTCGCGGGCAGCGCGCTGTTCGGTCCGCTCTACGGAAGTCTTTACAGTCTGATCGGGATCCTCATCGGCTCGATCGTGGCGTTTCTGATCGGAAGATATGCGGGTTTCCGCGTGGTGGCGTGGATCGTCGGAGAGGAAACGCTGGAAAAATGGCTGAAAAAGATCAAGGGAAAGGATAAACTCTTCCTGACGGCGATGTTCCTTCTTCCCGTTTTTCCGGACGACGTTCTGTGTTTTGTTGCGGGGCTTTCTTCTATGTCGCTCCTGTATTTTGTCATCGTCATTCTGCTGTCCCGCATCTTCGCAATTTTTTCAACAAGTTATTCGATTACGCTCATTCCCTTCAATACGTGGTGGGGGCTGATGATATGGGCGATCCTGTTCGTGCTCGTCGTGCTTCTCTTTGTCTTTTTGTATAAGAAGTCGGATGCGATCCTTTCTTGGTGCGAAAAGATCTTTCATCGGGAAACGCGCGTGGAGCATAAAGTTGAAAAGGACGAATTTTCCGTGGAGATCGTCGATTCGGACGGCTCGATCGTGAAAAAGGGCGTGAAAAAAGAGGGGGAGGAGCAAGAACCGCCTTCGTCTCCCGAGCAAAAGGAATAGGTTTTTTCGGCGAAATGGGCGCAGGAACTTGCATTTTTCTTCCTTTTCCGCTATAATCGTCTCAATAAGACAATCCTTTGAAAAAAATACGTTCGGAAACGAGGGCGCGTCTGCCCTCGTTTTTCAAGAGGACTTATGGGCAACGTGATCGTGATCGGCGGAGGCGCCGCGGGGCTGATGGCTGCGTATGCTGCGGCAAGCCGCGGACAGCGGGTCGTTCTCCTTGAAAAAAACGAAAAACTCGGGAAGAAAATTTATATTACGGGCAAGGGCAGGTGCAACGTGACAAACGATTGTCCGCCCGAAGAGTTTCTTGCGAACGTGGTCCGCGGCGGAAAGTTCCTGACGCGCGCCGCTTACGCGTTCCCGCCGTCCCGCACGATGGCTTTTTTCGAGGAGCAGGGGCTTCCGCTCAAAGTGGAACGCGGAAACCGCGTGTTTCCCGTCTCCGATCATGCCAGCGACGTAACGAAAACGCTCGAACGCGCCTGTCTGCGTGCGGGAGTTGAAATTCGTCTCGGGGAAGCGGTGCTTGAAATCGAGCGGCGGGAGAATGCCGTCTGCGCCGTGCGGACGCAGAAAGCGCGCTGTGAATGCGATTCCGTCATTGTTGCGACGGGCGGACTTTCCTATCCGTCCACAGGTTCGACGGGGGACGGCTACTCGTTTGCGGAGGCGATGGGGCATAGCTGCGTTCCGCGCGTTCCGTCTCTTGTCGGGATCGAGCTTGCGGAGGACGTTTCGGCGGCGCAGGGTATTTCGCTGAAAAACGCGGTTCTTACGGCAAAACGCGGAAAGAAAACCGTCATGTCGGAAATGGGCGAACTGCTGTTCACGCACTACGGCGTCAGCGGACCGCTCGTTCTGATGCTTTCCGCGCTCGTCAATCGGATTCCGCTTTCGGAAATATCGCTTAGCATTGATTTCAAGCCTGCGTTGGACGAGAAAAAGCTGGAAGAACGTCTTCTCCGCGACTTTGCGGAGCGCAAAAACGAAATGATGAAAAACGTCATGCGCGGGCTGTTGCCTTCCGGACTGAACGAACTTGTACTGCGGGCGGCGCGCGTGAGCGGAAGCAAGCAGGCGAACTCCGTCACGAAAGAGGAGCGGCGCGCCATTCTTACCGCGCTGAAAGCCTTTCCGCTTACGCCCACGAAATTGCGCGGCTACGAAGAGGCTGTCGTAACGTCGGGCGGCGTGGAATTGAAAGAGATCGATCCCGCGACGATGGAAAGCAAGCTCGTAAAGGGGCTGTTCTTCTGCGGAGAGGTGCTCGACTGCGACGCGTTTACGGGCGGTTTTAATTTGCAGATCGCGTTCTGTACGGGGTACATGGCTGGTGAAAACGCATAAATCGATTGTTTGCATAGTATTATGTCAGACATAATATTGCGTTTTTTGATTTTCCCTGTCCGTTTGTTGACAGATCGGACGAAATAACGTATGATAGATGAGGAGGTTACAAATGACGGTAATTCGCGGAGCGACGACGATCGCGGAAGATACGCCCGAGGAGATTCGAGCGGCGGTCAGAGAACTTTTGGAACAGATCGAGAGCCGCAACTCGCTGAAACGGGACGAAGTCGTCAGCATTGTTTTTTCAAGCACGTCGGATATTCATTCCTTTTATCCCGCCAAGGCGGCGCGGGAAGCGGGGTTCGAGAGCTGCTCGCTCTTTTCGGCGCAGGAACCGGACATTGACGGCGGGCTTAAACTTTGTATCCGCGCAATGCTGTTTGTGGAGAAGAACGAAACGCCGCATCACGTTTATCTGCGCGGCGCGCGCGTTCTGAGAAAGGACGTGGCGCAGAAGTTCAACGTGGCGATCGACGGTCCTGCGGGGAGCGGAAAATCCACGATCGCAAAACTTCTCGCGCACGATTACAATATATTGTATCTGGATACGGGCGCAATGTACCGCGCGTGCGCATTGGCTGCGCTCCGCGCCGGAATCGACGTCTCCGACGAAGCGCAGGTCTGCGCGCTCATGCGCGGGGTCGCGCTCGATATCGTCTACCGCGACGGCGTACAGCATACGCTGCTCGACGGGGAGGACGTCTCCGAGTCGATCCGCAGTCCCGATGTTTCCATGGCTGCATCCGCCGTTTCCAAACACGTCAGCGTGCGCATGAAGATGGTTGAGAAGCAGCGCGAGATCGCGGGAAAAATGTCCTGCGTGCTGGACGGGCGCGACATCGGAACATTCGTTCTTCCCGATGCGGATTTCAAGTTTTTTCTGACGGCGAGTGCGGACGTCCGCGCAAAGCGCCGTGCGGACGAGATGACGGCGAAGGGGTATCAGGTCGATTTTGAAGCTCTGAAAAGGGAAATTGCCGCGCGGGACGAACAGGATTCCACGCGTGAGATCGCGCCCTTAAAACGGGCGGACGACGCCGTGCTCATCGATACTTCGGATATGACGATCGAGGAAGTGCTCCGCACGATCAAGCAAAAAATGCAGGAGAAAATCTGATGACGGAAGGAACCGGGCTTTCGGTCAAGGAAGCGAAAAAGGCGGCAAAAGAGGCGAAAAAAGAGGAAAAACGCCAAAAGAAACTGCAAAAAAAGCTCGCGAAGCACGAAAAACAGCGCCGTCTCCTGTTTCCCGCCAATAAAAAAGGGAAACACGTGATGCATTTCATGAACGTGCTCCGCGTCATTCTCTATCCCATTCACGCGCTGCTGTTTCCGTTCAGACTGCACGGGCAGAAAAAAGTCGGAAAGGGCGCGTACATCTATGTATGCAATCATTACTCTTTGTGGGACGTTTTTTTCTGCGCGCATACAACATGGGAAGGGTTGCATTTTCTTGCCAAAGACGAAGTCATGCACGCGCCCGTGCTCGGGTATGTCGCGAGAAAGCTGGGCGTGATCGGCGCAATGCGCGACGGGTCTGACGTCCGCAGCATTATGGACTCGCTCAAAGTCCTGAAAAACGGCGAAAAAATCGTGATTTACCCCGAAGGGACGCGCAACAAAAAATCGGATGAGGAGTTTCTGCCTTTTCACGGCGGCGCGGCGATGCTCGCCGTCAAGACGAAAACGCCCGTCATTCCCGTCGTCATCTGCAACCGCCCGCATCTGTTCCGTATGACGCACGTTATGATCGGCGAGCCGATGGAGCTTTCCGAATATTACGGAAGGAAGCTGACGCCGGAGGAATACGAGGCTGCCGACAAGGCGCTTGAAAACAGGTTATATGAACTGCGCGCCGAGTTCCGCGCTGCCCGCGCCAAAAGGAAGAAAAAGGGCGAGAAAGCATGAAGGTCTACGTTGCCGAGCATTGCGGATTCTGTACGGGCGTAAAAAAGGCGGTGGATACCGCGCTTTCCGTTCCCGCAGAAAATACGTACGTTCTGGGTGAGCTGATCCATAACGAGGATGTCACTTCGCGCATACGCGCGCGCGGACTGATTATTGTCGAGCGGTTGGAAGAAGTTCCCGACGGCGCGACGCTCCTCATCCGTTCGCACGGCGTGGGGAAGGCGATATATTCCGCCTGCGCGGCGCGGGGGATCCGCGTGATCGACTGCACCTGTTCCTTTGTCCGCCGTACGCAGAAACTCGTGGAAGAGGCTTCCGCAAACGGCAGGACGGTGGCGATCGCCGGACACAGGGAACATCCGGAAGTCGTTGGGCTTGTCGGCTGGTGTGCGGGCGAGGCGTTCGTATTCGACGACGCGGAGGACGACTTCTCTCCGCTCGGCGGAAAAGACGTTGTTCTCGTCTCGCAGACCACCTTTTCCGTGCAAAGATTTTCCAAAATTGCAGAAAATATTCAAAAAGTACGTCCAAAAACAGTTGAGATTTTCCAAACAATTTGCTATACTACTGTTTGCAGGCAGAAAGAGACCGAACGGATCGCTCGTCACGCGGATGCGGTGCTGGTGATCGGCGGGCTCAACAGCAGCAATACCAACAAGTTGGGTGAAATCGCGTCCCAATATTGCGAGCGGGTGATCCGCTTGAAGAATGCGGACGATTTCAAATATGAAAAAATCAAAAATTTTAAGAGGGTCGGCGTCGTAGCGGGAGCGAGCACTCCCGATTGGCAGACCTCGGAGGTTCTCAGCAAAATGGCAGAAAACAACGCGGAAGTACAGAACGAGACGGTAGCTCAGGCTCAGGAGCCCGTCGCAGAGGAAACGGTAAAGGCAGAAGCAGTCGAAGCTCCTGCGGCGGAAGCGGCTGACGAAAAGCCCACGATGGCGAAGGTCATCGAGGGAATGGATCGCGAAACGCCCTACAAGCGCGGACAGCTTCTCACCGTGAAGATCGTCTCTGCGAAGGACGAAGGAGCGTATGTCTCCGTTTCGGGTAAGGGAGAAATCCTTGTCGAAAAATCTGAACTCGACTGCGAGGAGTACGACCGCGCGGCATATGCGGAAAAGGTCGGCGACAGCATCGACGTCATGGTCGTCGATACCAAGCCCGTCAAACTTTCCGAAAAGGCAGTCAAGAAGGTCAAGGAAGAGGAAGCTCTTCTGAAAGACGTGGAAGAGGGCAAAGAATTTACCGTCGTCTGCACGGGCTTCAATAAGGGCGGACTTACGGCTGAACTCGGCACCTATGCGGTGTTCGTCCCCGCCCGCGAGATCCGCGCGGGCTATGTGAAAGAGCTCGATAAGATGGTGGGCAAGAAACTCCGTCTTAAAATGCTCGAAATCCGCAGAGAGCGCAGAAAGGAGATCATCGCGTCTCAGCGCGTGATCCTCGAAGCGGAAAAGGCGGCAAGAGAAGCTGCGAAGGCAGAGAAGGAAGCCGCGTTCTTTGATTCCATCGCCGTCGGCGACGTCGTCGAAGGCAAAGTGGAGAGAGTGACCTCCTTCGGCGCGTTCGTCTCCGTCAAGGGCTTCGATTGCCTCGCGCACATCTCCGATCTTTCGTGGACGGGCGTCAAGGAAGTGACGGACGTGCTTGAAATCGGCAAGACCTATTCCTTCAAGGTCCTTAAAATCGACCGCGAAAACAAGAAAGTTTCCATCGGCTACAAGCAGTTGCAGCCCCGTCCTTGGGACACTGCGGCTGAGCGCTATGCCGAAGGCGATATCGTTCACGGCAAGGTCGTCCGTATCGTTCCGTTCGGCGCGTTTGTCGAGCTGGAAAAGGGCATCGACGGGCTTGTGCATGTTTCCCAGATCTCGCACGAGTGGCTTGAAAATCCTACCTCCGTGCTGACGATCGGCGAAGAAGTTGACGCGAAGGTGCTTGCGTTCGATCCCGAAGCGCACAAGATCACGCTTTCCATCAAGGCGTTGCAGCCCCGTCCTTGGCAGGAGCCCCGCGACCGCGACGAGCAGCGCGAAGGCGGCGAGAGAAGACGTCAGCGCAAGGGTAGCCGCCGTACGGCAAGCGATTATGCCGACGAGGAAGAGTACAGAGAGTGGAGCGACGGGAACTTTGGCGGCGCTTCCATCGCCGACCTTCTCGGAAACGACGACAACAAGTAAAATTTGCATAAAAAGCATGAAAAAATCCGCTTAATCGCGGATTTTTTTGTTTATATATCATGTGGATGTAAACTAAGGAGCGTGTAATATGGAAAAACAAGGCAATATTCGCATTGCAAGCGAAAACATGATGCCCATTATCAAGAAGTGGCTGTATTCCGAAAAGGATATTTTCCTCCGCGAGATCGTGGCGAACGCACAGGACGCGATCACCAAGCATCAGAAACTCGTCGATCTCGGCGAGGCGGAAAAAGAGGAGCATTACCGCGTTACGGTGACGACGGATCTCAAAGCCGGTACGCTGACCGTTGAGGATAACGGCATCGGTATGACGGAAGAGGAGGTCGAAAAATACATTACGCAGATCGCGTTCTCGGGCGCGGCGGATTTCGTCGATAAATACGAGAAAGCGGGCGGCGACGGCATTATCGGACACTTCGGACTTGGGTTCTATTCCGCTTACATGGTTTCCGAAGATATCGAGATTTTTACGAAGTCGTATAAAGAGGGAGCGGTCGGCGTGCATTGGCAGTCCGACGGCAACGCGACGTACACCATCGGCGACTGCGAGAAAGAGACGCGCGGTACAAAGATCGTCATGCACATTGCAGACGACGAGAAGGAGTTTTTGAAGGAGAACGTCGTGCGCGAGCTTCTGCGCAAGTACTGTTCTTTCATGCCGTACGAGATCTATCTCAACCCCAAGGGCAAGGAGGACGACAAGCCCGTCAACGATACGCACCCGCTCTACCTCAAACAGCCCAAGGAATGCACGGAGGAGGAGTACAAGACCTTTTACCGCGACACGTTCTCCGATTTCAACGAGCCGCTCTTCTGGATCCATCTGAACATGGAATATCCTTTCCGCCTGAAAGGTATTCTCTATTTCCCCAAGGTCAAAAAACAGGTGGAGTTGGAGCGCGGAAAGGTCAAACTCTATTGCAATCAGGTTTATATCGCCGACAATATCAAGGAAGTCATTCCAGAGTTCCTGATGCTTTTGAACGGCGTGATCGACTGCCCCGACATTCCGCTCAACGTGTCGCGTTCTTTCTTGCAGAACGATAAGCAGGTTCAGAAGATCGCAAAGCATATCACGAAAAAGGTTGCGGACAAGCTGACCGAGCTTTACAGGACGGACAAAGAGAAGTACGAAAAATGCTGGCCCGACATTGCCACCTTCGTCAAGTTCGGCTGCATCAAGGACGAAGATTTTTATAAGAAGGTCGAAGACATCATCATTTATAAAAATCTTGCGGGAGAGTTCCGCCCCGTTTCCTCCTTCTTCGGCGAGGAGGTTTCGGAGGAGGACGCAAAGAACGGCAAGGAGCCGCAGGCGGTCTATTACGTTTCCGACGAGAACAAGCAGGCGCAGTACATCAAAATGTTCAGGGACGCAGGGCTTGACGCGATCTACTGCGATACCTATATCGACCCGCATTTTCTGAGCTATCTGGAATATAAAAACCCTACTCGCGTGCGTTTCCTGCGCATCGACGCGGACGTTGCGGGCGCGCTCAAAGAGGAGGGCGGCGAAGACGAAGATTTGAAAAAGGTCTTTGAAAAAGCGCTCGAAGGCAAACGCGTCACGGTCAGAACGGAGAAATTCAAGGACGCGTCCGTTCCCGCCGTCGTCAACGTTTCGGAGTTTGTCCGCAGAATGAGCGAGATGCACAGCTTCTACGGCATGGGAGAATCTCCCGTGGACGTGACGCTCGTCGTCAACGCCTCCAACCCCGCGGTTTTGGCGCTCAAAGACGCGGAAGAGGGCGAGCAGACGAAAGCGGCGGAGCAGATCTACTATCTCGCGCTCATGAACTATCGCCCGCTCACGCCTGAAGAACTGACGGCGTTCGTCTCCACAAGCACGATTCTGTTGGAGAAATATCTTAAAAAATAATCAAATATTTGAAAAATGGGTCTTGACAATGCCTTTTCAGACGCGTATAATAAAAAAGGCGTGGAAAAGCATGACTCGTGACGCATCGGTGCGCACGTTTTACGACTGCGCGCCGAGGAGGAAAATTTTTATGAACGGAACTGTGAAATGGTTCAACGACGGGAAAGGCTACGGGTTCATCGCCAACGACGAAGGGGGAGACGACGTGTTCGTGCACTTCTCCGCAATCCAGACGGAGGGCTTCCGTACACTCAAAGAGGGGCAGAAAGTTACGTTTGAAACGGAACCTGACCCCAAAGATACCGGGAAACTGCGTGCAGTAAACGTCGTTCCCGTATCCTGATCGGTAAAAAATAAGACGCGCTTTGAAAGCGCGTCTTATTTTTTTCGGGAATTATTTTTCCGCAAGGATACGGCGATATTCGGCGAGGATCATGTCCTGCAAGAGTTCCCGCGTCTCGGTGTTGAGCGGGTGCGCGATGTCTTTATATTTACCGTCCGAAGTCTTTCTGCTGGGCATCGCGATTGCAAAACCGTCTTCCCGCTCAAAGATCTTGATGTCATGCACCACGAAACAGTCGTCGATGGTAATGGACGCCACCGCCTTCAATTTTCCGTCTGTGTTGCGCACTTCGCGGATCCGAACGTCTCCGATTTTCATAGTGGTTGCCCTCCTGCTCCCTTCTTGCTCACTATATTATCATATTTTTTGGACAATATCAATATTTTTCTAAAAATTTTTCTGCATTTTTCACAATTCTTCGCGAAATTCAGGCACTTTTTTTGTAATTTCCGCATAAAATGCGGTATGTTTTCCAATTCTTTTTTCCCCGAAAAGGCTTGTTACTTTGTCGGGATCGGCGGCGTGAGCATGAGCGCGCTTGCGCTTTTGCTGTCCGAGCGCGGGATCCGCGTGCGGGGCTGCGACGCGCGCGAGAGCCATTTTACCCGAAAACTGCGTGCAGCCGGATTACGGGTGACAATCGGGGAAGAGGAGATCTCGGAAAATACGATCGTCTACACGGAGGCGGTGGATATGCACGCCGCAAACCTCGAACGCGCGCGGAGGGCGGGGAAACGTCTTCTCAGCCGCGCGGAATTGCTGGGACGCATTGCGGAGGAATATCCGCACGTTCTGGCGGTCGCAGGTTGCCACGGAAAGACTTCTGCCACAGCGATGCTGGCGCATATTTTTTCGTGCGGAAAGCGTGCGTTCACCTGCCATATCGGCGGAGAGGACCTTGACCTCGGAAACTACCATTGCACGGGCGGAGAATTTTTTCTGACCGAAGCGTGCGAATTCCGCCGCAGTTTTTTACGGCTGAAAAGCGAGATCGCCGTCGTGCTCAATACCGATCTCGATCACACGGACTGCTACCGCGATCACGACGATCTGCTGGCGGCGTACCGTATGTTTGCCGAAAGCGCGGATATGGCGGTCGTCAATGCGGACGACGCGGGCGCGCGGAGCATTCCCTGCGCGCTTTCCTTCGGGCTGTATGCGGGAGACGTCAGAGCGAAACACCTGTTCGGAGAGGGGGAACGCTATGCGTTCACGGTGACGGAGAAGGGGACGCCGACCGTGCGGATCCACTTGCGGGTACACGGTAAGGTGCAGATATACAACGCGCTCGCGGCGTATGCTGCGGCGCGGCTTGCAGGGTTTACGCCCGAAGAGATCAGGCGCGGATTGGAGAGTTTCCGCGGTGTAAAGCGGCGTTTTGAAAAAGTCGGCACGCTGAACGGCGCGCCTGTCATCTGCGATTACGCCCATCACCCGCGCGAGATCGCCGCCGCAATGGACGCGGCGGATGGGATCTGCGCGGGAACGGTGCGCGTCGTCTTTCAGCCGCATACCTATACGCGCACGCGCGATCTGATGAAGGATTTCGTCGCCGTGCTCAGACGCGCGGAAAATCCCATTATCTATCGTACATATGCGGCGCGGGAAAGGTTTTCTTTCGACGGAAGCGCGGTCGCGCTCGTGAGCCGCGTTCCGGAGGCGAGCTACGTGCAGTCGCCCGAAAATTTAAAAAAACGCCTTCTCGAAGAGGTCGGGAAGGCGGACGTCGTGCTCGCGCTGGGCGCGGGCGATATTTATGAAATCGTGAAGGGAATCGTCGATGGGTGATCGCTTACACGTCGATCTCTCTGCCTTTCTGTTCGCAGGCGTAGGCGTAATCGACGAACTGGCGGGCGCGGCGGGGAGACCTGCCTCCGCGGACAAGCGCCCAGCGTTCGGCGAGCGATTCCAAAATTTCCGCAGGCGTTTTCAGTCCCATATCGGCGGCGACGGCGCGCACGATCGCCAGATATTCCTGTTTGTTGGTCGCGGCAAAGAGCACCGTGATCCCGAACCGATCGGATAAGGACAGCAGTTCTTCCTCGCTGTCGCCCATATGCACGCTGTTCATGCGGGAGGAGAAATTTTCTTCGACGATGTGACGGCGGTTGCTCGTGGCGACGATCATCACGTTCCCGACGTGTCCCTCCATGCTGCCTTGCAGCGCGGCTTTGAGTGTGGAAACGCGGTCGTCGCTCTCCTGCAAGGAGAAATCGTCGATGAAAACGACAAACTTCATCGGTTCTGCGGCAAGCCGCGTTTTGAGCTCGGGGAGGGCGAGCACGTTCTCTTTGGCGATCTCCACCAGACGGAGTTTCTGCCCGCGGAAGAGGTTGACCATCGCGTGAACGGTGGAGGATTTGCCCGTGCCGCGGTCTCCGTACAGCAGCATATCCGCGTACGGAAGCCCGCGCACGAAATTTTCAAAATTATCGCGTACTTCCGCTTTTTCCCGTTCGTAGCCTTTGAGGTCGGAAAGCGTCGTCTCGGACGGGGAGAGGACGGGGACAAGCTCGCCTTCGCAGAATCGGAACGCGTCGTGCAGAAGATACCGTCCGTATCCCTCTTTTCTGTATAATGCGGAGAGGCGGCGTACAGTCGCCTCGTCCGTGTTTCCGAAGGGGGCGGGGAGTTTTCCTTTGCAGAATCCTTCTTCTTCCGCCTCGTCCAGCGCTTCGCGGATGAGGGCAAGATCTTTGAGATAGGCGCCGCGCACATAGGACGAAGGGCGCTTTCCCGCAGCGCAGGCGCGCGAAAACGCGTTTTCGTCGGCAAGGACAGCGTCCGCAACGTACGCCGCAAACGAAGTCTCTGCGCCGCGCTCGTAAAGTCTGCGTAAAAACTGCGCTTTGCTCTTTTTGCCGTCCGCCGCCGCAAACGCCGCGATAAGCGGATCGTTCAGAATCCCCGACAGTACCGTAAGTCCGCTGAGTTTCATATTTTCTCCGTAATTCCGTGTAATTATCGGTATTATACCGCATTTATGCAGGAAATGCAACCAAATGTAAATTTCAAATGAAAAAATCCCGTTCATTGCTTGACGGAACGCGCGCGCGGGGGTATAATATTTAAGAACAGAAAAACGGAGGAACAGAATTATGGCACATAAAATTTATGACCCCGAAACGCAGGAAGCCCGCATCTTCCATGAGGCAGACTGCGATTTAAAGCGTCTGAACGGTAAGACCGTCGCCGTCATCGGCTTCGGCAGCCAAGGGCACGCGCACGCGCTCAACCTCAAAGACAGCGGCGTGAACGTCATCATCGGACTCAACAAGGGCGGCAGAACGTGGCCCATCGCCGAGAAAGCGGGATTCAAAGTGTATCCCGTCAAAGAAGCGGCGGAAAAGGCGGACATCATCATGATGCTCACGCCCGATGAGAAAATGGCGGATATTTACAAAGAGAGCGTCGCTCCCGTTCTGAAAGAGGGGAAATACCTTGCTTTTGCCCACGGGTTCAACATCCACTTCAAGCAGATCGTTCCTCCCGCGGACGTCAACGTCTTTATGATCGCGCCCAAGGGACCCGGTCACACGGTGCGCAGCGAGTATGTGGAAGGGCACGGCGTTCCCGATCTCGTCGCCGTCTATCAGGATCCCTCCGGCGACACGATGGATATTGCGCTCGCGTATGCGCTCGGCATCGGCGGCGCGCGCGCAGGCGTTTTGGAGACGACCTTCAAGTGCGAGACGGAGACCGACCTCTTCGGCGAACAGGCGGTGCTCTGCGGCGGCGTTACCGCGCTCATGAAAGCGGGATTCGAGACGCTCGTTGAGGCGGGTTACGATCCCCGCAACGCGTATTTCGAGTGCATTCACGAGATGAAGCTCATCGTTGACCTCATCTATAACGGCGGATTCAAGAAAATGCGCTACTCCATTTCCGATACCGCGGAGTTCGGCGATTACGAGACGGGCAAACGCCTCATCACCGACGAGACCAAGAAGGAGATGAAGAAGGTGCTCACCGAGATC
>ERZ1090866.191-NODE-191-length-25990-cov-21.247928_pt1 | contig 25990 bp, 40 predicted proteins | sample MGYA00478477_ERZ1090866 | MGnify/ENA primary metagenome ERZ1090866 (study PRJEB33644, sample SAMEA5815737) | chicken gut metagenome | biome: Chicken; feature: Gastrointestinal Tract; material: Caecum | place: Ireland | collected 2019-01-01 | study: A study of the... | reverse complement strand
GTTATCGTTGACACATTGCCGATCAAAAAGTCCAGTTAATTATCGAACGATGTACGAGGATTTGCCGGAAATTAATTTCTCAGTAAATCTGAGAAATGACGATCAAAGATTCAATGTAGACAACCCGAGTTCCGAGATTAACTTCTTGGAAACGGGGCAGAAGGTATCCGTTCAGTATGGATATGAGCTTGATGATGGCACGGTTGAGTGGATGCAGCTTCATACGCTTTTTGTATCGGAGTGGAGCGCGGATGATTCTCAGGCTAAGATATCAGCTGTTGACCGATTTAAATATATGTCAGAAACATATTACAAAGGTCAGTATTACGATGAAGGAATATCTCTGTATGATCTTGCTGTAGATGTTATGACAGACGCAGGTCTGGAAGTCGGTGAATATTATATTGAATCTTTCCTGAAAAACATTAAGGTAAATAATCCAATTCCGAATGTCACACATAAAGAAGCTTTGCAAATCATTGCAAATGCAGGAAGATGCATTCTGAGCATTGACAGATACGGTAGGATTCGAATTCATAACGATTTTATCCCAGAGCATACGACTACATCAAACGGAACGACATACTATTCCGATGTGTCGAACATTGACGACAACAAATCAAAAAGAGTTTTTGCGACTTTGGAAAAAGACTTTTTTTTGATGAATGGAACGATGTTCTTTGTACCACGTACTGGTATCGCAGACACTGGATACGTCAGCGCTCAGATCAGCGGAGAAGATTGCACATTTTCTCAGAATCCGATTATCACAAGAGAGCTGGAAGCGAAATATCAGTGTTATGGAATTAAAATACAATTTAATGGAGCTGTGCCGGCAGAATTTGTGATCCGTACATACTCAGATGATGCACTGGTCGATACCTTTACCGTAAACAGTGGAATTTCAGAAATGTATGAGACGGATCATCACTTTGAGGATTTCGACAAGATGGAAATCGAGTTTATAAAAACTCAGATTCCATATAATCGAATTCATATTGATTATATACAGTTCGGAGATGAAACGGATTATTCAATAGAGTATGACGACCTGTACTCTACTCCGACAGGGGCACAGCTGGAACTTGTAAAGAACGTAAAAAATGCCAGGATAATATATTCAAAGTCAAGCACTCAGGAAGAGATTGCAAGCGACAAGATTGCATACGACGGATCGACAGTATTCTATTACTTTTCCGATGCTTATTATGGATATGAAGCGAGTATTGCGGATCCGGTCGGAAATCAATCGGTTTCCGTGAAATCAAGCGGTGCATATTTTGTAGAACTTGAATTTTCAAACGTACAGCAAAATATCGAGATAGAGTTCAGCGTTACTGGGTATAAGTACAATATTTCAATGTCTTATTACACGGTCGCAGTTAATAACCGGGGAACAGATCAGGAGTGGAGCAACCCCCTTATATCAGACTACGATCATTGCAAAGATGTAGCTGAGTGGCTTGCTGACTATTACGCCGCTGGAGTTGAGTACGAGCTTGATTATCGCGGAGAACCTGCAATTGACTGCGGTGACGTGATTTTCCAGGAAAATAAATATAATTCTGAGCTAAAGACCATTGTTGAGGAATTTCAACTTTCATTTAGCGGTGGAATCAGCGGGGCATTACGAACAAGGAGGCGTGAACGTGTGGACAGAGCCGAAAACGGATTGGCAACCGGACGACAGATTTAACTATACGGATTACAACCGGATAAAAAACAATATCGCATATTTGAAAGAGATGGCGGAAGAACTATACCTTCCAATTGAATTTCGGGATATGGGAGAAGATAAGTCAGGTTATCTTGAGAACATATATGCCGATGAGGTAAGTGCTCTCGAAAGCAACTTGGAGTCTTTGCGGGAAAGTACATTTTTGTTTGACGATTCAGAAGAAAAACAGTGGTACGCGAATCAAACCGCGTTCAATTATGAAGACGCAAATAGGATTGAGAATGCTTGCCTGAATTTTTACAATGGATTTACTGTTCAAAAATCAAACCGCAGAAGACTTGCATTTCGGCTTGGAACGCGCGCTGGCGCGGTAAGATTTTAAGAGGAGGTATAAAGCATGGCTGAATTTACGAAACTTCCGATAAATTATGTAGACGATATCCTGTCATCTTCAAATACAAGAAGAAAATATCGGCAGACAGACAACTCGGATGGAACTAAGTCTTTTACTGATGTAACTGAATACGATCAGGAAGGAACAGATTTCGGTGCTCTTGATGTAAACAGGACAAACAAAGCAATAAATGACCTGTACGCAAACAGAATCGTTTCTCTTGATGACCTTGATCTCGTTACAGAAACGGGATTCTTTGTTGATGCATTAGCAGTAAAGGAATTGCTTCCAAAAAAGCTTGACAAATCCTTATATGCATTCAGAGATTTTTACGATATTATGGAATTCGAAACTATAAAAACAGGAAACTTAATATATCTTAATGCAGAACTGTTCTTTACAGGACAAGATTCCGGATTTTTAGAAAACAATTTGTATTCAGCAAATGTGGATACAAATACAGATGAATCAATATATCCAGATTCATTTTACTCGTTAAATATTGTGTCTTCGGATGCTGGGTACGCCCATGCTATAAGCGGAATGGCTTTTATAAGCGGGAAGGGTATAATTCAATTTTCTTTTCCATCAAAACCGAATAGATATATATTTATAAATGGCGTATATAGAATAAAAGGATCAGGTGAATAAGGTGAGCTACATAAAATTTTTAAACGACCCAATCAAAAAGAATGCTAGTGTAAAGAAAATAAGCGCGAATGTGATTCAAATTTCAGGAGTAACGCAGAATTTATCTGGATTTCATATCGTCAACTCAAACGGTGAAGTACTTGGAAAATACGAAGATTATACGACTCTTTACCGCACAATAGATGGTGGATTTCAGCTTTCAAACGATGGAAGCGTATATGGAGACTCAGAAAGCATTCTGCATGAAATCACGCTTGACGAAGCGAAAGAAAACAAAGTGTCTGAAATGAATTCGGCGCAGCAGGCAGCGATTGAGAACGGCGTTGATGTACGGCTTACGGATGGAACTACAGAACACTTTTCGCTCACACAGTACGATCAACAGTCACTCATGGGATTGCAGTCCCTTGTTGCATCAGGTCAGGAAAGTATACCGTGGCACAATTCAAATGAATCGGAACACTGCAAATTCTACAGTAACGCCGATATGAAGAAAATCATTGAATCTGCACTTTCTTATGTGACATTTCATGTGACGTGGTTCCGAGATTTGCGGATATACATTCGATCATTGACCGATATCGAATCAGTTCAGGCGATTACATACAACACGGAAATCCCAGTTCAGTATCAGTCCGAAGTCCTACAACTGATGCTCATGCAGAATGGCGGTGCGTTTTGATGAAGAATCTTATCAAGTACTTAATACTTCTTCTGACCGGCGGCGCGTTATATTACTGCATTGAGCTTATGGCACGCGGATTCAGCCACTGGACGATGCTTTTCGTTGGAGGCATATGTTTTATCCTTATCGGAATTATCAATGAGATTATGCCCAAAATTCCGCTTGTATGGCAGATGATTTTGAGCGCGGTCATTATTACTGCGGTGGAATTTGTATCTGGGTGCATCCTTAATATCTGGCTCGGTCTTGACATATGGGATTACTCAGATGAAACATTTAATCTGATAGGACAAATAAGCCTAAAACATTCAATATACTGGTTTTTCTTATCAAGTATCGGAATAATCGTTGATGATTATATCCGGTACTTTTTATTTGGTGAAGAGAGACCAAAATATACACTCTTCAAAAGGAGATAAATAAATGAGAGTTTTGGAATTTGATGTAAATGGTCAAAACCTTTCAAAATCAAAGAATTGCGATTTCTCCGGAATTGTTCCGGGTAGTGATGGATATCTGAAAGCACACTTCACATTTTCAACTGATTGGTCAGGAACAGTTAAAGTAGCTGAGTTCCGAACACATGTAAGTTCTGAGCCGGTATCCATACCGATTATCAATAATGAGTGCATGGTTCCAGCTGATGTCACCGACGGAGATAGATGGTACGTAAAAGTAATTGGAAAAAGAGGCGACGTACTTATACCAACAGGCAATTGCAGGGTAAGACAGGAGGGGTGATATGGCAACAACAGAAGAATTATTAGCTCAGCTTGAATCGGAAGCCCAGAGCGATACACCGGTCTGCATCATCGACCCTGAGACGCGAACGATCACTGTTCCGCCGGAGTATCAACTCTTTGGAGTTGAGAACGATAAACGGGTGGAGCGGATCCCGTTCAGGTGCCCGAAGATTGTAGGGGACAATCAGGATTTGTCTCAGGACTATCAACTCTTCGTGAATTATCAGAACGCTAACGGAGATCCGGACGCGTACCATATTGATGATATGGAGGTTGACGGGGATAACATCACCTTTTCGTGGCTGCTGGAAGAGAACGTCACAAAGTACCGAGGTGATATTCAGTTCGCTTTTGGGGCGATTATCCCTGGAGACGAAGCAGAAGACCCCGATAAAAACAGGTGGAACACGACAATCAATACAGACTGCACCTGTCTTGTTGGTCTGAAATGCACACAGCAGGTCGCAGAGAGTAATCCGGACGCACTTGTACAGATTTGGGCGGCAATCGATGAGCTGAAAGCCGGCGGTGGTGGAACTGGCGGTACAACAAATTACAATAATCTTTCTAATAAGCCACAGTTAAATGGGGTAACGTTGGAGGGAAACAAAACCTTTGACCAGGTAGGTGTGCTGGCAAAAAATCAGGGAGACAGTAATTCTGGAAAATATCTCTCTGTTGGAAGTGATGGAAATGTGGTTCCCGCAGATGCTCCATCCGGTGGAACCGTGGATCCGGAACAGATCAAGCAGGCCGTGAACGGTTATCTTGAAGAGAATCCGGTGTCTGGCATGACCGCAGAACAGGAGCGGCAACTTGAACAGAATACCACTGACGTTGCTGATTTAAAGAGTGCTTTAGAACAAATAGGAGATGGTGGCTGGAGTTCAACACAGATTGATTTATTTGAAGCCTTTACGAACGTAATAGCATATACGTCACCAGATGCAAATAGTATTGTAAGTTCTCTTATATCGTCCCTCAGAAGTGGATCTTCTGATACTCCAGAAGGCTCATTCTCAATTATTTATGTTCTAAGTAATGTAACAAGCTCTAGCAAAGATAATAGCATAAAATCCGGAGAGCCATATAACACTACCTTAACCGCAAATCCGGGATATGAATTGGAATCTGTAATCGTAAAAATGGGAGGGTCTGATATAACAAGCACAGCATATTCAGATGGAGAAATAACCATTTCTGCTGTTACTGGGAATATAGTTATTACTGCTTCTGCCGTTCAATCATCAGCCTCCGGTCAACTTCCGCAAGACGGACTTGTAGATTATTTTGACTTTAGAAATAAATCATATACTGCTGGTGGAAGTGGACTATATTATATTAATTCTGATTATGGTAATGGCATGTTGTATTCCTGGAGTAATCAATCAAGCAAACAAGGAGATGACATCGGGATAAAAGGAGCTGGTGGAAGTTATACGTCAGAGAGAGCAACTGGTCATCCAGTTACCGATAATTTCCCATCTACAAGAACAGTGTGCCTGTTTGGAAAAGGTGGTCCTTCTGTACCCACCAGCATTGGAGTGGATGCTCCACTGAATAATTCATTTCTTTATCAGATAAAATATATAGCCACCGATAAAACAACAAAGAGTTTGATGAATGAGGCGATTCAATATCCTGAAGGGTTTAATAAAACTGGATATAACGCTTCTTTTACCGTAGTTAGTCAAAATATTTTAAAAATATATTTTGATGATACGCTTCACAAAACCGTAGATGGAAGTGAAATTGAAGATTTTGAATCATGGGATATAACTCCGCTTGCATTAGCATCATTTAGTAATTATGGAGTCGCGTATGCGATTTATAACAAGGAGTTATCTGAAGTAGAAATTGTTGAAGCACTAGAATTTTTCAAAACATTGGAGGTGAGTGAATAATGGCAATATACAATGTAAATGGAGAACCAATACAGTCCGATGGTGGTTCTGACTTTTCTGTAACAAATTATTCGGCATTTACCGACAATGAAGGCTCCGCAAGACAGGCTATATTGACGTATCAAGGAAATAGATTATATCCGTATAATTACCAACCACAACGCACAGATATTGTTAAAAAATATGATGGTGGTGTTATGCTGACGCTTGGCGATAGTTATACAGCATATATGTCATCGTTCTTTAAAACCTTTGCTGAAAAACATGGACTTGTCCATGATGGTAGGGGACTTGCATCTTCTACTATTGCAGGAAGTGAGGACGGAGTAACTGTCGGGTATCATGCTTTTTGGGTTCGACTGGATGAAGCTATCTCAGAATATGAGACAGAAAGCGGTCACACCATCGGAGATAACGCATATACACTTGCTGATGTCAAGCTTGTTACTTTTATGGGGGGTGCGAATGATTGGTCAACTGTAAATGAAGAAATGGACAGGCTTGGAAAAGGACCGTGGGAAACAGATAAAGAAAAATTGTATGGCGCTTGCAATTATATATTTACTAAATTTCTTGAAAAATTTACAAATGCAGATATTGTGGTAATCTTACAGCCACCCAACTATGCCAATACTGTACCTACACAAGAGGATGGAGCTAAAAATGTGGGTTTTGAGAGTCTTGCGCAGGCTCAAAGAATGACAGACGCTGAGTATTCCAGTTATCTAATGATGAGAAAAGAAGTCATTGTAAGAGAGATGGCTGAAAGATATGGCCTGACAATATGTGACTGCTGCTTCGATTGGTATAATCCTATCAATCCAGATGAGGCTGCGAAATACTGGCAATCAGATAAATTACATCTTACCGCAGACGGACATCAGGCAATTATAGAAAAACTTGAAAAAGTTGTGAATAACATGAGGACAAGGGATTAAAAGGATACTTTAAATCAGCGACATAAAGGAGCCGGAGCGCATGACATGTACAAGGCTGGGGAATACATGATCTGGACGGATGGAACTGTTAAGAAATGTATTCAGGATACAAATTTTAGCCCGGATGACTGGCCGCAGGCATGGGAAGATGCAGAGTAAAGGAGAGTATTATGGAAACAATAAACCAGATTTTAGCTGTATGCGGAGGTATTGTTACAGTTGGTGGAGCGGTAACTATACTGTATAACTGGTACAAACATTATAAGAAACCAACAGATGACTTGAAAAAGCGTATTGAATCGCTAGAAAAACGCATGGATACGATGGACCAAGGCATTAAGGATATCAATAAGAAGCTTGATAACGATTATGCGTCGATTTCTTCAAACAGAGAAGATACAAACCTTATCATGCGTAGTCTGTTCTGCCTTATCGAGAACAAACTGACCGGAAACAACGTGGACGGGCTAAAAAAAACACGGGACGACCTTATCAATGCTCTTACAGACAAGCAGGTGATGTAATGAAAGTCTACGACTTCACGGAGCCGGAGTTGGAACGCTTTAGAAAAACTTGTAATTTTACCGCAGAAGAACGAGAGCTGTTTGACTACCGTAGCAAAAATACTCCATTGGAAAGATGCGCAGAACTAATGAATGTGAGCGTATCAACGATAAAAAGATTAAGTCGAAAAGTGAATAGCAAAATCATTCGGGTATGCTGATACTTTTGTGATACTTTCATGAACTGTTGGCGTTCCTTTTTTATTGCTAAAATTTATTTAGAAATAAAGAAGGAGGCAGTCTGATGCAGTACAACAATCCATATTTTCAGCAACCGTATCAACCACAATATAATCCGATACAGTCTCAGTATGACAGGTTTGGGCAGTATCCGGGGCAGTACAATCAGCCTCAGATATATGCGCAGGCTCAGCCGTCAGTTTTAAATGGCGAAGTCGTAGACAGTATCGATGTGGTAAAAGCGAAGAATGTGGACATGTCCGGTCACGTTTCTTTTTATCCAAAAAGTGATATGACTGAGATTTACACGAAACAGCTTCAGCCAGACGGGACGAGCAGGATTGTGACTTACCGGGCAGTTACTCCGGAAGTAAATAAATCCGCTGAGCAACAGACAGTTAATCTGGACACGCTGAATGGCTTGTTTATTCAGCTGAAAATGGATTTGCTTCAGACGATCGGCGGAGAGCTGGAGAACATCAAGTCGATGCTTCCAGCTTCCGCAAAATCCGAAACATCTAAACCTCAAAGAGGAGGTTCCACAAAATGACACCGAACTTTGAACAGATGGCAAAAAACATCATGATAGGACGGTTCGGAAGTGAAGATAAAGCTATTCAAGCAATGCGACAAATGGCTGGAAATCATCCGGTACTGAAAAACGCAGTTTCACTTTTCGAAGAACATGATTATCAGGGACTACAGAACCTTGGTGAAAATCTTTTTAAAGAAAACCACATGGATCCACAGAGCATGGCTCAGAACTTTATGAACAGGTTCACAGGTGGAATGAAATAAATTTGCTACAACAGGTAGAAAGCCGCGGATTTCTCCTTTTGTAAATAAACAATAAGGAGTAATTGAATATGATGAACTCAGGTATGAGTGCAGCAGATGTCGCTGTTTTAAGCGGCACGGCGAATCGCGGCTGTAATGACGGCTTCGGCGGTGACGGATGGGGTTGGATTTGGATTCTTCTGATCTTCGGTATCTTCGGAGGTTGGGGAAATGGATTCGGCTTCGGTGGAGGCAATGGAGCAAATGGCTCGGGATTCCAGGGATGGGCAACCAGAGCTGATATCAATGAAGGGTTCGCACTGAATAACATTCAGAGCGGTATCACTGCAATTCAGCAGGGGATCTGTGACAGCACATACGCACTGAACAACACAATTCAGAATGGATTCTCTAATACCAACATGGGTATGATGCAGGGATTCAATGGAGTGCAGTCTCAGATGGCAAATCTCGGATTCCAGCTTCAGGATTGTTGCTGCCAGACACAGCGCGCTATCGATGGCGTAAACTACAACATGGCGACGCAGACAAGCGCACTTCAGAACACAATGAACAACAACACTCGCGACATTATCGACAACCAGAATGCGGGTACAAGAGCAATTCTCGATTATCTGTGCCAGGATAAGATCCAGACACTTCAGTCAGAGAATCAGACTCTTAAGTTCCAGGTAAGTCAGACTGCTCAGAACGCATACATCACGGCAAATCAGGAGGCTCAGACGGCGGAACTCATTCGCAGACTTGGAGCAGATTGTCCGGTACCATCCTATATTGTGCCTAATCCGCATTGTTGCTATGGCTATGGATATGGCGCATATGGAACGGCATACAACTCTGGTTGCGGATGCAATTCCGGCTGCTGCTAAGTAACTCACCGAAAGGTTGATTAAAATTCTAAGAGGTGGGTTTCGGCTCACCTCTTATTGATTATGAGAGGTAAAAGATATGGCTTGCAAAACTGTATGTAAACTTTGCAAAAACCTTGTGATTTCAACGGCGGTTGCTTTTACTGGAGGTAATCTTGTAATCACACTGCCGGCTGGAAGTTACACAAATGGTTGTAAATACTGTATCGTGATTGCCCAGGCGATCCCGGACACAACTACGATAAATGCTCCAGTGGTAATTCAGATCGGAACCGGAACGGAACAGTATCCGCTTACAAAGTGTAATTGTGCTCAGGTAACGGCTTGTGGAGTCAGAACACGTACAAAATATTGTACTGTAGTTTCTACAAATGCAACTGGAGGAACATTCAAACTACTTGGAAAACCATCATGTGCGCCGGATAACAATCTGTCAGCAATTGATGGAACGGCACCTGCGGCACCAGCCGCAACAGAAGCATCGGCGGAATATGTGAACGTAAACAATGTAGTGCCAGTATAAAAGGAGGATGGGTAATATGCATGAGTATTCAAAAAGAATCGGGGAGCATATCAAGTCCTGCTATTCCGATTTTGGAAAAATGACTCGAGAGGAACTCGACGAACTGAAAGATTGGGCTTGCGTAATGAAAGACCTTACTGATGCGGATGTCAATATTCGTGGAATTAAGGCAATGGACGAAGCGGAACAGGAAGAGAAGTTCTACGGGCGTATGGGATACCGTGGACGTGCTGAAAACGGAAGATTTGTCCATCGTTCAGGGAGAGGGCGTTCCGCCGGATACGCGCCGTACATGCGCATGATGGATGATGGCATGGAAGAGATCGGAATGTATGATGATATTCCGTATCCGATGACTGGATACCGAATGGGTTATACGGATGGAAGATCCGGAGGATCAGGAAACTATTCTGGAAATAGTCGATATGGAAGAGCATACGATAATTACGATAATTATCGCAGACACTACACAGAGACAAAGGATCCCGAAGCTAAGAAGATGATGAAGCAGTCAACAGAAGAGATATTCGACGATATGGAAAGTATGTTCGAGAGTATCATGAAATACGCGGATGCTTCTGAAAAGCCTGAGCTGAAACAGAAAATGCTTCAGATGGCGCAGAAGGTACAGTCAATGAAATAATTAATATACAGAAAGCCTTGGCAAAATGTCAGGGCTTTTTCTTATGGGGGGGGTGATTCCATTGCGGTTTTATATGAACGGGATTTTGTGGTCAGTTTACTATACAAGTGCCGATGATCCGATTTTGATTGATCGAACAGGTACAAGAACGGTGGCTGTGACAGATCCTGCCACATATTCAATCTATGTGTCTGATTTGTTAAAAGTCCCGTTCTTAACAACAGTAATTTTACATGAACTTGGTCACGCAATGATGATCAGTTACGGATATCTGGAAGAAATCCATCGAATGTGTTATCCGAAATACTGGATTGAAATGGAAGAGTTTATCTGCAACCTGATTGCGGACCGGGCAAAAGAAATATTTTTACGAGCCTACGACATTGTAGGAGATGAAGCGATACACATTGTTCCATCTCTGCTTGAACTTGCGGCTTAAAACTCAGGAGGAAAATTAATGACAATTACAACATTTTTAGTATTACTCGCAGGACTCGCGGCGGTGACCGCGGTAGTGACGGAAGGGATCAAAAAGTTTCTCGATGGCCAGGGCGTACAGTATGCGTCAAATATTGTCGTGCTGGTAGTTGCATTGATCGTAGGATGCGGAGGAACTGCAATCTACTATGTAAATTATCAGATTCCGTTCACTGCTCTGAACAGCGTATATATTGCCATTATGGGCATTGCAAACTGGCTGAGCGCTATGGTCGGATACGATAAAGTAAAGCAGGCTGTTGAACAGCTTGCAAACAAAAATGAATAATCAAGAAATCAGTAGAGTGATCGGGGAGTACGGATACGTACTCCCTTTTCACATATATCGTGATATTTTCGAAAGTCCACAATTGACCATGTCAAAAGAAATGGAGATTCGGTTGATATATGGACGAATGACGGATATCACTGGAACATAAGAACCAAGTGTGATTGAAAGGAGAAAACACATGAAGAAACTTCGCAAAGCGATACTTGCACTTGTATTAGTATTCAGCTTCGCATTGCCACTCCCGGCAAGCGCGGCGATGAATGGTATTGATGTATCCCGATGGCAGTCAGACATTAACCTTTATAACGTAGATGCCGATTTTGTTGTCGTGAAGGCAACGGAGGGATCTGGATATACTTCGCCAACCTTCAGAGCCCAGGCAGATGCAACGCTCGGAAGTGGAAAGAAGCTGGGCGTATATCATTACATGACATATATGACACCGGCGGATCAACAGGCGGAGTATTTCTGTAATGTCGTTGGTGATTATATCGGTGACGCAATTCTCGTATTGGACTTCGAGAGCACTGCGGTAAACGGTGGATCTGGTTTTGCGCTTGAATTTTTACGGCGTGTAGAGGAAATCACTGGTGTAAAACCACTTGTCTACACATCTCAGAGTGTGACGAGATCGCTGGACTGGACAAACGTTGTCAACAACGGTTACGGACTTTGGGTTGCAAGATATCCGCTGGGATATACGAATACAGGATATCGCAATGATCTATCATATGGGTCTGTAGGCTACTGGGACACGGTTGCAATGTTTCAGTACACCTCTAGCGGAAGAATCGCGGGATATTCCGGAAATCTCGATCTGGATATTTTTTATGGTAACGAATCGCAGTGGGATGCCTATGCAACAGCTAACGGTGTTGTCCCGCCGCAGGAAAATGAGACACCGAGTACACCACCACAGACAACAAGCGGGACGTATACGGTTGTATACGGAGACTGCTTGTCTACAATTGGATCAAAACTCGGCGTATCCTGGGGATCTATTGCATCTGCAAATGGGCTGTACAGCCCATACGTAATCTATCCAGGCCAGGTACTTGTGATTCCGGGCGGGTCCGGTGCTGTATCTGGCGGATCTACATATACGGTAAAATCCGGGGACTGTCTTTCTACAATAGGATCCCGCTTCGGTGTTTCGTGGAGTTCAATTGCGTCTGCAAATGGGATATACAGCCCGTATACAATTTATCCGGGACAGACATTAACAATCCCAAGCGGATCAGCTACATCAAGCGCAAAGTATTACACTGTGCGATCTGGAGATACACTTTCCGAAATCGCGGCGCGGTATGGAACGTCTTATACATATCTTGCGCAGATTAACGGGATCAGCAATCCGAATTTAATCTATCCGGGACAGTCAATCAGAGTGGCGTAATGCGGATTAATTGTTCATAATGTGTTCATTTTCTCTGATAAAATCCTGAATTTTAGGCCTTTATCGTCTCTGTAGAAGAGGCTGCTAAAGCTGGTAAGTTCTAGAAAGCGCCCATTTTTCGGGATTTATCAGAGTATGTAGAAGCCCTTAGAACTAGTAAAATGTGACACATTTGTTCATTATTTGTGCATTATTTGTTCACTGAGACTTGTTCACTAGAAGCGGCGTATCTTATAGTGGTGCGCCGCTTATTTTATCTTTTCAATATCTTCTCTCAACCATTCCAGGTCGCGGACTATATAGGTTGACTCTGTGATATCCTGTACAGAATGACCAACCATTTCTTTCAAGGCGTACTCATCCATATTCGCCTTCTTCCCAATAGTTATAAATGTCTTTCTCGGGTCGTGCGGACGATGTTCCGGATTTAGATTAAGCTGAGATATTACTTTCTTAAACCTGTTCGCGTATTTATCATATGTCACCGCCCAGGATCCGGCATGAGTCTGGCCCTTGTCGTTAAATAGGTATTCGCTTCCAATTGATACAGCGAATTCATAGTTCCTTTTCACAAGTTCTTGTATTCTTGAGTGTATTGGCACAATGCGTTGTTTTCCAGCATCTGTTTTCATTCCTGCCTTCATATACCATTTATCAAGATTCACTTCATCCAGTCGAAGAGTGGCAAGCTCCTGCGGTCTCCATCCCATATAACACTGAATGATAATCCAGTCGGCAAACTTTACCTTATCAACGTTACTCCATAATATCTCCAATTCTTTTTCTGTAAAAGGTATATGGTTTCTCTTTGCCTCAGACATCTCTTTGATAATATCGCCTGAAATTTCAAATGTCCTTGCATAATTCTTCTCAACTATTTCATATTCAAGCGCATAGTCCAGCATATTGTTGAAAATGGACTTGATTCTGCTTTTTGTGCCAGCAGAAGCATACACCTTTTGACCTTTATTCTTTCCACGTGTCTCAATGCGATATCCTTCTTCCATACATCCCTTTATATGGCGCGCTCTCAAGTCTTTTGCCCTCATGTTATATACGGATGAACAATAAGCCCATGCGGACGATACAGTCCTCATATAAGTATCTGATGCATTCGCGAGATATATATCAGTCCATTTTTCGTATAACTCATATACTGTCATGTCGTTTTCGAGATCGTATGGATTTTTATTGTACTCTGCGAGAGCATTGTACGCATCATTATAAGTTTTGAAATATGCTTCTGGCTTGAGCGGTTTTAGAATCGGATTTCCATATGGTGTTTTTCCAACGCTTACTCTTGCCCAAAAAGGATTTCTAAGGTTCCTTCCTTTCAGCTCTGTAATACTTCCGAAACCATTCGGAAGGCGTTTGTGCCGTCGCGGTCTGATCTGCCGCGGTGCTGATGAATCTGCGCTTTTGATCGGATAACCGCAGTGAGGGCAGGAGAGCGCCTTATCGCTTACTTGAAGTTCGCATTCCGGGCATTTTATAAGTGCCATAAAATCAACTCCTTTCTAAAAATGGGTACAAAAATAACAGCCAGCAAACTTTTCGAATTTTCTGAACAGTTGCTTGCAAGGCTGCCCCGAAGATGTTATAATAAATATGCTCAAATTTTAAATCCCTTCGGGGACTGATTCCACGCCCTAGCGATACTGACGCTGGGGCGGTTTCTATTTTATTGTAAATCAATCTCTTGCTGCTGGAACGTATGCCCCATATTTTCAGCATCGTCATACATCATCGAATCGTCAACCCGTAGTCTTACAGGACTTTCCCAGTTATCCGGCGCAATTCCGATGGAAACATCAATGGATGCACCATCAAGTATTTCCTTTCTTCTATTCGAATCTCCCTCAATTTCATCATATAACGATGAATAAACAGTGACTTCAACGCCATCCTGGAACGCTTTGAAATTATACTGCGAATCAAGATTGGTCGTCCCTGCTGATACATTGGTAAATATAAAGTTTACGAGCAATACTTCCTCTCCGCTTTCAAGCGTGCATTTTTCATTGGATAGATATTCAAGCTTTGTGTCTCCTGAATCTATATTGATTGAGTCAACAACCTCATATCCGTCTTCTGCATCATTAGCATGCTGCTCCATCCATTCACTTTGAGACAGTTCTGATTCATCTTGCGCATCGTTAGAATCAATGCTTTCATCCTCCTGAACGTCATCCTCAGAAGTTTGCGATTCATTTACGTTATCAGAAGTAGTGCTACTGCCGCAAGCTGTAATAGATAATGCAAATAACGATGCGAGTAATGCTGTTATTACTTTCTTTTTCATCTTTTCTCCTTTCCATATTTCTTTTAATCATATTTATAATCTTGCATGTGATTATACTTTGTATATCGGGATAATAATTCCAATAAATCCAAGCTTAAAAAAGCTTTCCATTTCTATTGGAACTCCAAGTCTTATAGACAAGTCATCTTTAAATCGCATAATTGTTTTTATACTTATTCCATCATGCGGAGAAATAGGTACAATTATTTGGTGAGCACGGATATCCGATTTTCCAACAAGAACATGTATTCCTAATTCAGAAAAAAAGTCTGATATTTCTTGTTCCAAGTCTCTTAAAGCTTTTGTATCGTTTAATTTCTTTACCAATTCATTGTATTCTTTTTTCGTTCTCGCCAATTCAAGTTCAGCATTCATTTTTAGCACTTCGCTTGATGTGATTGTGCTATCAGCATTAGAATTTGGTTTTTCCGACGTTTTCTGACTTGATATAACACCGCCTTTTGATGGCTCTTGAGTCTTTTTCTTGAAGTGGAAATATATTTTTTTGAGAATCCAGATACTTATATTCAGAGGAAGTAGGAACATAATGTAAAATACGAGACTCATTCCTAGAGCGTCTCCAAAAGCAACGGATTCTCCATTCACTTCTCCAAAATTAAATGCAATAAATACTAATATAAAAATTACTATTGATGGAATAGGAAACAAAACTTTTACAATCTTATTGGTCATTATTTTATCCTCTTAAATTCCATTATCCTCTCATTATATCCCGACAATCTGGCAATTTGCGATTTCGTCATTCCGGGATTATCAAGAATAATCTGGTCTGGTATTAAAAGCTCTGCCGCAAATCGGTTTGCTTCTAATTCGGTCTTATCCCGGGAAAACAATGTGTTTGGATAAAACATACACCGCTCTGTTTCGTGCATTACAGCATGTCCAAGTTCATGACCGGCAATAACGCGTATTTCGTTCATATCCTCGATTTCGGAGTTAATGCATATACATTTTATCCCGGAATATAAAATGTAATATCCCTGTATATCTCCCAGCGGATCGCGAGTCACAGATATTCCCATCCTGTCAGCGATTTCCAAAGGATTTCTCGTATGGTATTGGCTTACAAGTTTCTCAACAGTTTTTTTGATTCTCATGAGTTTACTCTTTCTGCTTACTTATCAGCTTTGCAGTCCTGCATGTATTCAGCAAGGATTCTCTAAGCAGTTCGATTCCTTCATCGTCTGTCTTTTCCCCATTGAATCGAAGCACGACTTCTTCGCCTTTTTTCAGCTTATCAATAATAACGTCAACATCCTTCATTATGTCTAACTCTTCTAATTTAGAGAGAGACGTTATCTTTTGCTCTTCGCTCCCCTCCTTCCCAGTAATTAAATATTCAACCGATACACCAAAATAATCTGATAATTTATTTAGCGTGTCAGCAGATGGCATACTTTTGTTCCATTTTGAAGAAGAACCATTGCTTATTTCTATATCTTTCTCCATAACTCTTTGCGAAACTTTCTTTTGACTGCATAAAGCCTTTACTCTTTCTAAAAAATCCATATAGTCCTCCTGAAAAAAAGTGCAGAAAAGTTTCAGCAGATCTATTGACAAACAGAAAAGTTTCAGTATAATAAAACATATACCGCAGAAAACTTTCAGTGATATAAGATATGCGTAACTTATTCTTTTATATTAGCGTGGTAACTGTATAGTAGAATATTTTCAGCATTTTGTCAATGCGTTCACTGAAAGTTTTCCGAAAAAGAAAGGAGGATTAGTGTGCTTTATGACAAAATTCGAAGATTATCTTCGCAAAAAGGAATTAGCATATCACAGCTCGAACGGGATTCTGGTCTGAGCAAAGGCGCAATAAGTAAATGGAAAAATTCAGACCCATCATTTAGTAACTTAAATGCTGTGGCTAAAATTCTTGGTGTTACGGTTGATGATCTTGCTGACGGAAAAGACAATATCACATCACATGTCCAATAAAACGGACTGAAAGGATAGAAATTGAGCAATTTACAGATTTTTGAAAATGAAGAGTTTGGAGAGATCCGAACAGTAACCATTGACAATGAACCGTGGTTTGTAGGTAAGGACGTAGCGGAAGCATTGGGGTATTTAAAGGCAAGAAATGCGATATCTGCTCATGTCTCAGATGAAGATAAAAAGGACGCCCCGATTCAGGGCGCCCAGGGCGGAACACAGAATATGACCATTATTAATGAATCTGGCTTATACGCCCTTATCTTCGGAAGCAAGCTCGAATCGGCAAAACGGTTCAAGCGCTGGGTGACAAGTGAGGTTCTTCCGTCAATCAGGAAGACAGGATCTTATCAAAGATTGATGAGCCCGGAGGAAATGATGCGTGTTCAGCTTGGAATGATCGACAACATCGGAGACCGCGTTTCAAAACTTGAAAATACTATGAATATTGACTATGGACAGCAGAGAGTTCTTGAACGCGAGGTTGCAAAGGTTGTAATTGATGCGCTCGGAGGGAAAGACAGCAACGCATATCACGAGATCGGGAAGAAGGTTTTTGCTGAATGCAATCATGACGTGAAGGATTTCTTCAATGTCAATTCCAGAAACAACATTCCTCGGCTGAAATTCGATAAAGCAGTCGAGTATATAAGAAACTGGGGGCCGTGTACGAATACACGGATGCTGATTAAAGAATGCAATGCGCAGTTGAATATGTGAGGCGAAAATATGGGAAATTTCTCTCGCCACTGGATGGAATATGTATAAGGAGTGATCAAATGGCAATTAAAGGAGCTAAAACCATCGCGGAGTATGCAATCCGTAGATGGCTTGAAGAAAACCATTTTGATATGGAATGGTTTGAACTCAATATGCATGGGAACGAAGCTATCCTGACCGATAGAGTTGGGAACAAGCTTCATCTCAGATATGACAATCAGACTCGTCTGGTTGAAATCATATAAAATCGCCCCGGCGGTGCTGCAACACCAACCGGAGCATGTAACCACATTAACCATGCTAATGCGGATACGGGAACTATTTTACCATATTCTTCCTGTATCGGCAAGAACAGGAGGATTTTTTATGGGAGAAAACAAAGAAAACAAGGAAACACGGTGGAATAATGTTGAATGTGAGCTGAAAGAGAGAAGCAGTCTTGCAAAAGACGTTATCAAGCAGATGAAAACTGCCTTTGTCGTAATGGCAATTATAGCAGGTATTTCAATCGTTGGAAATATCGCACAGGCGATATACACGGCTTACATCATGAACAGTTATGAATACGTCTATCAGGACAGTGAAGGCATGAACAACATCAACACCGGAGATCAGGGAGACGTGATCGATGGGACAACTGATGAAAATTAAGAAAAATGGTAAGAGCAAAGGCATAAAGCGTAAAAAGAAAAAGAAAAAGTAAAGGGGGCGATCAGATGCATGTAGGAAGAGTTCCGATAGCGGTTGTCGCGTATGTATATGGAAAAGATGCTTGTTGGGTTCGTGCCGGAATCATAAGCGGGTATCTTCCGATCGGCGTTGCGACTAGGAACGGGAAACAGGTAACTCAGGTATCCGATATGGATTCAAGAAAAGGTCGAATCAGCTACTTTGTTTCCCCAAAAAAGCTGTATGAAGAGACGGGTTTTGAGTGGCGCGGAGAAAAGACAGTGCGGGAATTGCTTGATCGCGAGAAGGAGGAAGAGAGAAATGATGAGTGCAGAATCTCAGAACAGACTGCGTGAGATAGACGTTCTCAATTTTGAGCATACGGCGATTGTTCCGGTTTGCGAAGCAAAGCCGAAGAGAAAGAAAAAGCCCGGAATGAAGTTTGAGCACAAATTGATTATCGGTCAGTGGTTTGTGATCGGCGCTCTGGCTGTGATGAACTATATATTGCAGGTCGGGGCGATTTGAAAGGAGGGAGTGACATGGGGGTTACATTTAAAGAATATGCTTGGTTGATAAATCCAAATCTTTTGAAAAATTCAGAAATTGGTGGAGTTGAAGGGTGCCCTGAAGGTCATGGGTTTGAGGAACATTGGTGTGACGGAGATGGGATGATATCATGTGCCGACTGTTGGAATCGAGAAATATCATATCCGGTGATTGCGAATGCGGTCAGACAAACAGAAATATATCCGATACACAAAGCAATGCCGGGGGATGAATTTCAGGTGTGGGAAGTTGATATGAACACATATATGAGAATGGGGGTCAGAATTATAGTGAATGGTTCTAAATTCTGGGCGAACCATGGAGATTTCAGATATTACATCGACAAGGAGGGAAAGAAAGTGCAGAAAGAATTTACAAAGTCAGATATGAAAGACGGGATGCTGTGTGAGACGGCAGGCGGAACACGGATGTTTTGGATTGATGGAAATCCAAGAGGTATTTCAGAATACATTCCTTGTATAAAAGATGATTTGACTCACTCACGCTATCCTATTGGTGACATTGTTAAAGTTGGATATCCTGACTTTGAAAAATACAATACCATTGAGCAAGCGTTAAACGGAGATTTCAAAGAAGTTCTCTGGGAGCGCAAGCAGGAGAAAGAAATCAGTTCAGAAGAAGCGTTTTCAGTCTTGAAAGAGCATTACGGCTGTGACGTGAAGATTAAGGAGTGATTATTATGTCAGCTATCTATTTTAAAACATACATGAACGAAATTCCAAAGAACTGTGTGAGCTGCGAATTTATTACGTATTGTTTTCTCTCAAAAGATTTCAATACAACCGAAATGAAGCCGGAGTGCAGGGAGAAGCGTCACAATAACTGTCCGCTGATCGAGGATAAGAACCCGGTCAAGATTATGAATGAGGACGAGTTTACGGCGTATCTCGCAGAAATTAAGCATGAACTTGACTACATGGAGCCGGGAAACATAAAAAGAATCGCCCTGATCGGCACAGTAGAAAGTGGTCGGAACTGGACACCGGAACTTGCTTTCACAGGTTCACAGCTTACCAGAATATTCGGCCTCGGATTTGCAGAAGAATCAAAAGAACGCCCATAAATGAGTCGGAAAACTCGGGCGTTCTGGCATAAAACCGATTTTATTATAACACAATGAAAGGAAAATTATGAAATATGAAGATTAAACTCTTGAAAATGCATATCCAGAATTTCAAAGGATGCAAGGACAGAGAGATTACTTTCGGTGACAGAACAAGCATCAAAGGCGCAAACGCCACAGGAAAGACAACGGTATTTGATGCGTTCACATGGCTGTTGTTCGGAAAGGATTCTCTCGGAAGTGCGAAGTTCGATATTCGCCCTCTGGATGCGGTAGGAAAGATGATTGACAATCTGGAAATCAGCATTGAGTCGACTATTCGTGTGGATGATGAAGAGTTCACACTGAAAAAGACGCAAAAGCAGGTATGGCGTAAGAAACGCGGGACGGATACAACCGAGTTTCAGGGAAATGTCAATGAGTTCGAGATCAACGGATATCCGAAAACTGAGAAAGAATTCAAGGCGTTTATCGCCGGAATTATCGATGAGAACATATTCAACCTGGTTACGAATCCGAATGCTTTCAATGCTTTGCCGTGGAAAGAGCAGAGGGAAATCCTGATGAAGTTCGTTGGAGACTTCTCAGATGCCGAGATTGCCGCTACATATGGAGACAAATTCAAAGCACTAATACCGGAACTGAGAATTGCAAGTACGGACGATATCCTGAAGAAATACACGAAAGCGAAGAACGCGCTGAATAAGCAGATGGTCGAGATCCCGGCTCGTATTGATGAAGCATCAAAGCAGATCGTATCGGTCGATGTTGGCGCTCTTGAAGTTGAGAAAGCGGCGAAACAGACGGCTTTAAAGAAAGTTGAGGATGAACTTTCCGGCGGCACAGATACGCTTGAGAAAATCAATGAGCTGAGACAGCGCGTCGTTGAAGAAAAATTTAAACTGAACGGCTTGCAGAACGATGCAAATGCAGAGCTTGACGAAAAACGCAGAGAAGCGCGACGCAAGCTTGACGATGCTGACAAAAAGGTCATGAAAACGGAACGCGAACTGTCTGACGCTGAATACATGAAACAGGACTACATAAAGGCAAGGGACCGCGCGGAATCAGAGAAAACTCAGTGCGGAACCGAGTGGAAAGCATGGAAAGCTAAGACTTATCCGGAATATGTTCCACTTGATGAATATGTTGAACCTTTTCCGCTGACTGAGAAAGATATGATTTGCCCGACCTGCGGACAGGAACTTCCGGAAGAAGTTAAAAAGCAACGGATCGCAGATCATGAGAAGATATCCGCAAAGGCGAAATCTGATTATGATGACAGGTGCGAAGCGCACCGCATGGAATACGATACGAAAAAGATCATGTTCTCCGAAGAACGTGAGAAGCACATAAAAGAGATTACTGTTAAAGGACAGAAAGCAGCTGACGATGTACGGGCATATCAGAAACGCATCGATGAGCAGGGCGAGGAAATTTCGGTGCTGAAGCTGAGACTGGAGTGCGAGAAAGCTGATCTGTCGAAAGCAAAGAAAAATCTTGCGGAGCTTCCCGGATCTGTCGATATTTCCAATGATGAAAAGTACATCCAGATTCAAGGGACTATTCAGGGGCTTGAAAACGAGATTTCAGAGCTGAGCAAAAATACTGCCGGCAGGACAGAACTTGAGGCGAAGAAAGTAGTACTTCAGGATGAAATATCCGATATTGAAGCACAGATCAAGGCTGCTGACAACACGAAAGTCAAGGAGCGTATCGCAGAGCTGGAAGAGGAGCAGCGATCAGTCGGACAGAAGATTGCAGAGCAGGAGCAGATGATTGACCTGACAGAGAGCTTCATTCGGGCGAAGATGAACATGATTTCTGAGAAAGTCAATGGAAGGTTCAAAGTTGTTAACTTTTCTCTCTTCCAGAATCAGATAAATGGTGGACTCAAAGAAACCTGCGAGTGCACCGTGAACGGTGTTCCGTATTCTTCACTGAACAATGGTCACCGCATTATCGCCGGACTCGATATTATCCGTTCATTGTCTGATCTGTATGAAGTGAGCGCCCCGGTCTTTATTGATAACAGTGAGGCAATCAGCGAAGGAAACTTCCCGGAAATGGATACGCAGATGATTCATCTGGCAGTAACTGACGATAGAGAATTAATTGTAGAAAGTGAGGATAAATAAATGATTAAGTGTAACAAATGCTGCTCTGAAATAAGTGGATATATCGATGGTTTACTTTCTGAATACACGGTTATCACAATGAATCTTCGGAAATCGTTAACAGAAGAAAAATCAGAAGAATTCGCCAAGCATGTACTCGAAAGAGCGTTTGCTCTCGGCATGATGTCTGAAGAAGAATTGGATAAAGAAATGGAAGAATCCAGAAGGAGATTTGCGAGAACAGGATTAGGTGCGATTCTTGAGGAATTATTCGGAGGTGTGTTAGATGATCCTGATTAAAGCGAGGTATCTGAAAAACGGAGAAATAGCAGGGAGAGAATACACATTCTGTAGCGATATCCTGGTTAAGCCTGGAGATACTGTTGAAATCGGAAAAGCACAGGCAGTTGTAACAAGCACAGATGTTTCGGAAGATAGTATTCTTCCTTTCCGGGACAAACTGAAGAAGATTGATAGGAAAGTTGAGGTCGAATAAATGGCAGAAGAAAAGAAAGAGGTAGCAGAGAAGAAAGAGTTCACTACAGCCTTAAGCAACTGGACGAACACGATCACAGGACTTGTTACTCGTGATTTTGAACAGTGCGGAGTGGAGTTTGACGAATACTCAAAGAGATGTGCCATGTCCGCTATGAGCAGCATTTTTCAGCTTGTTCAGAACACGGACAAAACCACAATGCAGGATTTGGATATGTCTAATTTGCGCGAAATCGTAGAACAGTGTGCAAGTTTGAAACTGAACGCCAACGCTGTACCGAGGGAAGTATATTTCTCTTTGACAAGTAAAAACTGTGGTACAGACGAAAATGGAAGAGCGATTTGGAAAAAATTTATCGAAATGGGGATTGAAGGCGATGGAAACGATGCTCTTCTCCGCCAGTTCGGAAACGAGGTAGAAAAAGTATATCCCTGTTGGATTGTGAAAGAGGGAGACGAGTTTACATATCCAAAGAGAGTTGGACTTGAAGTCACTCCGCCTACATGGGAACAGAAAGGGCTTTCTGAAAAAGTTGTTACCGTATGTTATCCCGTAAAATTAACAGACGGAACTATGGAATACCTGATCGCTGATCGTGAAAGCGTGAAAACAAACTTGATTGCACATATCAGAAAGAACATGACAAATGAAACATTTGGTCTTGTTACTGGTACAAAGACAGACAGATACGGGAAAAAGGTTGAAAGGACAAGATATGACGCCACGCCGGAAGAAAAAGTGAAAATCAAGGAAAGAAAGAACCAGATTCTTGATGAAGTCAGGGCTTGCGCAACGCTTGATGATATGCTGAAATGCGAAGCAGCCCGCCCGTACATTTTGGCGGCATGGACAGATACAACAGAGGCAATGGTGGCTCGTAAGCTCCGCAACAATGCAATCAAGAAATTCCCGAAAGATATGAACAGCATGGCAAATCATTCTCTTTTACAGCTTGACGAAGGATACAAAGCATCACGGGAAGAAATCACAGAGAATGAGAACTCAGAACCGTTTGAGGTTGACGAGGGAAGCGTGGTTGACTCCGAGGCGGTGGAAGTGGAAGAGCCGGACTTTATGAAAGGGTGTGAGTGATCGTGCGGATTATATCACAGAACGGAATGGATTTTCCATACGAGCACATCGTCGTAATCCTGGATGGATGCGCCGTGATTTGCCGTCCTGTTTCAGATATGGGCGGAAGATATTATCCCCTTGGGGCGTACAAAACAGAGGAACGCGCACGGGATGTGTTTTCGTCAATCAATAAGAATTATTACAACGTTCCACTAATGGATGGAGACGGGTGTCTGTATAATCAGACAACGTTCATAATGCCGGAGGTATGACATGGAAGAATGTTGTGAACTGTTTCGGATTATCCCTAGAGATAAAATTAACGATGTTTTTTGTAGATCAAAAACGGTTTCTGCGGAATGCGGGCACTCATTTCTCGGATTTGAGGAAGTATATAAGGCAGCAACATTGTTTGTGCCAAAGAACAAGGTGGTAATTGATTTCGGATGTGCTTATGCATTTCAGTCCTGGTATTTCAGGGATTACAAGAAATATATTGGCGTTGACTGCGGAACAAGACCTGAAGAAGTTCTCAGAACGGATAACTCAGAATTTTATCATATGACAATACAGGAGTTTTGCAGAAAATATTTTCCAAAACTTGGGTACAGCTTGGATGATGTTTTTGCAATATGCTCATATGTCCCGGATGATGATGCGCGTTCACTCGTGAGAATGTGTTTTCCGCATTGCCTTGTGTATTATCCGACATAGAAGAAGAGGTGTGATATGAGACTCAAAGTAATAAACTCCGGTTCTTCCGGTAACGGATATGCTCTTATTTCAGAGGCGGGAGAAATCCTGCTTCTGGAATGCGGAGTAAAAGGAATCGAGATGAAACGGGCGATAGATTTTCAGGTCGGAAATGTGGTCGGATGCTTGCTGACTCATAGCCATAAAGACCACTCAGGCAGAATTAAGGATTATCTGAACTCCGGCATTAAGGTTTACACAAGTGATGAAGTGGCGAGCGATATTCTGACCGTGACCGGAGAGAGAACAGTTCCGTTACCGAGGATGCAGAAGAAAAAACTCGGGAGTTTCACAGCGATACCTTTTCATGTTCCGCACAATGGAACGGAGTGCGATGGATGGCTGATAACTCACAAAGAATTAGGTCGCTTGTTATTCATTACGGATGCGGAGTATTGCCCGTATGACTTCTCAAAAATGGGAATCACTCATGCCATGATTGAGTGTAATTACAGCGAGGACTACATAGAGAATGATGCCGAAAACCTGTCGCATGTTCTTAGAGGCCATATGGAGTTGCAAACGTGTAAACGACTTATCCAGACGATTGATAGCCCAGAGCTAAGAAGTGTAGGCTTGATACATTTAAGTGGTCAGAACAGCGACTCAGAGCGTTTCAGGCAGGAAATAAAAGAAATCGTTGACTGTGATGTGAACGTATGGGTGGCAGAGAAAGGGTTTGAGACTGAACTGAGTCTTGATCCGTTTTGGAGGTAAATATAATGCAAGATAAGAAATGTTGTTCAAATTGTATTTACTTCAATGGTCACAAATACGATGGAATGCGGATTTGTTCTGAAAGAGAAGGATATGTACATGAAAACTCATGTTGCTATCATCATGTGACAGATCCAGAAAAATACACTAATCAAACCAAAGGAGATGATGACTTATCAACAAAGTAATACTTATGGGCAGGCTCACTGCTGAGCCTGATGTTAGATATTCGCAGGGAGATAATCCTACGGCAGTGGCAAAATATACGCTTGCTGTCGATCGACGGTTCAAGAGAGATGGAGAGCCAACAGCAGACTTTATCCGGTGCGTTGTATTTGGAAAACCGGCTGAGTTTACAGAGAAGTACTTCCGTAAGGGAACAAAAATCTGTATTTCTGGCAGAATCCAGACAGGAAGTTATACAAACAGAGATGGGCAGAAAATCTATACGACGGATGTGATCGTAGAAGAACAGGATTTCGCAGAGAGCAAAGCTGCGGCGGCGCAGAGCAACAACATTCAGGCAGGCCCGTCTCCGTATGGACCAGCTGACTCGGATGGCTTTATGAACATACCGGACGGCATCGATGACGATGAGCTCCCGTTCAATTAGGTGTGCCTATGGCAGCATGTAACGAAGATTGCTTTAACTGCATTTATCCAGACTGCATTCGCACATTTTCACAGTATGACATGTACAGAGATGCACACAAGCGGTATGAGCAATCTGAGAAAGGAAAACAAAATCAACGCAGAAAGTGCCGCAGGCGTGTGGAAAACGGAAAGAACGCAGAATACTGCCGGCGGTACTATCAG
>ERZ1090866.190-NODE-190-length-26003-cov-11.239826_pt1 | contig 26003 bp, 19 predicted proteins | sample MGYA00478477_ERZ1090866 | MGnify/ENA primary metagenome ERZ1090866 (study PRJEB33644, sample SAMEA5815737) | chicken gut metagenome | biome: Chicken; feature: Gastrointestinal Tract; material: Caecum | place: Ireland | collected 2019-01-01 | study: A study of the... | reverse complement strand
CCCCCCGCGGGCCTCACATTAAATATAACTTCACGATCCGAAAAACTCCAACTCGCACCGCAATACACTCGCCGCGGCACATAAGTTACGGCAGTTCAAAACAGCCCGCCGCGGCATAAAACTGCAAATCCTTACGCGATGAGGATAAAAATTGCAAGCTGCGCAAGTTTTTTATATAGGAGGAAAATTCTTTGTCGATCGTAGACTCCCTATATAGTAAACACCTCTATCATATTGATAAATATTACAAAAAGCGCGCTTATAATTCGCCATACAAATCACATAAAGCACATTTTAACAGCACATCGTGATGTAGCAATTTGATTTTGTGAGAAAATCTCGCTTTTCTGCATTCATATTTTTTAAAAATATCCCCTGTCAACCGCCAAATTATGGGCTGACAGGGGATTATTAATTTATATTTTAAAATTGTCTTTGCCGTATATCAGCCTTCAAACCATGTTAAAGTTTCTTCGGAAGCAAGCATAAGACTATCAAAATCGAAGCCCTTGTTTACGTCGCCGTTTATAACCTCAAACACGATTACATTTTCACCCGGTTTGAGTTCTATTTGCGCAAGCTGTATGAGCTCGAATTCCGTCCACTCCTGCGCGGAAAATGCGGGGATCACGGCTTCTGATTGCACCTCGGCGCCGTTGACGGTAATCTTCATGGATTCAGTAAATTTAATGGCAGAGCCGCGCTTGCATACAGACGCAAAGAGAGTTGCCAAAGCACCGTCTTCACCGCCGTCAATCCTGAAAGTGAGCGTGGCCCCGACATTGGCATTGAGCGAGCCGACCTTATTCCCGGAAGGAGCAGGAGTCGCCGTGCTTCCGTCGGTAGACATGATACCGGAGCCGTATTCAACATGCGCACTATCTTCCGCCTCGAATATGTTCTGAACAAGGTCACCCATATCCATTTTTACGTTGACAGTATATGATGCAGAAACCTTTTCATACTTGATAAGTACCGTCTTTGTGCCCATAGAGGAAAGATCGGGTGTAGATATATCGCAGTCTTCGACGGGAATCGTAACCGTATCGCCTGTACGCGTGGTTGCGGTTATGGTTATACCCTCGTAGCTGAATTCTTCCCCCACAATATATTCCGTCTTAGCAGCGGAAGCATCAACCGAAAGCGCTGTATAAGTATAATATTGACCGAGTGTCCACGGGCGAATTGCTATCACGTCCATATCCGGAGCGTTTGTTCCTATATATTTAAAGGTAAGCGTATGCGCGCCCGGCAGAAGGTCAACGTACTCCGACCCATTTTGGCCGAGGCGTACGCGTACGAAAGGATTCGATGCTCCGGAATCCGCCCTGCCCTTGAAACCTTTTTTGGCGTTTACGAATATGTCATCTTTTGCAAGTTTATTGCCATCTAAATAGAATTCGACATTGGCCATAAGGTCATCTACGGTATATCCTTCGGGCGCGGCCATATATGTGTTGATGTATATAGTGCCCTTTGAAATCATATAGAAGTTAAACTCCAACGACTGTCCGTTGAGCTTTGTTCCGTCGAAGCACCTTCCGTCTTCACCTTCCGCCGCGGCGCCGCCCATATGGTCGGTATACGCGGGGAAGCTTTTGCCGTAAGTCTGCATTTCGTCGGCCATTACTTCTGCGAGCACAAAATCTTTGCTGTAAGCCATATTTATTACGGCGTTGTAAGCGGAAGTATCCGCATCGGGCAGAATAGCATCGTCTTCCTCGGCAGACCAGCCTATCTTTGTATCGGTCTTGATCTTTATGTAGTCGAAGTTATACCCAAAGTCGGCAGATATATTCATAAATTGAATATTATTCATGCCCGCCTGAAGCTGTATGCAGCCGAGATTTACTTCTATAAAATCGCCCCATGTATCCGCGCCGGTGCCCGTAGAGGGAACAAAAGTATCCCGCTCGAGCATTTCGTTGTTTACCATAACGGCAACGCCCTGGGTGAATATTGCCGAGCTAAGGCGCTTGCACACCGAAACGAGCAGGGTAGCGGTTGCGTCTTTATCGGACCATATGTTATACTCTATCGTGGCGCCCGCACTTGCGTTGAAATTACCGATAAACACAACATCGGAATTGCGCTCTTTGATTTCGTCGGTAACACCCGCGTCATCTATAACGCGGACAGTTGTAAGCTCACCTCGCGCCCCTGCGTGAAGAGACACGTTATAATCTTCCGCCTGAATGGTATATGCTTTATAACCTTCAACATCTCCGCACTTTTCGGCGCAGACGGGGTCTTCGCACTCCATATCCATGCACTTGCCGCATACGGGGCACTGCTGGGTGCACTTATGGATTACCTCTATCGTATACTTGGCAGAAAATTCCTGATAGGTTACCGTAACTTCCTTCTGCCCTATGACCGAAGTGTCGGGCGTGGATACCGTGCACTCTTCAAGAGGTATGTCCTGCGTGGTGTCGTTATCGAGATGTCCGATTACTTTGAGTCCGTCGTAGGTGAACGCGTCACCTTCGCTGAACGTGGTCGTCACGGCAGAGGTATCCAGCGATATGCTAGTTATGACGGGGTCGGCGCACGCCGAAAGAACGGCGAGCATCACGCACATCATAACCGCAACAAAGACGGATACAACTCTTGTTACTGCTTTTTTCATCTGTTTCCTCCTTACTGATTATTTATCTGTATTCTTACGTTTGCCCCTGTTTATTATGGGAAGAACAAACGAAGTTACCGCCATTCCCAGGCACAGAACCGCCACCACGCCGCTGACTACCTGTCCTGCGGTAAGGGCCGTCTGCCACCAGGGTGTATGATATATCATTCTCGAACCCTTGGTCATACCGTTGATGGCATTGGAATGAAGCTGGGTGTAAAGGTTGCGGTGGCACGCTTCGCGTATGGCTTGAAGCACGACGGGATTGTTTTTGTAATCGCCGAACGCATTGAGGTTGGCGCCGCCCATCCACAGGTCGTTGCCTGCCACTACGCCGCCCGCGTATGCTTCGGGAACGAGCATATGAGTACCTACGCCCGCATCCGTTTCAACCATTCCTATAAAGTTCCATTCGCCGCGGAGCACGTCGGTTAAAAGGCCCTTATGGGAGCCTGCCCACGTGCAGCCTATGCGGTTGAACGACGACATCATCGCGTTTGCGTTGCCTTCGGTAACGCCCGCTTCAAATGCCTTCAAGTATATTTCCCTTATGGACTGTTCGTTGGCCCATACGCTGCCGCCGTAACGGTTGCGCTCCTGTTCGTTGAGGGCAAAGTGCTTGGTGAAAGTTATAACGCCCCTGTTTTGCAGTCCGCGCACTTCTGCCGCGTATGCCTTGCCGGAGAGGAAGCCGTCTTCCGAGTAATACTCCCACGAACGGCCGCAGTAGGCGTTGCGGTGGATATCGGCGCCCGTGCCGTATATGCCCGTGAAGCCTATGTGCATAATCTCCATACCGAACGCGTTGCCGAGTTCTTCGATGAGCGGTTCGTTCCAGGTTGCCGCAAGAAGGCCGTTGCAGGGGAATGCCATATAAGATTCGAGTATGGCGCCGTCCCTTATGCCGCAGGGGCCGTCCTGGCTCTTGCCGCCGGGGGCAGCCACGCTCTCGGCGCCTGCAAACGATGCCGAACCTGCCGTTACCAGGGTTATGGATTCGTCGAGCGTGAGCTGGTTGAGAAGGTCTTCCCAAAGAGGGTCGTCGTATTCAACGTCCATAAGCATTGCAAGGGTGAGCTGACCGAGTTCGGAAGTAACGGTGCCGTAAGTGGGGGCTTCCACCCCTTCTTCCGCAGGTTCGGGCGCAGGGCCGTACTGCAAATCTTTAATCATCTGCTCGGAGCAGGTGAGCACTACGGGCTTGGGATAGGTGCCGTTCCAGTCGCTACGCGAAAGGTAGGTTATCTCCTGCCCCTTGGTGCCTTCGTACCTGTTCACGTCGGCGTCGTCGAACCTGTTTTCAACGGGATTGTTCGTGAAAGGAGATACCGAGAATTCGTCCTCCGCTATGTTCACGTCGTCCAGCTTTACGGCGAGCTTGCCGTTGCCGTTATAGTCCATTCCGTCGCCGGTATCGTAGCCTTTAGCTGCAAGTATATTGTTGAGCGCATCGTGCGCATTGTGCCCTACCGCAAGATAGTGCGTATCCTGTTCCACAATGTAAGTGCCCTTGCCGTATGCGTCGTACGTCTTGAATTCGTATGCAGGTACGGTTATGGTCACCGTCTGCGACGCGCCGGGTTCAAGCTCTTCGGTCTTGTCGAAGCCGACGAGTTCAACCGAAGCCTTTTCTATGTGATTCTGCTTGTCGTATTCGGTGTAGGGCTTCTGAATGTATGCCTGAACGACTTCCTTGCCCTTCACGTCGCCCGAGTTGGTTACGGTTACGCTGACTTCATAGTCGCCGTCGCCGTTCTGTTCAACAGTGTAGTCGCTGTAAGAGAACGTGGTATAAGAACCGCCGTAGCCGAAGGGGAAGGCAACTTCGTCGGAATAAGACCAGCCCTTGCTTGCGTCGCCCGCAGTAACGCCCGCCGCGCCGTTTGCGTTGCGGCCGCCCAGAATGAGGTCTTCATACCTCGTCTCGTAGTAGCGGTAGCCCACGTATATGCCCTCTGCATATACGACGTATTTGGTGTTGTGGGTATACTGCGTATCCGCAGGCACGCCGTTGTGCTCGGTGAAGGTATAGTCGCCGAAGTTTACCGTGGAGGGAGCGGAATCGGTGCTCATCGCCCACGTATCGGTCAGCCTGCCGTAAGGGTTGGCGCTGCCCGCAAGCAGCTTTGCAAGCTGGTCGTACGAAGCGTTGCCGCCCATACCTACCCACATACAGGCGTCTATATCGTGTTCGAGGATGTTTTCCATCGACATTGCCGCGGCGGAGTTGATTAAAAGAACTATCTTCTTAATCGTGCCGTTGGCCTTCATTTCGTCGAGCTTGGTAAGAATTTCGTCCTCGTTGATGGCAAGGTCCATATAATTTTCGTTAAGGCATTCGGGTGCGGGGAAGTCTGTATTGCCGTCCTCGCCGCCGTTGCGCGAAATTATCATTACCGCCGCGTCGCCGTATTGCCTTACAGAAGGCGTTATATCACCGAACGTTGTTGAATTGAGCGCGTCCCATGTGGCCTCCCCAACTTTAAACTCTCTATAGTTGGGGTCGTCGGTCACGCCGCTGTAATTGCCGCCCTGCGCCCTGCCGAAGCCCTTGGTTTTAACCAGCCTGTAAGCATTCCAGAGCTGATTGTTTACCGTAAGGCCCTCGTCTTCGCACGAAGATTTGAGGTTGTCGGTAGTAGTTATGGTTACGTGGCCGCTGCCTTCGCCGCTGTAAATGTAGTTGGATTCGAGGCAGGAAATGCCGAAGAGGCTTATTTTTGAACCGCCGGCAAGGGGAAGCGCAGGCTTTCCGTCTACGTCGTCGTTCCACAAAAGCACCGAACCTTCGGTGGCGACTTTGGTGGCAACCGACATAGAGTTGTTGCGCATAGCGTTGTGGTTATACGTAACCGTGCCGTCGGAATTCATCGTTTCGTAATCCGACTTGTAATATCTTGCCTGCGTGGGGTCGTCGTTTTCGTCCTTGACCATCTCCCACGGGTTGATATCGAAGTATTTGTTTATCCAGCCGTCGTTCTTCATTGCAATGGGCTTGCCGACGGTGAATACGACAAACCATATTGCAAAGAAAACTGTGAGAAGCACCCAGACAGAGCGCTTGCATATTTTGTTGAAAGTATTCATTCGCGTTCTCCTCCGTTGCTTGCTGCCGGGGTATCGAACAGCCCCCTCTTTTTAAGAATGTACATCACGACAGAACCTATGAGAATTACCGCAAAAATGACGGCTGCCGCGAACAGCGCAGACTGATACCATTCGTCAAAAAGACCTACCGTTTCGTTCGTCTGTGCGGCAACGCCGCCCAGCACCATATAGAGCGCGACAAAGCCTATCGTGGAAAAACATACCACGATTGCGCTTGCACCCGCTATGATGCCCCAGGGAAACTTTTTTAAAAGTCCCATCTCTTCCTCCTGTTATGTTTTGTTTTTTCGTCCCGGCACGCGGTACCTTTCGTGCTGCGGCGATGAGCGGGATTGCCCCGCCAGAGCAAAATTAAAGCCGGAAGCCAACCGGTCATTCCGGCCGGGCTTCCGGCTAAAGTATATTTTATAAATCGCAAAAGTGTCAATATCTGCCGCACGAACGATATTCTGTACCGCACGAATCAATCTGCCGGACAGAGGTCCGAGTGAGCTTTTTCACCCGTCTTCAGTGGAAGAAGAACGGATATTCGGAAGATGTTCCCGCAGGTTTCGACAGTCATATTACCGCCGTACTTTTCGGCTATGTGCCGCACGCTTTTAAGACCGTAGCCGTGCATCCCTCGGTCATGCTTTCTTGTTGCAGGCAGGCCGTCTTCATCGAAGCTGAGCACGCCGTCGAAATAGTTCTCCGCCATTATACTGATCCACCCGCGCACCTCGTGTATGTTCACACCTATACATCGCATTGCTTCATCCTCAACTTCGCCCACCGCCTCTATGGCGTTATCGATGATGTTGCCGAAAAGGGCATACAGGTCACCGTTCGACATAAAGCCTATATTGCGACAGTCGGCTATACAGGTAATTCGTATGTTCTTACTGCGGCAGAGAATACTCTTATCCGTAAGAATGAGGTCGATTACATCGTTGCCCGTCTTTACAACGGCATCGTAAAGCGAAACTATCTCGTTCATTTCGGAATACGTCTTTTCATCGAGAGCGTCTGCGCCACGACGTGCATTCAAAAGATGCTTTATGTCGTGGCACTTCATATTTATGAGATTGATTTCCTCCTTCTTCATTGCGTACTGTCTGTTTGCCTTGGAGAGGAGTTCGGTCACAACTTCAAGCTCGTTCACCACCGTCTTTTCGAACAGAATATTGTGCTGAATATAAAAAACAAGTATGCAACACAGTGTATTGTAAATGCTTGCAATACTGTCGTATAGTTTATTGTAATCGTCAACGATATAGACAACAACAGCGTTAAGCAGTATATCTATGAGCAGTATGGCGCCCGAAAGAACGAACATTCCCGTACTTTTTAAGCGCAGGTCTTTACCGTCGCCTATTTTGCGGCCTATCGCAAAATAAACGAGCGAATACACGCCGAGATAGATATTGATATATACCAGAGCGGCGACGAGCGTAGTCGTATCTACAGACGAAAGGTCGAACGGGTCGTCGCCGTACATTCCCTGCGCAACGAAAATATTGAACTGCGTAAATATCAGCTTGAAAATTTCGTATGCAAGATGCTGGACGGTGTATGCGGCTATCGCACTGAACAGCAATCCCTTTAATGAAGTTGCATACATAAGCGTCAGAGCGCCGCAGAACACCGCGAACATTGCAAGAAATATAAGCGATGCCTGCCAGCCCGTTCCAGCTGCACCCGTCATCGAAAGCCCGAACACTGAAAGATAGCAGATCGCAAGCGCGCCCGCAAAGCGTACAGGAAACAGCTTTCTCCGCGCAAATTTGCGCGAAAACAGCATCCCCGCCACGAGCAGCTCCGTCATAAACAGATATTCGTATATCTGAAAAGCCGTCACAGAAGTTTACCTCCGCCGGCAATATACCTGTTGAATTCCTGCAAAAATTCCTTTCTGCGCATCTTGGATATGACCAACCTTTCGTTTTTTACCACAACTTCGTCCGCATTGACTTCGGTCACATATTTCATATTGACAAGGTAACAGCGGTTACACTGCACGAACGGAAGGCCTTCGAGAGCGCCCTTTATCCCGTTTAAAGTGCCGCTACACACCGTAGTCACATCTTCAGTGTGAAAAATTATGGAGTGCTTCATCACTTCGACATACATCAGTTTTTCTGTATTGATCGCCTTTTTGCCACTGCGTGTAGAGACCCATATGCTCCTGCCTTCACGTTGGCGGATGCGGTTGACTGCGCGCAGCATCTTCATAGAAAATTCAGCGTAAGTTACGGGCTTGACCATAAAATCGAATGCGTCAACCTCGTATCCCTTCACAGCATACTGTGCAAGATTGGTGACAAATACTATCATTACCTCGTCGTCTCTCTCGCGTATGCGGCGGACTGCTTCCATGCCGTTCAGTTCGGGCATATCGATATCCATCATAATAAGTTCATAGTCGCGGGAATATACCGAAAGAAAGTTTATCGAACTTTCAAAACATACCGTTCTGAATTCAACGTCGCGTTCGGTGCCGTACTTTAAAAAGAAGGACGACAGCCGCTCCGCGGCTTTTCTGTCATCCTCTACTATAGCCACATTTATCATGCTCCCCCCCCCAGCGCAGTTCCGCTGTAATAATACGGGCAATCGCTTGAAATTTATGCCCCTACAAAATATATTGCGACGCGGAAAATAATTTTGGCAATATTGTAGCACGCCCCCAGAGCCCTGTCAAGCCCCATTTTTTTAAAAGGCATTTACTAAACTTCTATAAACCAAAGCGGTAAATGCCATAACGCCCATATAACGCCACACGCGAGCGCGGCAAGCGGGAATGTTATTTTCTTAGATAAGGCGGGCTGTAAAATACCTCGCCAGCCAAGTTCTTCCTCACCACCGTAAACAACGGTGGAACCGAGCAACGAGATAAAAAAATTCAACGCCGTCATTTGCGGATTCCATTCCATTGAAGAAAGTCCTACGGTGAGCGTAACGAGGGCGACGAATAAAAGGAAAAACCATATTCCGCGTTTTTTGTAGGAGAATAAAAATTTTTTCAATGAGGTTAGGTAGGGTCTGCCGTCAATACAAAATAATGCGGCAATAGCCGGGCCGAAGTTGCCTATAATGTATATAATTGTCGGCAATATGTCGCCATATACAAAATCAGTATATGCTACAAGTGCAGCCACGCCCCACCAACAAGCATAAGTTATGGCAAAAGTAATAATCAGATATTTCAAAACTGCTTTGATATTCATACAGCTATTATAGCATATCGGCGTAACGAAGTCATCTGTATAGGGTTACAAAAAAAGAAGTTATATGAAGGCTCCACTGACGGAAATCGTATATGACAAGCACGCCTTACTGCCATTTGAGAAAATTTATACGTTTTGGAGGACTTATGAAGTACATAGACTGGCTCATTCAATGGCTGGAAAACTACGTTCGCCCGTCCGTCAAAGTACGGACTTACGAGCGGTATAAGCTCATCATTGAGCAGCATATCAAGGATAAAATCGGCGGCATGGAGCTGAACGATCTATCTCCGCTTGTCCTGCAATCGTTTATAACGGAGCTTTTGCAGAGCGGCAACCGCAAGACGGGCAAGGGATTGTCCGCAAACAGCGTCAACGCCATTATTTCGGTCATTCAAAGTTCTCTCAAAACGGCACACCTGTTGGGGCTGACGAAAGAATACACGGCGGATAAGCTCAAACGCCCGAAGCTCAAAGAAAAGCCCGTGGAGTGTTTTACTCTCGCCGAACAAAAGCAGATAGAGCAGGCAATTCTGAACGGCAAGAAAGATAAACTGTACGGCATTCTTGGGATTTTGGCTGTTGACACTTATGGAAATTATTTGGATATAACGCTGACTTCACCAGAAGAGTCCTTTGAACCGGGTTCAATGGTAAAATATAATGCGTATGTTACTGATGCCGCGGGAAATGTTGTTAATAAAGAAATCACTGTTTATATTTACGGTACCCCTGATATTTCCTATAACAGTACAGATATCACCATACTCAATCATACAAATAATTGATTTGACCACACAATTACATCAGTGTAAAATTTAAAACCCATCCAACTCTTACCACATATAAGACGCAAAAGTTATAATGACTGGAACCATTGCCGCAATTTTGCCGCAATTTTGCAGCATCTTTAAGCCGCAAAAATCATTGGCAAGGCACTAACATGACACTATCATATACGCCGATTGGTTATACCGAAGAATAATTTTGAACATACAAACCTACACCATAAAGCACCGACGAAAAAAACTTCCGACGGAGATACCGTCGGAAGCCGAATTTTGTCTATATTTCAATCAATATTCTTACGAAGACGATTTATTTTTTCTGAATATTTTTGAAATAAATGCAGAAATTTCTTGTCGGTTAAGTTTCCATTCCCAGAACAATAATGCACCTATAATAATAACGTTGATTGCAACTAGAATTATTACCCACCAAGGGAAAACAGCAGTTTTTGAGCCTATTGCCGTACTGAGGTCAAGTCCTTGAGCAATGGAAGCATTGTATTGTGTTTCCACATAAGCGTACAGGATATTTTTTACAGACAGCTGAGCGGCCTTTACCGCTGTTGCGCTGGTTGTATCATGAAATACGCTCTTACCCGGATTGCTGAGAAGCAGATTATTTCCGCTGCGTATGCACTCATCCGCGTCCTGCTGCTGAGTATCATAGAAAGCATCTGTTACTACACTGCCAACAAACCCCCACTCATCGCGCAGGACCTCTGTACACAGCGAATAGCAGCCCGATGCACGCGTGGCGCCTATTCGGTTATACGACGACATAATGCCTATGGCCTTGCCGTCTTTGACAGCCAGTTCGAAGGGACGGAGATATATTTCGCGCAAAGCCTGTTCTGTCATCCAGGTATACTTGCCGCCGCGCAGATAATCTGTATCGTTGGCGGCAAAATGCTTAACATAAGGATAAATACCATTTTCCTGCGCGCCTATGACGGTGTAAGCCGCCATGACGCCCGATATGCACGCATCTTCGCTGTAATACTCGTAGTTGCGACCACTGTAAGGTGAACGATGAATGTTGCATGCAGGAGCATACCATCCGTCTATTCCCGCAGACTTAGCCTCGCTTGCTACCGCAAGTCCCATCTGATAAGCGAGCTTCCAGTTCCAGGTTGAAGCGAGCATTGTTTCACAAGGATAGTTTGTGGAATTACCCTTGCCGCCGATATAAACAGCTATACCCTGAGGTCCGTCAAGCTCTACGCAATAGGGCTTTCCGATAGATTCAATCCCTATCTGGCGATAGCCACCGTTTGCTATGAGTTCGAAAAGTTCGTCTTTTGTCAGCTGGGACACTATATCGTCCCACTTTTGGTCATTATAATCAACGCCGAGCATGTCAGACAGCTGATAACTTGTCTTTGTAGAACCTGTTACGGGCATCTCGTCTGAACTATAAGTTACCGGTGCGGCTTTCCATTGATAAGTCGCCTGCAATTCCTCGCTCATGTTGCGGGTATTATTGCTTTCCTTGGGGAAAGTGCCAGCGAAATCTGCACGGGAAAGATATGTTATATCCGCACCCGCGTCCGAACCGTCTACAGAAAAGGCCTTCATGCTCTGATTTATCGCCTCTTCGGTGCGAACGCTGCTGGCGCCGCTTACAGAATTGGTGTAAGTTGTGAATCTGTTTTCAACCGTTTCGCCAGTAACCTCATCCGCGCTAATCTGATAGTCCTTGTTCAGTTGAAGCGTATACTGGGCAGATGTACCGTCAGACAGCACGGTAACGTCATGTGCGTTATCACGGAGACTTATTATATAGTTGCCCTTTTCCAGTTCATAACCCATGAAACCGTTATTGTTCACATCATAGCAATCGTATGATTTCATATCTCCTACTGAGAATGACAATTCGAGTTGTTCACCCTTTCCGTCAGGCGCAAGCAATGCGGTTTTTGCAAAAGCGGCAAGTTTTACGGCAGGTTTTTCAATGCCGCCCTTGGTATATGGAGCGGAGTAATAAAGCTGCACGACTTCCTGCCCGCTGCGAACGCCGATATTTTCCACGAACACGCTTACTACAACTTCATCAGTAGGTTCTATATTTTTGGCAGAAGACAAAGGTATTATTTCCTCAGAACCTTCTTTGCGTATGCCTACCGAGTTGACAGTTTTGGAAAATTTTGTATATGAAAGTCCATAGCCGAACGGGTACTGCACCACGTCTTCATAATCCATATTCTGTGCGGCAAAATATCCGTCTGCCCATGCAGTTTCGTACCAGAGATAGCCTACATATATGCTCTCTTCGTAATCGACGTATGCTACTTCCACTCCGCCGCCGCGATACATACCCGTGCTTTCCAGTCCACTGGAAAAATAAGTAGGATTTGATTTATGGTCGTATGCATATGTATCTACCGTGCGGCCCGAAGGATTGATTTCACCTGTGAGTATGCGCCCCAGAGCCACGATACCCCTGTTGCCGGGCGCATATACTGCAAGGGCGGCGTCAACGTCGTAGTCGTCTATAAAACCGCACTCGAGCACGTTAGTAGTATTGAGAACAACTATCACGGTACCGAAATTATCGCGCACCTTTCTCAGCATGTCCTCTTCCTCGTCGCACAGCTGCAAATACGTTCTGCCGTTGTCACGAGTCTGGCCGTTTACCTTCTGATACTTAGAGCAGTCTGCGCCCTCGCCGGAGCGACGGGATATAACAACCAGAGCTATATCCGAAAAACTTTTAGCCTGATTGATTCTTTCCTGCGAAAGAAAATCTGAGGAAGCCTCTATAATATTAGTATCCACCGTATCCGCACTGGCGTTTTTGCGCGTAAGCGGCAAATCGTTATAGTCGGCGCAAAGTTCTTCATTCAAAAGGAAGCCGGCATCACGAAGCGACTGATAAAATTTTATAGTATCTGCCGATGAGCCTGCACCGGAACCTGTGCCCTGATGGATAAAACCGTTATCCGACCCTCCCCAACCGAATATGTTAAGGTTATATTCGCTGAGCGGCAGACAATTGTTTTTGTTTTTTAGTAAAGTTATACCTTCTTCGCATATCTTTTCAGACAGCGCGTTACCCTCTGCGCGCGCCTGCTGAGAAGCTTCCGAATCAAGATTGATGCCATAGCCGCATATAAACTGCGTTATAGTGGTAGAAAAGCTGGCTGCAACAAAGTCAAGGCAGAACAGCAACAACACGCACAATACCACAAAGGCATGTGTAAAATTTTTTATAGCTTTTTCCATTCAAGAAACCTCTCGTTCATCATTCCACTTCTATGACAAAGAAATCCAGATTGGGACAAGCGTCTGTCAGTACTTCAATTTCTATAATATTTTTGCCCGTCTGAAGAACTAAGCCGTCCTTGGTTGCAGTATTGCACTCGTTCCACGCCCCGCTCCACGAAAGCGTTGTGCCCGTCTTTATTTCTTCTCCGTTCCAGGTAATTTTAAGCAGATTGTCGAGCGCCATATCGCCGCCGTTGGCCGATGCGCGCAACTTGAATGTTACAGTTATCTCTTCCGCTGTCGCATTTTCTACCGTAAATCCGAATTTATTGCCTGCCGTTGCCAGTGCAACCACATTTGTGCCGCCGTCGGTATTGGATTCGGTGCAAAGTGTTGTCAGCCCGTTACTCCATGTGCATGCAGAATAATCAAGGCTTTCGGCTTCTATTTTATACTCATTTGCCGATGCGTCTGATATTGTTATGTCCGCAGGGTCGTCGGGTTCAACAGGGTCATCCGGTTCAGCAGCTCCTACTTCAATGGCAAAATAGTCAAAATTGGGGCAATTATTGGACAGAATTTCCACCTCAACTATATTTTCGCCGGAAGTGAGAACCAATCCGCCGCTGACAGCAGTATTGCACTCATTCCACGTTCCGCTCCACGAAAGCGTTGCACCCGTCTTTACCTGCTGACCGTTAAGAGTTATTTTAACCAATTCGTCGAGCGCCATATCCGCATTATTTGCAGATGCGCGCACCTGAAGGGTAACGTCAAGTTCCTGTCCCGAAGTGTTATTTACGGTAAAACCAAATTTATTGCCCGGAACAGACAGCGCCACCACATTTGTTCCGCCATCTGTATTTGCCTCAGTGCAGAGCGACGTCATTCCGTTGCTCCAAGTGCAGGCGGAATAGTCCAGGCTTTCAGCTTCCACTTTGTATAGCCCCGGTACTGAATCAGTGATGGTGATATCTGCCGCGGAAGGCTCTTCAGGTTTCTTGTCATCAATAGTGGCAGGAAGTACTTCCTCACCAGTGGGATTCACAATAACGTAGAAGCAATCTATATTAGGCGCGTTCATGCCAGTTATTGTCATGAGGAACTGATTCTGCCCCTCTTTAAGGTCAATATCCGAATAATACGCATGTTCCCAACCGAACCAACGGCCTTCGCTCCAGCTGAGAGTTTTATTCGATTTGACGACCGTATCATTCCAGGTTGCTTCCATAAAATCGTCGACAGGAATATTGATGTGAGTTGCGGAAGCGCGCATTACAACAGTTATTTTGCCGGATACTGTGCTGTTTACATTGAAACCGAATTTATTTCCGGGCACCGAGAGAGCACCCACAGACTTTCCGCCTGAAGTTTCAGGGAATTCCTGCGATACCGTCTCAATTACGGGAGGCTGATCGGTGTTGTTCGAATTTACGCAATATGTAAAATCAAGGTCCTCCGCTTCAATGGTATAAACTTTACTCTCTGCCGTTTCGATATCAAGCGCGTTGCTTATATTGAGCGGCGCGCGTACGGAAATGGAAATCGTAGCTGTTTTGCCCTGATATGATATCGTAACAGACTTGTCGTCGCGCGTAAAAGGGCCGCCGTTTTCCACGGTGTAATCTGTTATGACCTGATTTGACGAATCGTTGTAATAAGCGGTTACAACCATGCCCGTCGCATCAAATTCTTCTCCGACGATATACTCCGTTTTGTCAGGTTGAGACGTTATGCCTATACGCATAAGTTTCTTTGCTACCGGTTCTTCGGCACCACAATAAATGCAGTGCCCGTCTTCATACTTATGTTCGCCGTCTTTACATTTCTTATCGCCGCAAGCGGCAAATAATCCGCCGACCATGACAACGAACGCAAGCAAAAGTGCCATCAGACCTTTTCTCATAATAATCCTCCTTCATCGTTTTAAGGCTGCAAATTGCGCAACCTTTACTGTAAAACCATTATATTATCAGAACAGCAGACGGACAATAAAAGCGGCGTAAACTAACCTTTAAACGGGTTAATTAATGTTTTCCGACAGCGGGAACATCATATTGAGATTAAAAACACCATCCTCTGCCTTTATTACCATATCCCCGCCATACTTATCGCAGATGGCCTGCATGGACGATATGCCGTACCCGTGTGCAAGCTTGTCCTCCTTACTTGTTTTCGGCATGCCGCTTTCCATAATTATTGTGCCAGCAAAATAGTTATGTATGTTAACGACAAGGAATTCTCTGATGCGTTTTACAGAAATTCCTATAACTTTTTTATCGTCGGAAAGATTTGTAACAGCTTCGATTGCGTTATCTATAGCGTTGCCGAAGAGTACATAAATATCGGCGTCCATCATAAACGACATGCTTTTGCCGTCGGCTATGCACGAAAGATTGATGCCGTTTCTGTAACAGAACAGACTTTTTTCCATTAAAATAGTATCCAGCGCGCTGTTGCCCGTCCTCACAGCTGCGCCGTATATCGAAACAGCGTCCTCAATTTCTCTGAGCGAAATATCCCCCACATCTCCGCCGTCGCGTATCTGGCGTATTTTATACTTAAGATCATGACAGTACTGATTTATAAGTTCTATGTTATTCTTTACGGTGAAGTATTGCTTCCGCTCCACTTCCAGAAGCTCATATGCAACGTTCAGCTGTTTTTCAAGACCTTTTCGTATGGGAAGTTCGAACTGATATATTATGGCGAGCAGACAGACCATGATATTGAATACCGAAAGCATTGCGGAATAAAAGTCGTCGGCATGTTGGTAACTGTAATAAGTAACGCAGGCACTCAGCACAACGTCAACCAGTACTATAACAGCCAAAAAAAGCAGAATATTTTTACTTTTAAGCTGCATGTCCCCGTTCTTTTTTATACGTCTTGCAAATGCAAGATAACTTGCCCAGTAAATTATTACAAATACGCACAGATACAGCAGCATTGACTGCGGAGCAGAGAACGGCAGATAGACTGTTTCGGCTATCATATCGCTGTATATGCCGCCTTCCGTGCCCAGATTGAACAGCGTAGATGTAAAGTTATACATTTCAAACGCTATATGCTGTACCGTATAACCCGCAATGGAACAGAAAAAGATATTAATAAGAGTTTCGTCAAAGCAGAACCACATGGCAAGGCATGTAACCGAATACATAACTATAAAAAGTATACTGCACCACAGCCAGTTATAAGATACTATCGGCAAAGCAAAAGAAACGCCGTAGGAAAATATAACGGACAATAAAATCCGCCACCATGCCCCACGGCGTTTTTTTAGTTTTACGGCAAACAGAGCTTCCGCCAGCAGAAGCTCGGTCATAAATATTGGTTTGTACAAAAATAATTGGGTCGGCAAATACATTTCAGTCCCCCGTCACATCGTTGTTGAGATAGTTGTTAAGCGCATGGATGAATTCCGTCCGCTTATGCTGTGAAATCTGTAACGTTGTATCACCGAGATAGACGAAAGAACCCTGAACTTTTGTAACGTAGTGCAAATTGACAAGATAACAACTATTACAGCGCATAAAATTTGAAGGAAGGGATTCCTGAACTGTTTTAAGTGAACCGCGCGCGGTATAATCGCCGCTTTTGGCATGGTACACGAGATCATGCCCCGCAGTTTCAATATATTTTATATCGTTGCTGTTAACCACAGCAAAACCTCCGCCTATACGAAGGCGCAAAGGCTTGCCTGCGCGCGTATTCTGATACGCCAGTGCCCTTTTTAATTTAAGCGCAAAATTCGCATAGGAAACGGGCTTCACAATATAGTCGAAGGCATTTACCTCATATCCATTAACGGCAAACTGCGCCATATTGGTTACAAACAGCAAAGTAACGCTGGAATCAATCTTTCTAAGCTTGCGCGAAGCCTCCATTCCGTCGATATCCGGGAGCATAATGTCCATAAACACCATGTCGTAGCTGATATCGTAAGCAGATAAAAAGGTCAGCGCGCTTTTATACCGCATCAGACGGAATTCAACCTTGCTCTCAGATTCTTTCTCAAACCGCTCAAAAAACGATTTCAGAGTAATGTAATCATTTTCATCGTCTTCAATCAACGCTATGGTATACACTTATCGCCCTCTCCCTATTGCATAAATAAAAAAGTTTTCAATGTTCTTTCTTTTTTCTTTTCCTGTTAAGGATATTAAGCACGATGAGAGTTGTTCCTACCGCAACAATGCCCACAACCGACACAATGGCAAGCACTGTGACTACCATATTCTCGGAACAGAATGCCAAAAAAATTTCAAGAGCTGTCATAATTAATCCCCCTGTATATTTTTTCGCAAGAACGGCTTGTCCTTACGGCGCCTTGATTATATATCTTTCAGAAAGGCAAAACAATACTTATGGAATAACTTAAGATTTTTTTGGGTTAAAAGCCGCAATACAGTAGAAAAATGTAGCAACTATGTTTACATAGTCATCGTCTAAAAAGTCCTGAACAACTATTATTATATACTTTTTATTAAATAAAACCGCTAAAATTAAGCACACTAATATTTTACAGTTATAAAAGCGAAGCAAACAGTATTGTGTACGTAGAAAAACAGGGATCGTCCGAAAATTATTGAAGTTATTTCATTAGTTTATTTAAGAAATTATCTCGTTTGAAACTACCAATATACTGCAGATAAAAAGTAATATACTCGTAAAACTATTAATGCCGGTTTTGCGATAAACAACATATATATGCGCATAACCGAATTCAACCCCGATTTTTTTAGTACTTACCGTCTCAATTCAAATAGGTGCGGCATATATGCGCATCAATTAGATTTTTGCTTAACTTGTACATTCCCAAATACCAGGTCTTGTTTGGAATTGATTTACTAGCAGACAATGCCAGTCATTGATTTCGAAATCAACTAAAATCACATGAAAAAGGTAAGACTTACTGACAACTTGCAGGCCGCACAGAACAGTCTGAAACACAGTCTTAAAAAAGGAAAATTGACTTATGGGGCTGTAGTTTGTGCGCTTAGTATAATACAAGTGGTGGCTTTCAGATGATTTTGCGGCTGACGTCGAAAAGGCACCATCAGCCGTTTCCCTGCGGGAGCCTCGGCTGGGCAGCTCTTCGTTCGCGCGCGCTGTCGCGCTCGGGCACCAACCAAGCGCACAAACTGGCACTTGAATTTACCTTAACTGACTATCCCTCCGCAAAACCAAACTCAGTTGAATGGGCTTCTTGGAACAATAAATAAAACTAAATAAGTATTTCCCATGAAGCCACAACCCTTGCATCGCCACAAATTTTTACACAGTGCAATAACAGCTGAATATCACCAAGATCACATAAAAATCCGCGTAAAGTCTGAATTAAAATAGCCGGCGGGGCAAGCTGACTTGCCCCGCCGGTTTATGGCGATAACACTTTATTTTCCGCTCTGCGGAATATATTTTACCGCAGCCGCGCAGAAGATATCATTACTTTAAATTTGCAAAAGACTCTTCAAAAGCTTCATCCGTAGCGTACTTTACAGTACCGTCGCATACAAGTTCGTGCGAACGGGTATATCCCGCAGCCACATATACGTCGAGGTCAAGCGTAGCCTGAATTTCGCCATTTTCGAAAGCAAGTTCAGACGCATTGAGGTTCCTTTCAAAATACTGCATCCCGTTAGTACCTGCACCATATACAAAGTTTATTGATATGCTGAGAGAACCTTCGTTGTTTTCCCAAAGGCCATAATATGTATCAGTCGTTGAAGCAACCGTAGAGCCAGCCATTACCGTGGCGTGAAGTATGCGAACGGAACCATCGGTATAGAGATTCATTACTGTAGGATAATTTATGCCCGCACCAGACTGATCGCCGCCTTCAAGCTGCATTACACCCGTGAACTGATAGGCTATGGTCTTGGTTGCCCAGTCTTCCTTGGCGTAGGCTTCGCCATCATATTCATACCAGTCCTTTTCACCTGAGGGCGAAAGCAGCAGAGAATTGATGAACGCGTCGTCATCGGCATATTTTACCGTACCATCGCATACGAGTTCGTGCGAACGGGTATATTCCGCAGCCACATACACATCAAGGGCGAGAGAAGCCTGCATTTCGCCGTCAATAAAAGTTAAATCAGACACATTGAGGTTCCTTGCAAAATACTTCATTGTCTGGTCATAGTCGGCGCCATATACAAAGTTTATTGATATGCTGAGGGAATCGTTGATGTTTTCCCAATAGCCGTAATATATATCGCTTACTGTGGAATATGAGCCGTCGAGCATTACCGTGGCGTGAAGTATGCGAACGGCGCCATCGGTATAGAGGTTCATTACGGTAGGATAATTTATGCCCGCACCAGACTGATCGCCGCCTTCAAGCTGCATTACGCCGGTGAACTGGTAGGCGATTGTCTTTGCCGCCCAATCCTCATCACCAAAGTCTTCGCCGGTATAGTCATACCATTCGGTATCACCCGTCGGAACAAGCAAACCGGCAGTTTCCTCTTCCTCATAGCCGCATTCGCACTTGCCGTCCACAAGGTTGTGGTCGCTCTTGGGGCCTTCTGCGCCGTCATCCGGACAAACCTTCCAGTGCTGGGTATCGTTGTATTTCCATTCGGTATAATTGTGCGTATGCGCAGATTCTTCATCAGAATTGGAGCAGCCGGCAAACGCCGCACCGCTCACAGCAACCGCACCAAGCGTGAGTAATGCCAGTAATTTAGTTATTTTTTTCATTGTAATTTTCCTCCTGAAATTTTAATTTTTTTGTTTAAAGCAGACCGCGCATATTGCGCATATCAGCGAAATCACAAAGAATATTGCGCTGACTATGAAGTAGGGCGAAAGTCCGGTACCGAGGATGTCACCCGAGAAATAATAAGCAAGATAACTTACCCTTCCGCCTATAAAATTAAAGAACATAAAGCTTACCAAAACGAATGCGGCAAGTGAAAATATTCTTTTGAAGTCATACACGGCGGCAGCCAGGCATAAAACCATGGCAGCCACAGCCAGACCTATTACCGTTGCTGGAGCTTCAGTGGCTTCCTGAGAAACATTTACGAGCGAGCAAAAGCAGCCCAACCCGACGACAACGGCAAGCAGACATGCCAGTGAAAAGTAAAATCCTATGCCCTTGCAGGCGAAAAATTCTTTAACCTTCTGCATGCTCTTTCTCCTTACCGGCAAAACCGGATGCAATATACATAATGCCGCAAATAACTGCGCCGGCCGTAAAGATTGCTATAAGCGCGATTATGAGCGGAACATAGAACGGCGTGAGTGAAATGTATGTCATATCACTGGTTATACCGTTCATAGCGTTACTGTTTACAAATGTATATATCATTCTGTGGCATGCTTCGCGTGCCTGAGTGAGCAGAACGGGGTCATTTTTGATGTTTTCGACGTTGAGCGAGCAGAGGTTTGCCGCGCCGGAAGTTGCGTCGTACTGACCGCCGTTGAGCATTATGTTTGTTCCTGCCGCCAGCATGGCGTCGCCGTCATATATACCGGCAGTGGGCGAATAGAGGTCGGTTATGGTGTAGCCGTCAAAGCCCCATTCGTTGCGCAGAACCTGCGTCATAAGGTCATATTCCGACGCGGAGCAGATAATGCCTACCCTGTTATAGGAGGTCATAAGCCCCTTAAGGCCGCCGTAAACGGTTACTCCTTCAAACGCCCTTAAATATGTTTCGCGCATAGTCTGCTCATTGAGGAAGGTAGCAACGCCGTTGCGGTTGGCTTCCTGCTCGTTTACGGCAAAGTGCTTGATAACGTTTATCGCACCCTTCTGAACGGTAGCCTTATTCCATGCCGTTGCCATCAGCGTTGCGTGTATGGGATCTGCGGAGAAATATTCCGAAGCTCTGCCGCCGAACGGCGTTCTGTGCATATTTACACCGAGGCCCCAGATGAAAGTAACTCCGCAATAGAGCGCATCCTCGGCAAACATATCGCCCTGCCTTGCAGCCAGATCGTCGTTGAATGTTGCCGCAAGTACAGGTTCGGAAGAGAACATCGACGCCCATATCTGGTCTACCGAAACGGTGTTTTTGCCGTCGGTGAGCGTCATTCCTTCAGTTACTGGTGTGCAGTTTCCCTTTTCGTCTATTGCACTGTACACATACTGATTCCAAAGTCCCGTCGGGTTATCGTTGCCTTTTACCGTGGGGAAGGAAACGGATGCCGCGCCGGGTATAGTATAGCGTCCGTTCGCAACCATATACGATATCTCCTCCAAGGTCATTTCGTCAAGAAGAGCATCCCAGACTTCATTGTCGTACGGCACGCCCTTAAGGTTTATCGCCTTCTGGGTTTCTGATTTATGGCCGGCAGGCTGGTAGGTTATGTTCTCGTTGACCTCTACCCTGTCCTTGGTATCCAGCGTACCGCTCTGGTATTTTTTGGTGTCTTTAAGGCTTGCTATCATTTCATCGCTGGCGGTAATGGAGAGCGTTTCGGGATATGTTTTATCCCAGTCGCTCCTTGAAAGGTAGGTTATCTTCGATGCGTCATCCATAAAGTAATTTATATCCGCATCGTCAAAAACGTTGGTAACCTTTGTATCGCCGTAGACCGTTGAGTAAATCTCCGTATCAGGCGTGTCCGCCGTAGCGTTTATAGCCGGCTCTATCTTCACTGCAAGAGAGGCGTCGCCGTTCTCCGTCATACCGTCGCCTGTATCATAACCCTTTGCCGCGAGTATGTTGTTTATCGCCTCGTGAGAGCCGTTGCCAACGGCAAGATAATAGTCGCCGCTGTCCATTATGTAACCCTTTGCATTCGTATAATCATACGAGGCCAGCCACTGCTGATGCACGGTAACGGTCACTTCTTCAGATGCGCCGGGCTGCAATACGGACGTCTTGCCGTATCCCATAAGATTGACTGAGGCCTTTTCGACGTTGTTATCTATATCGTACTGCGTATAGGGCGTCTGGGAATATACCTGCACTACCTCTTTGCCGGCCACGTTGCCCGAGTTGGTGACATTTACAGTTATGTTCCAGGTGTCGTCCTCCGCGTTATATTCAGGCTGGCCGACTATATTCATATCGAATTCTGAATATGAAAGGCCGTAGCCGAACGGATAGCTTACTTCCGCCGCATAGTTCCAGTTTCCGTCAAGCGAACCCTTTGCAGAATTTGCATTGCCCTTGCCCATAACGGCATCTTCATACCTGGTTTCATAATATTTATAGTCAGTGTAAATACCTTCCTGATATACTACATAGTTTCTTACGTAGTTACCTGTGATACGTCTTGCATTCTCATATTCGATATCGCCGAAATTGGCAACAGCAGGAGCGGATTGGGATGATACAGCAAAAGTATCCACAAGTTTACCTGAAGGAGATACTGCGCCTGTAATTACATCGGCAAGTCCGTATGCACCGCGGTAGCCGGCGTTGCCGAAACGCAATATCGCATTTACGCCGCTGTCTTTTTTAGCGGAGTCTATCTCGACAGGAAAATCACCGCTGACAAGCAAAACAACTTTTGCGCCGCTCGATTTGGCCGTATTTATAAGCGCCTGCTCATCCTGTGTAAGCGCAAGCGAGCCTATTGCAAGGTCGCTGCCCTCGCCGCCCGACCTGCCGACAACCACTATGGCCGTATCGGAAGCCGTAAGGCCGGCAGCATCGCTCTGAACGGTGAAGCCCGCCTCTTTAAGCGCACCCGAAAGCGAAGTGCAGAGCGAATGGTCTATTTTAATTGTACCGCCTGCAGAATTGGTCTCATATCTGAACGCATCTTCGCCGAGCACTGCTATTTTGCCTGATTTTACAGGCAATGCTCCGTCATTTTTGAGAAGCACAGTGCCTTCCTGGCCTATCTCGCGGAGAAGCTGTACCTTTGCCGTATACATATCCTGAAGAGATGTATAGGACGACTTATAGTAATAAGTATCCTGTTCTTCGGAAGAGTCGCCGTTGGGAACGAGCTTATCAGTTTCAATGTCGAGTGCCTGGTTTATTACGGGTGCATATACGTCCACTATGCCGGAAAGCGTGAACATTAACGCCATAAGCACTACGCACACTACCGTAAGCACTTTGAGCAAAACCTTATGCCTTGCAAAGCGGCATAAAAGTTTTTTGATCGTTTGCATATTTTCCTCCTGCTGTTTATTGGGGCTTTCCTTGCCCTACGCGTGAAAGTATATGAAAATGCAATAAATTATCAATACTTTTTACGCAACTACGCATTCAGCTTACCTAACTGACACTTTTTAACATAAAAAAGACCGCAATTTTCATTGCAGCCTTTATGGTAGTCTTTATGGTAGTTTACTTCGCCGTTTACACGCCTCCGTGCGCGCAATTGTGCCGCTCAACGGGATAATCAACGGGATAATACGACCAGCTTTTTAGTTTTTATGCCGACGGGAAAGATATATCCAGCCTGAATACGCCGCCGTCCGCGTTTACGTTCATATAGCCGCCGTACTTTTCGGCTATAAGCGATATGCTGCGCATACCGAATCCGTGATAGCCGTTGTCTTCCTGGGTGGTCTTGGGCAAGCCGTCCTCAAAGGTCAGTTCCCCCGAATAATAATTTTCTATATGCGCACTTACAAGCCCCAATGCCTCTTTAAGGTTTATAGATATGACGCGCCTCTCCTCCGGCACCGACAAGCTGGCTCTGATGGCGTTATCCAGCGCATTGCCGAACAGGGAATAGATGTCCGCATCGTTCATAAAAGCAATTTTAGAGCCGTCTGCCACGCAGGAAAGGCGTATCTTTTTATCTGTACATATAAGACCCTTTTCTGCAAGCACTATGTCAAGAGCGTTGTTGCCCGTCTTGACCGAACTGTCGTATATATCTATGGTGTGTTCCAGCTCATCCAGCCCCTCGTCCGTCATATGATTGCGCAGACGACTGATCTGGTGGCGCATATCGTGACATTTTACATTTATTATATCTATCGTCTGTTTGGATGCTGCAAGCTGTTCGCCCTTCAGCTGGAGCATACGCTCCAGCGTCTGGTTGTCTGCTTTCAAATTTTCATTTCTCAACAGCCAGAAGATAATGACAAATATGCTCAGGCAGCTTATTATGGAATAAGCCGAACATATAAGATATATAATGCCCGAGCCGCCGTATTTATCGAACAGTGCGCTTATAATGACTACCGTGCAGGTAGTGATAAGACTTATGATTATCACGTGGAAATTTTTACGGCAGGTGTTTGCGTCGAACTTTATCTTTCTTCTGATGAAGATAAAATACATAGCCAGATATACGGCCGCCCATATTACTATTCTGATTATAAATTCAAAGTAGCCTATTCCGGCGTCGCGCAAAAGGTACAGCGCCAACATCTGCAGTCTGTACATAAAATGCTGAAGAGCATACGCCCCGGTGCCGCAGAGAATGGCCTGCAAAACCGTAGACTTGTACATAAAAACAATACCGCCGGTCGCCAGGCCGAATATAACAAAATAGCGTATTATGGTCAGCCATACCGGATATGAGTATCCGGAATACCACACTGAAGACACCGCAAAAAGTACTGCGATATATGCCGCAACGCGAGCGCCGAACCTGCTCCTTTGGGGCAGATGGCCGCAAAACATGAATACGGCGGTTACCAGCTGCACAGTGAACACATAATTATAAAATATAAAAAAAACTACTGAAAAAGCGTTATCGGGAAGGGGATAATTTTCACTTTGGGAAAGACAAATCATATATTTTTACCTTCACCCAGCCATACGGTAAGTTCTGTCATGAATTGTTTTTTCTTTTGGCGGCTTATTGAAACCTCATCGCCGTTTTTAAGATATACGGTGTAGCCTTCAACCTTTTTGATATAACCGGCATTGATAAGATAACAACTGTTGCACCGCATAAAATTTTTGCCGGAAAGCAACTTTTCAAGATTTGCCATAGTCCCGTACCCCTTGAGCACTTCGGCGGACGTATGGAAATAGAGATAATGCCCCTGCACTTCCACATATATTATATCTCTTGTAGATATACGCGTGATTTGGGAACGGTCTGAAATAGTTATAAATATGTCGCCATTGCTGTTGATGGCGTTTTCAGCACGTCTGAATTTAAGCTCGAAATCGGCATACGTTACAGGCTTTACCACAAAATCAAACGCATGCACCTCATATCCTTTTATTGCGTATTGCGCAAGGCTGGTGACAAATATTATTACCGCCACGGGATCGAGCTTGCGCAGCTGCTTGGCAGCGTCCATTCCGTTTATACCGGGCAGACCTATATCCATAAAGATAATGTCGAACTCCGGTTTATAGCCGTATATAAAAGGCTCGCATTTATCGAACACCCTGATATTAAACTTCTGGCTGTCGCCATCATAATAGCGCGATATATACGAGATTAGCCTTTCCTGAGCATCCTTTTCGTCTTCTACTATGGCAATTCTTAACATTCGTACCCCCGCATCCGTAAAGTATATTTTTCCACATATATAATAACATAACTTTTAAACTTATTCAAGCCTATATTAAATTTAAACGCATAAGGATGACAGAACTGCAATTGTTGTACCGCATAACGGCCGCACACATTTATTAAAAGCACGGAAGCAGAAAAACACACAAGGATAACGAATATTTTTGACTACGCACGAAATCGCTGATACTCTCAGACGTATCTCAAGTATACCATTAGCATATCTTCGCGATATTGCAATAGAGTAAATGTTTAAAAATGACTACAACACCAGCTCGTCCTCCTATTTCATAAAATTCAGCTCATAACCGGACAAAAAATAATGTCTGCATTTTAAAATTCAACTTGTTTTTTATCAGCGAATGGGAAAACGCTCTTCAATATCATAATCAAGACCGAGATCGACCGCACATTCCCATTTTTGCAGAACCTCCAGGCATTCAACGTAGGCCACCTTTTCACCGTGCAAAAACAAATTATCAATTTCTGTTGCAGCTTCAAGTTCCTCAAGATTGAGCTGCACAAGTTCTATAAGATGTTTAATTGTTTCTTCTGCCGTTAACATCGCTATACTTATCTTGTGATAAATTTTTTAACTTCCCCTTAGTTCCTGGACAATATTAAAAATAATGCAGGGATTAATTATTTGAAATAATTGAC
>ERZ1090866.189-NODE-189-length-26087-cov-6.908881_pt1 | contig 26087 bp, 18 predicted proteins | sample MGYA00478477_ERZ1090866 | MGnify/ENA primary metagenome ERZ1090866 (study PRJEB33644, sample SAMEA5815737) | chicken gut metagenome | biome: Chicken; feature: Gastrointestinal Tract; material: Caecum | place: Ireland | collected 2019-01-01 | study: A study of the... | reverse complement strand
CGTGCGCGCGTCCCGAACTAAGGTTTTTGCTTTTTCAGCGCAAAAACCGTGCCCGAGGCGGCGCTTTCCCTCGGCGCCGCCGAGAAAAGCCCGCGGCGCGTGCCGTGTGGCACGGGCAAGGACTTCAACAAAGTATGAGCGCACAGTTTCCGCTTTTGATCGGATTCGTATTAATCCCTTACAGTATAATCGGAGTATGGAAAAAACGCGGCAGTTAAAAACGCTCATCGACTGCGCGATGAAGCGTGCAAAATGCGACCTCGTTATTCGGAATGCCCGTATCTTCAACGTGTTCACGGGGGAGATTGAACAGGGCGAGATCGCCGTAAAAGAGGGCGTCATCGTCGGCATCGGAACGGGCTACGCGGGCGAACGGGAGTACGACGGCGCGGGCATGATCTTTCTGCCCGGGCTTCTGGACGCGCACATTCATGTGGAAAGTTCCATGCTCACGCCCGAAGAGTTCGCCCGCCTTGCCGTGGCGCACGGGACGAGCGGCATCATCGCCGACCCGCACGAGCTTGTCAACGTGTGCGGCGTGGAGGGCGCGGAGTATCTGAAAAAGGCGTTCGACCGCCTGCAATGCGGCGGCGTCTGCCCGCTCGACGTGTTCATGCAGCTCCCGTCCTGCGTTCCCGCCACGCCCTTCGAGACGAGCGGCGCGTCGCTCGACGCCCGCGCAACGCGGGAGGAGATCGTCCGCGAGGAATTTTTCGGATTGGGGGAGATGATGAACTACCCCGCCGTGATCGCGGGCGAGGAGGAGACGATTGCAAAACTCGCGGCGGCGGAAGAGGCGGGGAAGATCGCGGACGGACACGCGCCCGCCGTCACGGGCGACGCGCTCAACGCGTATCTGCTCGGCGGGATCGTCACCGATCACGAGAGCCTGACGGCGGAGGAGATGCGCGAGAAGGTCGCGCGCGGAATGTATGTGCAGATCCGCTGCGGGTCGTCGGCGAACAATCTTTCGCTTTGCGGCGAGGTTGTCACGGCGGAAAACGCCCGCCGCTTCCTGCTGTGTTCGGACGATAAGCACGCGCACGATCTCTTGCAGCGCGGGCATCTCGACGACGCGCTCCGCCGCCTCGTCAGAAGCGGCGTGCCTGCGCGGTTTGCCATTCCCGCGGCGACGCTCAACGTCGCCGAATGCTACGGGCTGAAACGCCGCGGCGCGATTGCCCCCGGGTATATCGCGGACATGGTGGGGGTAAACGATCTCTCGGACTTCTCCGTCCGCGCCGTGTTCAAGCGCGGCGTGCTCGTTGCCGAGAACGGAAAAGCGCTCTTTTCGGCGCAGGAGAAGTATCTCCCCGCGGCGGTCAGAAACACCGTCCGCGTGAAGGACGTCTCGCCCGAGAACTTCCGCATTCCCGTCCGCAGCGGCAGGGCGCGCGTGATGCAGGTCGCCGCATACGGACTTGTCACAGATGAAGTCATTGTTCCCGTGCGCGGCGGGGAGGATATTGACCTTTCGGGCACGGATTTAAATAAGCTCGCCGTCATCGAGCGGCATTTTGCAAGCGGGAATATGGGGCTCGGACTTGTGAAGGGATACGGATTCCGCGGCGGGGCGATCGGCATTTCCGTCGCGCACGACAGCCACAATCTCGTTATTCTCGGCGACGGCAACGCCGCCATGGCGCGCGCGGCGCAGCTTTTGAAGGAGACGGGCGGGGGCATGGCGCTCGTCGGCGCGGAGGGCGAGGAGACTTTCCCGCTCGATGTTGCGGGGCTGATGAGTTCGCTTCCCGCCGAGGAGGTCGCCGCCCGCACGGCGCACATCTCCGCCGCCGCCCGCCGCATGGGCGTGAAAGAGGGGTACGACCCCTTCATGACGCTCGCCTTCCTCGCGCTGCCCGTCATCCCGCACCTGAAACTCACCGACAAAGGACTGTTCGACGGGGATAAATTCGCGTTCACAAAGGTGGAAGTATGAAGTTTGAACGGGCAAAGGAGTCCGATCTTCCCGTCATCGGCGAAATTCTGGCGGCGGCGCGGGAATATCTCCGCGCGCAGGGGCTGGATCAGTGGCAGAAGTACGCGCCCACGGCGGAGGATACGGCGGAGCATTTCCGCCGCGGCGAGCAGTACGTTCTGCGCGACGGAACGGAGATCGCGGGCGTGTGCGCCGTCGTGCCGTATGAACCCGCCTACGACCGCATCGACGGCGCGTGGCGGCAAAGCGGCGCATATCTTGCCATTCACCGCGTGGCGGCGGCTCCGAACGTAAGGCGCAGGGGCGTGGCTTCGGCGCTCTTTCAGGGAGCGGAAACGCTTGCGCGGGCGCAGGGGATCGGCGCGCTCCGCATCGATACGCACGAGGGCAATCTTCCCATGCGCGGCGCGCTCGAAAAGAACGGATTTATCTTCTGCGGCACGGTGACCATCGCCACGGGCGAGCGGCGCGTCGGGTACGAGAAAATTTTAAACGAGGACGGAGAAAACGTCATGAAAGAATCGGAAAACAGAGTAACGGAGACCATCGTCGCGGCGACGGGCAACGCGCACAAGCTCAGAGAGATCCGCGCCATCTTCGCGGATAAGACTGTTCTCTCGGAGAAGGAGGCGGGCTTTTCGGGCGAGATCGAGGAGACGGGCGAGACGTTTTTGGAAAACGCGCTCATCAAGGCGCGCGCCGTGTGTAAGGCGACGGGACTGCCCGCGCTCGCGGACGACAGCGGGCTGTGCGTGGACGCGCTCGGCGGCGCGCCCGGCGTGCGGAGCGCGCGCTATTCGGGCGGGGGCGACGCGGACAACCGCGCGCTGCTCTTGAAGAACCTTGCGGGGGTCTCCGACCGCCGCGCGCATTTTAACTGCGCCGTCGCGCTCGTCTGTCCCGACGGGCGGGAGCTTACGGCGGAGGGGCGTACGGAGGGGAGCATTCTCACGGAAGAGCGCGGGGAGCATGGCTTCGGGTACGACAGCCTGTTTTTCAGCAGCGATCTCAATAAGAGCTTTGCGGAGGCGGACGAGGCGGAAAAGAACGCCGTTTCCCACCGCGGCAGGGCGCTGAAACGCTTGGAGGAACTGTTATGAAGACGTTCGTCGTCATTTCCGATTCGCACGGTCGGCGCAAGAACGTGGAAAAGGTCGCGCCGCTCTTTGCGGAGAACGATTACGTCGTGCATCTCGGCGACGGCTCGACCGATCTGCGCGACTTTTTCCGCGAGTATCCCGATAAGACGATCGTCATGCGCGGAAACTGCGATTTTTCGTACGGCATGGACGAGTACGTCATCGAGGAAGAGGGCGTGCGCATCCTGTGCTGTCACGGTCACAAATACGGCGTGAAGAGCGGTATCGGAAGGCTCGCCGCGCACGCGAAGGAGCGGGACTGTACCGTCGCTCTCTACGGGCATACCCACCGCGCCGCCGCCGAGGAGATCGACGGCGTGCTGTGCGTCAATCCCGGGTCGCTCGGCTCGAACACCGACCCCAGCTCCTGTTACCTCGTCGTGCACCAGGGAAAGCCGACGGCAACCATCTAAAAACTGCAATAACGCGTATAACTCGACGGCAGAACGAAAACCGCGCCCCGCTTTGTAAGCGGGGCGCGCGGTCTATTCGGAAGGGTCGGGCGGTTCGGGCGGCGTTTCGGGCGGGATTCGGGCGTGCGTTGCGGACGCCGTTCCCGCAGTCGGCTGCGCCGCGACTGCCGCGGCGCTTTGCGCACGGCGGGCGCGTACGAGGTGGTACGCCCACTGTCCGACCGCCGCGCCGATGATGATCACATATCCCACAATACTCAGCGTTTTGGGGAGCTGATCGAGGAACAGATAGCCGAGAATGGCGGCGAAAAAGACCTGCATATAGTCGAACACCGCAATCTCTTTGGCAGGCGCCTGACGGTAGGCGGCGGTAATGCAGAACTGTCCGCCCGTGGCGGCGGCTCCCGCGAGGAGCAGCCAGCCAAGCTGCATCGCCGTCATCGGCTCGTAGGTGACGATCATGAGGGGGAGCGTGACGACGGTGGAGAACGCCGCGAAGAAGAATACCGTCATAATGCCGCGCTCGCCCTTATTGCCGAGAATGCGCACGCAGGTATAGGCGAATCCCGCGCACGCGCCGCTGCCCAATCCCGCAAGGGCGGGGAGCGCAGCCATGTCGAAACGGGGATCGACCACGCACATCGCGCCCGCAAAGGCGATCAGCACGAAAATAAGCTCGGGAATGCGCGGCTTTTCGCGCAGCAGAAAGACGGAAAACAGAATGGCGAAGAAGGGGGAGAGCTTGTTGAGAATGGACGCGTCCGAAATGCTGCCGATGCGGTCGATGGCGTAAAAATTGAGGATCACGCCTAAAAGTCCGAGCGCGGAGCGCAGGAAGTGCCACGGAACGCACGCCTTGCTCCGGATGCGGAAATGCTCCTTCTGAAAACAGAGCATCGCGCCGACAACGACGACCGTAAGCCCGTTCCGGAAAAAAACTTTCTGAAACAGGGGGAGGTCGCCCGCCAGATTGACGAACAAATTCATCAGCGCGAAGCACAGCGCCGCGCCCAGAATAAAGAGGATTCCAAGCCCCTTTCTGCCTGCCGTATTCATACGCAATATTATATGCGCTCCGCCGCAGAAAGTCAAACGCGGCGCAGGGGGCAATCGCAGGCGCGGCGCGTTTTTTTGCGCCGTTTCCCGCCCCGCCATTGCGGAAAAGGCGGATATGGAGCGTTACGACACGGTGTTCGTCGGATTGCCCATCTGGTGGTACGTCGCGCCGCGCATCGTCGAGACCTTTCTCGAAAGCTATGACTTTTCGGGAAAGCGCGTGATCCCGTTCTTTACGTCGGGCGGGAGCAGCGTCCGTTTTTCATTTGCCCTTTGCAAGGGCGTAACTTGTATCGAGCATGGCGCAGATCTCTTCCGCGGGGAGCGTTCCGTCGAGCGGAAGGGTGATCCAATGCTTTTTGTTCATATGATACCCCGCAAAGACGCGTTTTCCGTCCACCATGTCGGGGATCGCCTCGGGCGCGGCGCGCAGATCGAGGACTTCGATCTCCTCGTCGGGGAACGCTCCAAGTTTGCTTTTGGAAATTGTCAGGAGCGCGGCGTACCACTTGCGGTTGTCCTTTCTGCGCAAGATCGCGTTTTTCGGGGACTTCTCCCATAAAAATTCCAGCTCGTCGCCGTAGGCGTTGCGCACGTGTTCGATCACGCGTTCCGAATATCCGCTCTGAAAGACCGTTTTCGGGAAACACGCTTCGGCAACGGCGGAAAGCGCGTTGCAGTACGCGGCGCGCACCTCGCCGATGAAACTTCCCTGCGCGTCCTCCACCAGAAAGAGGGTGTACGGCTCGTCCGTCGCGGCGTCGATCAGACAGGCGTCCGCCCCGTCCGCACACACGCGGACGCGCAGCGTGAACGCGCCGTCTAAAATCGGCTGTTCGTAAAGGTATGCCCCGTCCGTCACCCGAAATCCGTACGCTCTGAGTTTTTCGGGGTCGGCGCGCCTGTCGGATAAAATTTGTTGCAGAAAGCGATCCATATCGTTCAGATCATATCACAGCGGCGCGGAAAATGCAAGAGGGGGCGCGGACTTTTTCAAAGACGGCGGGGCAATCAGGCGGCGCGGCGGCGGAACGCATAACGGGGAAAGCGTGTGCGCAAACTGAAAAGTGCGGGCGGAATGCGCGCCGCGCGGGCGTTAAAATTTTCCAAGTCCTTGACTTTTTTCAGAATGTTTGATATAATCATATCAATGCAACGGTCGGTTGCAGTTTTCCCGAGAGATAACGATTGCCGTTTTCGCTGACGATTGTTGCGGGAGAGCGCGATCGTCGGCTGTTTTTATGCCGTTTTGCGCGGCGTCCGCGGAGCGCGGGGAGGGTTCAGGATGAACGAAGTGATCGGAACGATTTTGGAGGCGGAAGCCAAGGCAGAGGAGATCGTGAGCGAGGGCGAGCGCGAGAGCCGCCGCACGATCGAGGCGGGCGCAGCCGCCGCCGAACAGGCAAAAGCGGACGCGGAGCGTCTGCTCCTTTCCGAGCGCGAAAAAAAACTCGCGGAAGCGGAGCGCGAAGCGGAAGAACGCTACCGCGCGCTCAACGAAGAGGCAAAGGCGGAGGCGGAGCGCTTCGGCGCGTCCTGCCAAGATAAGATAGAAGCCGCGGCGCAGTCCGCGGTAAGGAAGGTGTTCGGGGCATGATCGTCGCAATGTCCAAATTCGAGCTGACCGCGCTGTCCGACGACCGCGCGGCGCTTCTGAACGCACTGCAAAAGACGCAGCTCGTCGAACCCGTGTTCCCCGAAGAGGAAGAAGGGGAAAAGCCCGCAGAGCCGCGCGCGGACGGACGGACGGTGTTGGAAGAAAAGCTCGCGCGCACGCGCAAGTGTATCTCATTTCTCACCGCGCAGGCGGATACCGTCCGCGGGAAGGACAAGTCGGCCGAGCTGCTCGGCGATCAGATTCTGCTTTCCTACGACGAATTTACGGGCATCGCCGCACGGGAGGAGGAACTCCTCGCCGCGATCTCGCGCGCGGAGGAATGCGCCGAGGCGATTTCGGAGCGGCGCGCGGAGCGCAACAAACTTGCCGCGCGCAAGGCGCAGCTCGCGCCCTTTCTGAGCGTTCCCGAGCCGTTCTCGTCTTTTGCGGATACGCGCAGCACGCGCTGCTTTTTCGGGCTTATAGACGAGCGTTCCCTGCCCGCGCTGCAAGCGTATGCGGACGGCGAGCCGCTCGCCGCGCTCTGCGTGTACGGCGGGGTGAAACAGCTCCCCGTCGCGCTGTTCTGCCATGCGGACGTCGCGGAGATCGCGGCGGCGAAACTTGCGGAATTTTCCTTTGTCCGTTGCACGGTTTCGACGGACGCGAACGCCGCAGAGGAGACTGCGCGGCTGGACGGGGAAACGGAGCGGCTGCTTGCAGAAGAGGCGGAGATCTCTTCGCGCGCCGTCGCCGATCTGTCTCATCTCAAAGATCTGAAAATATACGCGGATTATCTCTCCGCGGAGCTTGAAAAGGCGGAAATTTCCGAGCGGTTTTTCCAGACCAAGGCGACGTTCACGATGCGCGGTTATCTGCCCGAAGAGGAGCAGGAGCGCGTCCGCGCGGCGGTCGCGGCGGTGACGGACGCATACCTCTTGCAATTTTTCCGCCCCTCGGAGGAGGATACGCCGCCCACGCTGACGCGGAACAGAGGTCCCGCCAAGGCGGCGGAGTTCATCACGAATATGTATTCCGCGCCCGATTACAGGGAGTTCGACCCCAACGGCTTCGTGTTCGTCTTTTTCATGATCTTTTTCGGCATCATCATGGCGGACATCGGGTACGGGATTCTGCTCTTTGTGGGCGGACTTATTATTATGCGCAGGCGGAAGGTCAACGACGGCGTGAAAAAGCTGGCGTCCATTCTCATGTACGGCGGACTGTTCACCATCGTGTTCGGCGCGCTGTTCGGGTCGATGTTCGGATTTTCGCTGTACACCTTCCTGCCCGATCCTTCTTCGGGCAGCAGAACGAACGTGCTCACCATTCTGCTCGGCTGCCTCGCGCTGGGGCTGTTGCAGATCACGGTCGGGTATATCCTGAGCGCGGTCAACAGCATCCGCAGGGGGCATATCGTGGACGCGCTCTGCGACGCGTTCACATGGGTGCTCTTCTGCGTGGGACTGTTCTTCGCAGTGTTCAACTTCATCACGGAGTACTTCTCCATTCCCGTCGCGGCGGGCGTGCAGGCGTTCTTCGGGACGATGACGCTCCCCGGGGTCATCATGCTCGGCGTGGGGCTTGCGGGCGCGGCGCTCACCGCGGGGCGCAAGGAAAAACTCCTCGGCAAGTTCACCAAGGGATTCGGCGCGGTGTACGGCGTGATCAACCTGCTTTCGGACGTGTTGAGTTACGCGCGTCTGTTCGGGCTCATGCTCTCGGGCATGATCATTGCGCAGCAGTTCAACGGGATCGGGCTGGACCTGATCGCGGCGGGGAGCATCGGTTTCGTGTTCGGACCCGTCGTCATGCTCATCGGTCACGCGTTCAACCTCGCAATGGGCGTGCTCGGCGCGTACATTCACGACTGCCGTTTGCAGTACATCGAATTCTTCTCGAAATTCTATACGGGCGAGGGCGCGCTGTTCACGCCGCTCGGCTCGAATCTGGAATATATCCACTTTACGGAAACAAATTAAAAAATCGATTGGAGGTTTTTATAACATTATGGGTGGTCAGGCAATAGCCATTCTCGGTCTTGCGATCTGCGCGGGGCTTTGCGGCGTAGGCTCGGCGATCGGTCTTTTTAAGACGGGTTCGGCGGCGGCGGGCGTTCTCACGGAGGACGCGAAAAAGTTCAGTAAAGTCATGATCCTCGTGCTTCTGCCCGCAACGCAGGGTATTTACGGGTTCGTCATGGCGCTGGTCGGACAGGGCGCCGTCACGGTGGATATGAGCGTGGCGCAGGGCTGGGCGGTATTCGCGTCCGTCATGCCGCTCGCGATCACGGGCCTCATCTCCGCAATTTATCAGGGCAAGACCTCGGTGAGCTGTATCTACGCGGTGGCGAAGGACGAAAAACTCTCCGGTAAGCTCATCATGTTCCCCGCCATGGTCGAAACGTACGCCATTTTCGGGCTGGTCATTTCCCTGCTCTTCACGCTCTCGGTATAAGGAGCCGTTATGGAGGGGAAAGAGGCGATCGTCGGACGCATCATCTCCGACGCGGAAAAGAAAGCGGCGGAGCGCAAGGCGGAGGCGGCGGCGCGTGCAGACGCGGCGCTGGCAGACGCGAAAGCGCGCGCCGGGGAATATCTTGCAAACGGCAGGCGCGTCCTTGAAAAGGAGGCGGCGGAGATCGTTGCGCGCAGAGAGACGGTCGCGGGGCTGGACAGGCGCAAGCTGATGCTCGCGGCAAAGCGCGGCGCGGTCGAGGCGGCGCTTGCACGCGCGCTTGAAATCGCGCGCGCGTTCGACAAAAAGAAATATCTTTCCGTACTTGAAGATCTTCTGCAAGCGTATGCGGAGGAGGGCGACGCGGCGGAACTTGCCGCCGACGCGCCCGTATCCGATCGGGAATTTACCTCCTGCAAGGCGTTTACGGAAAAGAAACTGCGCTTTGCGGGCAGGAACGAATCGCTCGCGGGCGGCATGCGTCTGGAAAACGACGTATGCGTGAAGGATCTTTCCTTCCGCGCCCTGCTCGAAGCGAACAGAAACGAATTGGAGCGGGAGATCGCCGCGGCGGTCTTCCCCGCGGAGCAGTAAAATGCCGAACAGTATTTTTGCCAACGCCAAGGCTTCCGCGCTCGAAGCGAAGCTCCTCGGCTCCGAGCGGCTCAGCCGCATGATCGACTGCGCGCGCCCTTCGGACGCGCTCAAAGTCTTGCAGGAGACGGGGTTCGGCGAAGGGCTTTCCGTGCCGCCGTCCGAGGCGGAGAAGCTCATCGAGGCGGAGGAGCGCGCCTATACGGCGTTCGTCCGCGAGACCTCTCCGAGCGAAAAGCTGACCCGCTTTCTGCTCGCGCGGTACGACTATCACAACGCCGAAGCGGTGATGCGCGCCAAGTATTTAAAGCGCGACGCAAAGTCGATGACGGGCGCGGAGGGCGCATTCCCGCTCGCGCTGATGGAAGAAAAGATCTTTGCGGACGATTACGGCGCATTCGGCGCGGAGCTTTCCGCCGCGCTTGCGGCGGCGGACGAGCTGTTCGTGGGCGGAGCGGCGACGGGCAGGCAGATCAACACGCTGTTCAGCCGCGCCAAATTCCGCGATCTTTCCGCGCTCGCGCACGGGGATAAGGCGCTCTCGGAGATCGCCGCTCTGCGCGCGGACGCCGCCAATATCGGCATTGCGCTCCGCACGCGCTCGGCTGCGCTCGCCGCGGAGATGACGGTCGCGGGCGGCGTGCTCACGGCGGAGGAGATCGCCTGTCTTGCAGAGGAAAGCGCGGAGAATATCCGCGAAAAGTTCCGCTATTCGCCGCGGAAGGAGATGATCTCCGCCGCGCTCGACGATTTTGCGGCGGGGCAGCCGCTCACGTCGCTCGAACGCATTGCCGACGGCGCAGCGGTCACCGTCCTCGCCCGCGACCGCTATACGGACGAGGGGAACAGACCCTTTATGCGGTACTGTTTCAAAAAGACGGCGGAGATCGCAAACGTCAGGATCGTCATGTCCTGCTTGAACAACGGCGCGGAAAAGGCGGTCATTCGCGCGAGAGTGAGGGAAACGCTATGAAGGGCAGAATGGCGATCATCGGCGACGGCGACGGCGCGCTCGTGTTCCGCTCGGCGGGCATGGACGCGTACGCCGCAGAGGACGGGGCGGACGCGAAGCGGCTTTTAAGAACACTTGCCAAGGAATATCAGGTCATCTTCGTGACGGACGTATTCGCCGCGGAGATGGAAGAGGAGATCGCCGCCTATGCGGGGCAGGCGTATCCCATCGTCACGACAATTCCCTCCGTGCGCGGCGGAAACGGCTACGGAGCGGAAATGCTGAAAAAACAGTCCGAGCGCGCGCTCGGCATGGATATCACGCAGACAGACAGAGACGAAAGCGTTTAAGTTTAACGGAGAATGGAATGCAAGGAAAGATCGTAAAAGTATCCGGTCCGCTCATCGTGGCGGAGAATATGGCGGATAGCAAAATGTACGACGTGGTGCGGGTGAGCGAGAAAAAGCTCATCGGCGAGATCATCGAACTGCGCGGAGACAGGGCGTCCATTCAGGTCTATGAAGAGACGGGCGGACTTGGCCCCGGCGAGGCGGTGGAGAGCACGGGCGCGCCCCTCTCGGTGGAGCTTGCGCCGGGACTCATCGAAGGCATCTTCGACGGGATCCAGCGTCCGCTCACGCGCATTGCCGCCGCCTATGGCGACAGAATCGCGCGCGGGATCTCCGTCAACAATCTCGACCACGAAAAGGAGTGGGAGTTTGTTCCGCTCGTCAAGGTCGGCGACGAAGTCTCGGCGGGCGATTTTCTCGGATACGTGCAGGAAACGCCCATCGTGCAGCATAAGATCATGGTGCCGTACGGCGTGCGCGGACGGGTGAGTTTCATCGGGCAGGGCTCGTACAACATCACGCAGACGGTCGCGAAAATTCAGACGGCGGAGGGGGAGCGCGAAGTCAGTATGCTCACCCGCTGGCCCGTGCGGCGCGGACGTCCGTACCGCGAAAAGATGTCTCCCTCCATGCCCATGATCACGGGGCAGAGGGTCATCGATACGCTCTTTCCCATCGCGCGCGGCGGCGTGGCGGCGGTCCCCGGACCGTTCGGCAGCGGAAAAACCGTCGTGCAGCATCAGCTCGCAAAGTGGGCGGACGCGGACATCATCGTCTATATCGGCTGCGGCGAGCGCGGCAACGAGATGACGGACGTTCTCAACGAGTTCCCCGAACTCAAAGACCCCAAAACGGGCGAACCGCTCATGAAGCGCACGGTGCTCATCGCGAACACGTCCGATATGCCCGTGGCGGCGCGCGAAGCGTCCATCTATACGGGCATCACGATCGCGGAATATTTCCGCGATATGGGGCTGAACGTCGCGATCATGGCGGACTCCACCTCGCGCTGGGCGGAGGCGCTGCGCGAAATGAGCGGACGTCTCGAAGAGATGCCGGGCGAAGAGGGGTATCCCGCATACCTTTCCAGCCGACTTGCCGAGTTCTACGAGCGCGCGGGCATCGTGAAAACGCTCTGCTCCGACGAGCGCGTCGGCTCGATCACGGCGATCGGCGCGGTCTCTCCCGCGGGCGGCGATCTTTCCGAACCCGTGGCGCAGGCGACGCTGCGCATCGTCAAAGTGTTCTGGGGGCTTTCCGCGAACCTTGCGTACAAGCGGCATTTCCCCGCCATCGATTGGCTCATCAGCTATTCGCTGTATGCCGACAGGCTTTCGGCATGGTACACGAAGAACGCCTCCTCCGACTTCAACGAACTGCGCGCGTTCGCCATTCACATTTTGCAGGAGGAAGCGGAATTGCAGGAGATCGTGCGCCTCGTCGGCGCGGATTCGCTCTCCTATAAAGACAGGCTGATTCTGGAAACGGCGAAGTCCATTCGCGAAGACTTCCTGCATCAGAACGCGTTCCACGAGACGGACACCTACACGTCGATCGCAAAACAGTGCAAAATGCTCCGCCTCATTTACGATTTCCATCGTATGGGCTTGGATGCGCTCGCCGCGGGCGCGGCGTACAACCGCCTGATCAATCTGCCCGTGCGCGAAAAAATCGGCAGAAGCAAGTACATTGCGGAGAGCGAGATCGGGCAGTTCGACGAAATCGCCGCGCAGTTGAAGCAGGAGATCCGCGGGCTTGACGGAGGGGAAGCAGGTGTTGAAGGAATATAAAACGATCAAAGAAGTCGTAGGGCCTCTGATGCTCGTCGAGGGCGTGGAAGGGGTCAAGTATAACGAATTGGTGGAGATCGTCCAGAAGAACGGCGAAGTGCGCCGCGGCAAGGTGCTCGAAGTCAACCGCGATAAGGCGCTCGTTCAGCTCTTTGAAAATTCGCAGGGGCTGCAAATCTCCACCAGCCGCGCAAAGTTCCTGGGGCACAGCCTCGAACTCGGCGTCTCGGAAGATATGCTCGGCAGGGTGTTCGACGGCATGGGCAACCCCCGCGACGGCGGCGCGCCCATTCTTGCGGAAAAGCGCATGGACATCAACGGTGAGCCGATCAATCCCGCCGCGCGCGACTATCCCAACGAATTTATTCAGACGGGGATCTCCGCCATCGACGGGCTCAACACGCTCGTCCGCGGGCAGAAACTTCCCGTGTTCAGCATGAGCGGACTTCCGCACGCCGAACTTGCCGCCCAAATCGCGCGGCAGGCGCGCGTTTTGGGGAGCGACGAGAAGTTCGCCGTCGTCTTTGCGGCGGTCGGTATCACCTATGAGGAGGCGGATTACTTCATCCGCGATTTCCGCGAGACGGGCGCGATCACCCGCACCGTGCTCTTTACCAACCTCGCGAACGACCCCGCGATCGAACGCATCTCTACGCCGCGCATGGCGCTCACCGCCGCGGAATACCTTGCGTACGATCTGGGGATGCACGTTCTCGTCATCATCACCGACATTACGAACTACTGCGAGGCGCTGCGCGAAGTCTCCGCCGCCCGCAAGGAAGTTCCCGGGCGCAGAGGGTATCCCGGGTATCTGTACACCGACCTCGCATCCATGTACGAGCGCGCGGGCAGGATCCGCGGCAAGAAGGGGTCGATCACGCAGATCCCCATTCTCACCATGCCCGAGGACGACAAAACGCACCCCATTCCCGACCTTACGGGTTACATTACGGAGGGGCAGATCATTCTCTCGCGCGAGCTGTACAAGAAGGGCGTTACGCCGCCCATCGACGTGCTTCCGTCCCTCTCCCGTTTGAAGGATAAGGGCATCGGCGCGAATAAGACGCGCGAAGATCACGCCGATACGATGAACCAGCTCTTCTCCGCATACGCGCAGGGCAAGGAGGCGAAGGAGCTCTCCGCGATCCTCGGCGAGGCGGCGCTCTCGGATACCGATAAGCTGTATGCAAGATTTGCCGAGGCGTTCGAGAAAGAATACGTCTCGCAGGGTTTCACCGTCAACCGCTCCATTGAAGAGACGCTCGATCTCGGCTGGAAACTTCTGCGTATCCTGCCGCGGGCGGAACTCAAACGTATCAAAGAACAGTATATCCGGAAATATCTCGGGCAAGAGGAGTAAGAAAGAGCCGTGGCGCGCATGAACGTAAATCCCACGCGCATGGAGCTGAAAAAGCTGAAAGGGCGGTTAAAGACCGCCCAGCGCGGGCATAAACTGTTGAAGGACAAGACGGACGAGATGATCCGCCGCTTTTCCGTGCTCGTGCGCGAGACGGCGCGGCTGCGCGCCGAAGTGGAATCGGAAGTGGCGGACGTCCTGCGGATGTTTTCGCTTGCTCGCGGCACAATGTCGGATAAGGAGATCGAACTTGCGTTCTCCATGCCCGTGGCGGCGCTCAGTCTGGAATGCGTTACGGTAAATCTGCTCAATCTGGAAATTCCCAAACTGCATTTGCAGCGTTCGCAGAGCGAGGAGAGCTATCCCTATTCCTTTGCGGAAGTGACGAGCGAAGCCGACCACGCTGTGGCGTCTGCGGGCAGGCTCGTAGAGCGCCTTCTGAGGCTTGCGGAGCTGGAAAAGGCAACGACGATGCTCTCCGACGAGATCGAGCGCAGCAAACGCCGCGTAAACGCGCTGGAATACGTGATGATCCCCGACATCGAGGAGACCATTCGCTATATTTCGCAGAAGCTGGAAGAAAACGAGCGCGGCAGCCTGACGCGGCTCATGAAAGTAAAGAGCATGCTCGAAGAACGGGAAGTATAATCGTTGAAAAGCGGACCTTTTGGTCCGTTTTTTTATGCAAAGCTAAAATCCGGACGAAGAATCTCGTCCGGATCTTTTGGAATGGAAGTAAACGACCGATCCTACCGTATATCGGAGAAATCGGAAAATAAAAAACATGGCGCACGAAAAGAAATCAGAAAAAGAAAGATGCAGTTTTGATAACGGCAAATTAAAATGCCGTCGCATCGCTGACGGGTTCAGACAGAACGCATCTTGTCTGTTTGCTTTCCATCCTGCCTTGAAAATTCCTTTGCAAAAAAGACGGTCTTGCTTTATAAAAAATTAAGATAGGTCTTGAAAAACAAATATGTAAATGTTATACTGTTATCGAAGTAAAAACTGATGAAATCAAATTCGATGGATATGCCATCTATCAACATTGGAAAATTTGTAAAAGAACAGAGGAGAACGGAAAGTGGCTTATACAATAGTCTCATCGATCTGTATTGCGGCAATGGGCATCTTATTGGCGTATCTGGCTGGGAAGTTTTTTTCCTGTGGGCGTGCGGAAAAAATCGAGTTTATCAAGAGTTTCAAAAAAGGAAAATGTGCGATTATTTATCTGATTGCGATTCCTATTTTTCTAATGAACAATCTGTATCTTGGGGAAGATCTTGCAATTTCTATCTTCAACTCCATTTCGAAGGCCGTTTATCTGGTTGTCTTGAAGTATGATATTTCTATTGACCTGATAGCAGTGAATTCTGTATATGCGGTTGCGGTTTATCTGTGTTTTTCACTGGTAATCCTGAATGCGCTGATGATTACGATCTCGGTGCTGCATGAATATATCTGGGAAACGCTGCGTCTCATAAAATTTATGAGCGCAAGGAAGGAACAGTGTATTATTCTGGGAAATAACGAGAGAAGTAAAATGATTTACCGTTCCTGTAAATGCAGAACGATCATTGCAGGAACGCTGAAACGGGATGCGCGTGAGAAACTTTATATTGACGGATATTCATATAAATCTTTTGTGAGCGAAAAACGCCTTGAATCATGGATCCAAAAACGGATTCTCGGCGCTGCCGGTAAAAAAGGGTTAAGCAGATTTCTGTATGCGCAAAGACGGCTTCGGATTATTATCAATTTTGATCATGAACAGCAGAATCTTGCTTGGTGCGGGAAGTTTGTCGATCTGCTCCGTTCCGCGGATGATCGTGTTGTTATGGCAGCAGACGTTTATGTGTTCGGCGATCGGGAGTATGAGGATATTTATTCCCGTTATGAGGCAAGCGCGAAGGGCTGTCTGCATTATATCAATGAATATCAGCAAATCGCGATCGATTTCATCGATAAATATCCGCTCACTGAGTTTATGGACGGAAGACACATTGACTACCAGACCAACCTGCTCGATCCTGAGACTGAAATCAATGTCGCTATGATCGGGTTCGGACGGACCAATCAGCAGATCTTTTTATCAATGGTTGCCAATAGTCAATACCTGACAAGGCAGGACGGTAAAATTGTTCCGATGCCGGTACATTATCATCTGTTTGATAAACTGCATATCAACGGACACAAAAATCTCAATCACAATGCGTTTCGCTTCCGTCTCGATTTTTTCTCCGATGGAGCGCCAAAAGTTAACGAAGACGAATATCTCCCTTTACCCGCGCTTCCTTCGCACGAGATTTATCATGATCTCGATATCAACGATTCGCGATTCTATGAAAATCTGGACGGGGCAATCTCCTTTCATGAGAAGGCAATCAACTATGTGATTGTCTCTCTCGGAACGGATTATGCATCTATTGATATGGCGAATAAGCTGGAAGCCAAAAGAAAAGAACGCGGTTTAAAAAATGTGCATATCTTTGTCCGTATCCGCGAGAAAGAGGTGTTTGACGATGCTCCGATCTTTCTTGATCTCGCTTTTTGCCACCCGTTTGGCAGTAACCGTGATGTTGTCTTTGATTATGCTCATATTATTCGTGAAAAATTTGCTGAAATGGCAATGCTCCGTAACTTTGTATATAATATCGAAAGGGATATGTTGCATGAGTGCGTGACGCAGGAACAGCGGTATCTGTCGCGGAAGAGGTGGTATTTGGATCTGACTTCCACGGAACGGGAGTCGAACGTTTACGCGTGTCTCAGTCTGAGAAGTAAATTGCATCTGATGGGGCTCGATTATTGCGCAAGAGAGGAAGACATAAAGAACGGGACGAGGCACGGGCTTACGCTGTGTGAATATTATGCAATTTATGCGCGGGACGATATGCCCGATATTATTATGGATGAAGAGGGAACAGAACGCGCCATTCGTTATTCTCTCGATTTTAAACATTCCAACAGAGAAAATATGGCAATTCAGGAACATCAACGCTGGAATGCGTTTATGATTTCCAAGGGGTTTATTCCCGCAACCAAAGAACAGATCCTTTATGAACGTTTTCCGGACGGCAGGTTCACAAACGGGAAAAACTACGCGTTACGTCGTCACGGAAATCTGACGACATATGAAGGATTGAAAGAATTCCGCAGAATGATTGCCTCGCGCGACGGAGAAAACGAAGAAAAATACGATGTTATAAAATATGATTATCAGCTCATGGACGGAGCATGGTGGCTGCTCAACGAGAGCGGATTTCAGATGATAAGGAGGGGGAATGAAACAGAAACATGACAAGACGGTGTGCCGTTTAGAAGATCTTGTGGATATCTTTTTTCATACAGATTTTGCTTTTGACCGCAGCGACATCGAGTGTTTAAAGGGAACATTGCAGGCATTTTGTAAGTCGGGGAATAAGAGCGATGCGTTTTCTGTGTATTTCTGCTTTTGTGAGCTTTTCGGAGTGTTCGGCAGAGGTTACGATACGATGAGCAAGTTGCTTGAATTTCTGTGCGATCACGAGTATCACGCAGGGGAATTGCTGACCAAACATCGAGACCACTATTCCCATTCAGTCTATGTTCTTGCGCTCGGGCTTGCCATTTATGCAAATGACGCCAAATTTCGCGGGATTTTTCACGGTTTTTATCGGGAGAAAGCCTCCGACGCGCAGAGTTTTCTCTATTATTGGGGGTTGACGGCGCTTTTTCATGATATCGGTTATCCTTTTCAGCTTGCGCATGAGCAGGTGAAGTCATATGCAGAAAGCCTGTGGGGCGAGAATATTCAGAGTAATCCATTTGTCTCTTATGAGAATATGGATGTTTTGCTGACACTGAAACATTGTGCGGAGGAACGAGCGTTTCAGGCAAAAACGGTTTGTGAACTTTTAACATACGGGATCCAATACAGGCTAGGATATCCCTCGGATAAAGTTCTGCCTCTTTTGGATAATCGTCATAAAAATCAACGCAAATATATGGATCACGCTTATTTCAGCGCCGTTTTGCTTGCGCATCAGCTTGACAGCGCGGATATGGCAATCGATGAAATGCGGCTGGACGTCCTCACCGCGATAGCGCTGCATAACAGTCTGAACCGTTACGATATTGCAGCCGCATTGCATACGGAAACGGCGATTCCGCCTGAGCGTCATCCGCTTGCCTATCTTCTTGTGCTTTGCGATGAACTGCAGAACTGGGATCGGACCGCATTCGGGAATGTAAGCAAGAAAGATCCGCTTGCATGGAAAATCGATTTGGATTTTTCTCCGCAGGGAATAGCCGTTACATATCTTTTCGATTCGTTTGACGTTGTAGATACGCAACCTGTGAAAGAGGCGGGAGACGCGCAGCGGAATCACGCAAAAATCGTTGAATTCATCAGGTTAAACGCCAATGTAAAGGCAGTGCAGTCGGGAGAGTTCATAAAAAATATTTGCGGGCTTATTCGGTGCCACTGTTCCATTGAAGCGAAGGCGGCAGAAGAAATAAAAAACAAAAAAACGCATGCGTTTGCATCTGACGATAAATTTATTAACTTGTGCGATTTTGCCCGCGCAATCCATCTGAGCTATCAAGCGGAATATGGCGGCCCCGATTTTGGCGAACTCTCACTCGAATTCAAACTGTCCAATATTGAACAGGCAAAATCGTATGCAGATAAATTAGAGCTTGTAAATTGTTTTTACAGTGACAAGGAGCTTGATTATCCTGTTGTAAAGGGGTTTACGCGTTTGTCCGGACACGGCGAGGGAAACAAACGCGACGATCTTGGTTTTCTTGCGCGGGAAGAGCATTTGCGTTGGGTAAGGGAAAAACTTGCGTCAGGCTGGAAGTACGGAACGGAATATGAGACGCGTGAAGAGCGTAATGCGAAGAAGATACATAAGTGCATTGTTCCGTTTGACTGTCTTTCCGATCAGGATAAATCCAAAGATGAACTGATGATTGCGAATATGATACCGCTTTTGTATCATTATGGTCATGGCGTACGCATTTACAGCTATCGGTTCGGTTGGAAGCCTGTACTCGATATTGCCGGCTGCGGACACAGGACGGTAAAGGATACTCCGGCTTTGCGCAAGACGATCAAAGATATTCTGAGCGGCTATCAGGAGCGGTACCGCGTAGTCGTTCGTACAAATTTTGCTTTCGGAGCCGATCAAATTATCGCCGAGTGTGCGAATGAACTTGGTATTACCATCAAGGCGGCTCTGCCTGCTCCATATGAGGAATATATCCGCATGATCCGAGAGGATGCCCGCCAATATAGATATAGTTTTACAGATGATGCAGAATTGCGAATGCGGCATCTTCTGGCGCAGACGGTCTCATGTAAGGTCATTCCGGATGAAAAATATATCTATCTGGCTGCCTCAAAATATATCATCAACAAGAGCAGAAAACTGATCGCGCTGTGGGACGGCGTCGAGACGCTTCTGAAAGATGAGAAAGGAAATCCCATCAATCAGGGCGGAACCTACCACAATATCTGTCTGGCAAAAACTGCCCGCGGCTTAAAAGACGAGGATATACATATTATTCCATGCGAGAGGTAGTGAGGCGAAATAATTGAAAGAAACAACTCTGTTTTGTTAATTTTTTTGAATAGACTATTGCATTTTATCGCAGAAAATGATATAATTATACAAAATTAAGCAAACTTTTTACCTGATCGTACAGCGGAGACGCAAGGGGAGCGAAAATGATACAGCCAAAGACGTATTTGGACAGAATGGGGCGGAAAAAAAATAACTATGTTTTTATATCTTATTCGCATAAAGATGCTGAATATGTTTTTGACGTTCTGCAATCGCTTTTTGAGGCAGACGTAAATTATTGGTACGACGCGGAATTGACGGACGGGCAGGTGTGGAACGAGGAAGTCCCGGACGTGATTGCCTCGCCTGACTGTGTTGGAGCAATTTTTTTTCTGAGTGAAAATTCTATCGTAAGCAACGCGGTTTGTCAGGAAGTGCAGGCGGTAAATTCCCGTGTAAAAACGGGAGACGGCCGTTTTAAAATTCTTCCCGTCCTTATTGGTCTGAAAAGTTACCAGGAAATGCTCGCAAAACTGGTTGTAAGTTCCGCTTATAAATCTGTTGAAGACTATGCGGCGCTCATGAAAAACGGGGACAGAACATTTATCCGCGACGAGGCATCTGCGATTTCTCGGCTTGTCTCGTTCAGCGAGAGGATCTGTGCGTCCGAAAAAGGCTATGTAGAAATCCGAGATACTAATTTTTCCATTGTTGATGCGAAGAAAATATATTGGTACGAGTGCGGAGCATATCCTGCGACTCCTGCCGGAGAACTTGTTCCGATCCGGTGGAAACTTATATCGCGGAAGGACAATCTTCTCAGTTTCGTTTCGGAATACTGCCTTGATTTTGTCGAATATGAAAACGCTTGTATTATCGATCCGCGACGTTTTGGGCTGAGCGAACGCGCAGAGGTCGTTTCTTTGCGTTTGATGGATCGCGAAACGTTGGAACAGTACGGCGATTCCGTGGGACGCGCGGTTCCGACCGATTATGCCGATTTTAAACGCGCGCAAAGTTTTCGGGCTTTTTGGGTAAAAGGCGAGGGGGACTCTCTTTTGCTGTATAACAGTCTGAATAAGGATACGGGCGAAATACCGAACCCCGAGAACGATATGTTCACGGCAGGGATCAGGTTGATGCTCGTAATCGACGATAAAAAAATATCTGTCAAGGAGTGAATATGGAACAGAACAGCGAAATCGAAAACAACGTACTGAATTTGATTTTAAAGGAACACGCTGCGCATGAGGATGTCGGCGAACGGATTATTTATGAGTATGAGTCGGCGAAAGACATAGGCGCAAAGATTTTGGAGGACTTTTTGAAGTTCTATGACAAACGCGCTAAAAGTTTTCCGCTCGACGAAAAAAACAATAAACAGAAATTCGGATCAATCACCGATATTATGGCGCTGTCCACATTTCTTGAACTGAAATCTCTCGATGTGGATATGTCTGCGTGCGAAGCAATATATTACGGGCTCATCGAGAAAGTTTTTGCGGATATTTATCGCGGAGACCAGATTATCTTTGACGCTAAGCCGTATTGGGAGAGTGAGGGCTATGCCATTACGACTTATGTAGAGACGGCATCGAAACTGATCTCTACACTCGTCGACTTACGCGATGAGTTGATAGAACGCTTGTATAAGAAGAAAAATAAACTTCCCATGGCGGTTGTGATCCGCGGTAAAGAAATCGCCGATTCTGTCTCGTTGCTCGATTATACGGAGCGATTGATCGTCGATGCTGCCGAAATGCTGAATGGGGCGGCTTTGCCGGTTGCGGAGCCGTTTGAGTATTTGATCGATGGGAAAAAAACTTCACGCACAGGGGTTGATCCGACGGTCGTATGCCGCGGCTGGGCCTTTCAGAAGCCTGCGCCCGGAACGGAATCGGAATATGAAACATCCCTCTATTATACTTATTACGGCACCAACGCCTTTATTTCCATTTATAACTCTATGGAGGATTACTATGATTATTTAGACGGCGGTGCGGAGCTTTTTGCCAATCTTGATAAGAACAGCCTGAATGTTGAGGAAAAGCAGCGCTATTTTAAATATCTGAAAGATGCGGAGTTTTACAGAAACTATCAGGCTGCGCTTGACCGTATGCGCAATCTGACTGCTTCCTCCGGACGATATATTGAGACGAGACTTCAAAGGAACGGCATTAATATTGCGTTCGATAATATTGATAAAGAGTTGAAAGCCGTCTCTCTCGATACAATCGGACGGGGAAAAAATAATCATGTTATGAATTCGCTCTTTGCATTTGCTACACTGATCAATGCAGGTGTAGACGATGACTATGCGAGCGTAGGAAAGACGAGCATTTTCCAGACGATCCAATTTGCTTTGACAAATATCAAAAAAATATATCTTACATTTAAAGACGACAGACGGGAAGATCTGATCGATAGTTTTTCACTCGGCGAAGACAGATGCCCCGGCGATGTAAGTATGATCATGCAGAGCTGGCGCAAATCCGGTACGATTTCAACCTACGATCTTGTGCCGCTGTATTGCAATACCTATAACCTGATCTCCAACTACGTCATCAAGTATCCGCAGAAAGAAATGCGGGAGAATCTTGTCTGGCTTCTGGAAAATAAATCGCCAAAGGGATGGTATTGGACGCAGGAAGGGTTCAGTATCAACAGCAATCTCTACTATATCTATGCGCTCGATTCGTTTTACGGCTATTACGGACGGTACGAAGCAGACTTTCTCAATGCTGACGGGTTGAGAAACGACCTCGCGAAGAAAGAACGCGAAATCGTGCGCGTCAAAGAAAATGCTGAAAAAGCAATACAGAAGAACAAAGAGGCCTATGAGCTTTCATTACAGGAAATAAGCCGTCGTCGTTCTCCGCTTGATACAGAGGTGGAGAATATCGTTACGGGAGTTCTTGACAGTGTTTTTTCACAGTATTTTGAAAAAACATTTGAGAACTATGTGAATGAGGGCATTGAGTTCGTTCTGCGCGCGATCAACAGTGGGGCGGAGGCGCGCGACGATATTGTGCAGGAATTTTACGGCAATAAAAAACTACAATTGATATTTACGGCTTCCAGCCTTGAACTTTCGGGATCAAGCGCCAGAGAAAAGAATATATCGGATATCGAAACGGACAAACAAAAGGACAGACTGTATCGTGCATTATTTGAAAAAATATTAAATAAACTTTACAATTAATTGCAGACGGTCATGAATATGCTGAGGAGAAGAATATGTTAAAAGTTTCCTTTTTTTCCTATAAGGGCGGCGCAGGACGTACATCCATGCTGTACAACACGGTTTCTTATTTGGCGGAAACGCTTGGCGCTACGCCTGAGAATCCCATTGTACTGATCGATTTGGATATCGACAGCAAGGGACTCTCCTATCTTTTGGAGAGCGATGTGCAGACGGATGATAAGCTCAATGCAATTCAGATATTGAAACATTCAGATGCGGTTACGGATATATTTATGCCCAAACAGGAATTTTTCAAAATGATGATTCCGGTTGGCAGTCAGTTCGGACTCGGAAGCGTAAATAATCGTTCCGTCCTGTTTGTGACGGCACACACGCAGGAGATGCTGAATGTCAACGGTAATTATGATGGACCGAGCATTGAATTGGAAAGCTTTGCGCGTCGGCTTGAAAAATTCGGCTGCAAGGCGCTTGTTATGGATAATCCTGCCGGCGGGCAGCTTTCCGCAGACGTTGCGCTCAGGATTTCTGATAAAATTGTAGTTGTCATGCGCATTACAAAACAGTTCCGCGAGGGGACCGAAGAATTTCTCCGAAAAAAGAAGAACTATGATAACAAGGAGTATATTGTTGTTCCAAATGCCGTACCGTCTGATGAGGGTACGATTTACAGCGTTGCAAATATCATGAACCGGATTAAGGGCAGCCTTGTCGCCGCAGCGGAGTCGCAGCACGATACCGTTAATACAAGGATGCTTGAAGTGGAGGGAATTCATGAAGTGCGTCTTTTCAAGTTTGAAGAGACCAATCTTTGCGTGAAGGCTAAGACGGATCCCTTGGAAGAGGATGAGGCGGCCGCGGCAAAGAAATTTAAATTGCTTGCAAAGGTAATAGCAGATGACGAATGAGCTTACAGAGCGGAAAAAAAAGATTGAACGGCTTATCCCCGATAATGGGGTAAGGAATTTGATTTTTGACTTTGGGGAATCCTCCACCGGATTTTTATCCAACAAGCGAAATTACATCGAATATGTCAAAACGACGCTTTATTTCGTCGTTCTTATTGCTTATAAAAAGTTTGTCGATTATAAATTTACGCTTGAAAAGAAATCTCTGACGGATAAGACGCAGGAAGTGTCCGCATTTTCAAATGCGATGGTTCGTCTTTATAATATGCTGGATGGATGTTATTCCTCTGGAAGATTAGACTTTGAGCTGGTCGAAAATGTTATTCTTAATCTTCAAGTTGACGCCGCAATGAACTGTAACCACGGTTTTTTGGAAAATGTTGGTATGCAGCGTTATTTTAATTTCTCTTTTTTGGGGAACGATCTGAGCAAGTATATTTTTTCCTTAAAAAAGAGCATGCTGTCTTCGCGTTATGTTCCGGATTTTGAGTTCGATGATCTTCTGCGCTTTTTTACTTCCTTTCCGTTCCTGCTGAATGCCAGATTGGAGTATTGCGATTTGGATCATTGCAGTCAGCCGCTCCACCGCGTTCTGCTCCGGATCGGCGACGAGACGCTGGACATGGGGAACCTGCTCATTGAATATGCAGAGCAGTTCAATTATCTTTACGGAGTTTCCATGACCGATCCCCGCAAGTTTACGGCAGACGATCCGTTCAAGGCGCAGATCATCAGAGGGGAATACGTTCCGTTCCGCAATTCGGGCGATTTTGAAATCATGTTTTCGGATGACCCGTTGGAAAGACCTTCTCCGCGCACTGTATTGGTTACCTATGATACGGCGGTGGAGGACTTCTTGCTAAGTTTCCGCCTGCTGAATTTACAGAATGGAAAAGGCGATAATTTATTTCGGGATTTTTTCTTTGTAGATAACAAGTATATAAAATATCTTGCATTGACGATTTCCGATTTAATCAATGCGGAAAGCAAACGTAAGGTTTATGAATATTATGGCAAGAAGTATGGGGCGGTTTTTAAAAAGTTAAGCGGTGCGCAGGTTATCCGTTGGGATGAGATCATCGTATTTTTGTTGTTGGAGGTGGGGATCTACAATCTTCTGACATATCTTTTCAAGAATACAAATCTGAGCTACGGCGAAGTGAAAGAGGCTTTTCGCTTGCGGTTCGGAGAAAATGTCGCAAAACTTGAAAATGAATATGATATTATTCGCGATCCGTCCAGCAGTCTGCTCTTGCGAAACAGGAATAACATGATTCGCTGTAAAGTACAGGCTTTGATTTTGCTGGCAACGCGTCTTCTCACAGCGAATGAGGTGAAGGTTTCAGTCAGCGATTCGCTGGCTTCTGTCGCTGAGATTCTGGACGATCTGAGAGCGGTCGAAAGGAACGCATCCATGCAGGAAGACGAAAAGATTCTGTACTATGCCAATAAGCTGATCAGTTTTAATTCCTTTATTGTTATTTTTTATGAGGGACTATTGAGTTGTTATGATAAGCTGAAAGCAAAGGATTTGGAAGAAAGTGCGCGTCTGCTTTTTTCCGTACATGAAAATATTGTTTTATCCACGGACAATTTTGCCTTGTTTCGCCAGGTAACTTTACAGGCTCGGAGACGTATTTATGCGCGTTGCAACAAGATGTATAAGATCAAGGCGTTGGATGACGAGGCTCTTGGGATTTTGATCGGCCTGGTAAAAGAATCTTTTTTATGGCTTTCTGAGCTCAACAACTCGTTGAATACCCGTAACACAAGCATAAATGAACAATTTTACGATATGACGGGGCGCAGAAAGCTGTTTGACGAAGAGATTTTCAGCAGTTTCTCTGCAAGTATTATTTCAGCGTTTGAGAGCCTCGGAAAAAGGAGAAACGATTTCGCGCCGATATGTCCTGCTATTGTTCAGTACTTGGAATATATGCGCGACGGTTCCGTCGATCTGGTTGCGCCCATTGAAGGGGCAATCTATCCTGTTATCGGAACATGTTCGCAGACGGTTATGTCGCAGGACGGATATAGATATTCATATCTTTCGATTGATACCGGACGTGGAGAAAATAGGCTGAACATTAAAATTATTACAAACGAAATAATGAATATCGGCGATGTCTATTATTGCGTTCCGAATGTCAGACGCTGTTTGTGTGTTCCCAGCGAACACGAGAAAGAGAGGTATATTTGGATCAATCCGCAGATTATTCCTTATGAGGCATACGAACCCAACGCTGAGGCGTGTTTTGAACAGCTCAGCAGCAAAGCGGACTATGATAAGACCGCAGAATTAATTTTTTCTTCGGACACACAGCTATACGGAAAAATGTTCGGTAGCCTTGAAAATGCCAAAAAAGTACTTTCGATTCTGTTTGATAAGGGGAAGTCGGTATACAATAAACGATATGTCCGTATTTTGCGGATTTCGCAAACAGCAACAAACAGCGATAAAGAAATTATTGCTGCCGCTACGCTGTATCCTTTCCTCCCGGAATGGGATGAGGGAACTTTCGAGAGCGCTTTCCGTATGGCGGGTATACCTATGACGGAGAATACGCGTCATGCCTTGGAGAGTATCCGCGACACTTTTGATGATACAATTGGAAATAATTATTATGTATGCGATTTGTGCGTAGATGAAAATCATCGCGGAAATGGTTATGCAAAGTTTATGCTGAATAATCTGATCCGTGTAGCGGAAAAGGATATTGGCGGAAAGAATGTGGTTTTATCCGTCTATGAAGATAATATAATTGCTTTGAATTTATATAATTC
>ERZ1090866.188-NODE-188-length-26123-cov-8.557388_pt1 | contig 26123 bp, 17 predicted proteins | sample MGYA00478477_ERZ1090866 | MGnify/ENA primary metagenome ERZ1090866 (study PRJEB33644, sample SAMEA5815737) | chicken gut metagenome | biome: Chicken; feature: Gastrointestinal Tract; material: Caecum | place: Ireland | collected 2019-01-01 | study: A study of the... | reverse complement strand
AAAACTGGCTGTTTGCTCCCATTAAGTAAGCAAAATTAAATAAAAAGCTATTAAATAAAAAGCTGAAATTTTTGCTGACTATTATGCAGCTCAAAGGCTTTTGAAACAGCGGAAATACCGTGCGCGCTGTACGCGGCAGAAAATGCGCAAAATCTTTACAGTCAGCATTTTATTTGCCAAATGCGCGCAAAATGTCCGCATTCAATGCAAAATCTGAATACGGAACACTATCCGATTGGAGCAACAGATACAAACTAAAGCAGCAATGGCGTACGAGTTAAAACAAAATCGGGTTGACAAAGCAGCTCTGTCTAAAAAGCTCTGATACAGCATTAAAAGATTAAAGCTGAATGTCTTGGTTATAAAAAATCACCACAACCGTAAGATTATGAGCCTCTTTATGCCCCTCTTTTAAACAAAAAAACTATTTTAGTTTAACTACCGCCGTTTTTTCTGAACCTGCACGCTTGTACAGGTAACTTAACCGACCAGAATTTCAGACAAGAGAATATGTTTCGTCTATGCCGAGCATTATATTCATATTCTGCACTGCCGCACCCGAAGCGCCCTTGCCGAGGTTATCGAACACGCAGGCAAGATTAATCATATCGTCGTTGCCGCTGACATATATCTTCAGATAATTTTCACCCGCAAGCTCGTTTGCCGCCAGATAGGCGGGAATGCTCTCTTTTTCGGCCACTTTTACAAAGTTCTGCGTGGCATAGTACTCCGCAAAGAACGTTCTTATATCGTCTACGCCCAATTTTTTGAGCAAAAGATTTTTATAGAGCGGCACTGTTACGCACATTCCGCAATAAAAATCGCTGACTATCGGATTAAAGATGGGCGCGTGTGTAAGACCGCACTCCTTTACCATCTCGGGAATGTGCTTGTGCGCAAGCGTAAGTCCGTATTGCCTGGGAGAATTCAAAGCTATATCTCTTTCCGCCGCCTCGTACTGGGCTATCATCTTTTTTCCGCCCCCTGAATAACCAGTTACAGAGTGCGCAACAAATGGATAGTCTGCGCCTGCAATGCCCGACTTTACGAGCGGAGCTACAAGCGTTATAAATCCCGTTGCATGGCAACCGGGATTTGCTACGCGCTTGGCCGCAGCTATAAGCTCTCTTCTTCCCTTCTCTATCTCGGGCAGGCCGTAAACCCAGCCTTCGGCTGTACGGTGAGCTGTCGAGGCGTCTATCACCCTCACGGCGGGATTTTCAATCAGCGATACAGCCTCCCTCGCCGCGCAGTCAGGCAGACACAAAAAACATATGTCAGCCGAGTTGAGACACTCTCTCCTCGCCTCGACATCCTTGCGTTTTTCTTCGGGAAGCACTAAAATATTGAGATCATCACGCGCAGAAAGCCTATCGTAAATCTGAAGACCAGTAGTCCCCTCGCGTCCGTCAATAAAAATGTTATACATATCAGAAAGCAAAGGCGTTTACGGCATGCCGCAACAAATCAAACAGCACTGTACTGCACATTTATATCACAGCAATTTTGTGCCATACAATATAAAGTACAGTGCGCACAATCACGCCGCGCTGAATATGTTGAATTGGTTGCGCCACAATCTTTAAAGGGTAGTTACCCGTCCGCGCTGTATGCGGCACATTTTTATCCGATAAAGCATTACAACGCGGCATCTTAAGCACGCGTCATAAGCCCGGACATCGGCACAACGCATCAAAAGCACCACAGCTGCATCAGTGCGGCATGCACGCCTTAAATTATATAATAATTACTTAAGCTTCTTTTCGTCGAGCAAAGCTTTTATCTTGATGGGAAGTCCGAACAGATTGATAAATCCGTTGGCGTCGGACTGGTCATAGCAATGGTCAACGCCGAAAGTAGCTATATCTTCGCTGTAGAGCGAGTTGGGAGATTTAATGCCTGCGCACATTACATTGCCCTTATAGATGCGCAGCTTAACGTCGCCGGTAACCGTCTCCTGGGTTTTATCTACAAATGCGTCGAGCGCTTCGCGCAGAGGCGTGAACCACTGTCCGTCATATACCATCTCGCCATACTTTACGGCTATGAGTTGCTTGTAGTGAGCTGTAGCCTTGTCGAGGCAGAGCGACTCCAGCATCTCGTGTGCGGCATAAAGAATTGTGCCGCCGGGGGTTTCGTACACGCCGCGGCTCTTCATTCCGACGAGTCGGTTTTCAACCATATCGACTATACCTACGCCGTTCTCGCCGCCCACTTTATTGAGCTTTTCTATGAGGGAAACGCTGTCAAGTTCCTGCCCGTCTATTGCGGTGGGAACGCCCTTTTCAAAATGAATGGTGAGATATGTGCTCTTGTCGGGCGCCTTCCAGGGCGAAACGCCAAGCTCGAGTATTTTGTCGTACTGAGGCTCGTTTGCGGGGTCCTCGAGGTCAAGACCTTCGTGAGAGAGATGCCACAAATTCCTGTCCTTGGAATAGTTGGTCTCCCTGTTTATCTTGAGGGGAATGTTATGAGCTTCGGCGTAGTCTATCTCTTCGTCGCGGCTCTTTATTTTCCATATGCGCCAGGGGGCTATGATTGTCATATCGGGCGCAAAGGCCTTTATTGCAAGCTCGAAACGAACCTGGTCGTTACCCTTACCCGTGCAGCCGTGGCAGATAGCGTCCGCACCCTCTTTTTTAGCTATCTCCACTATCCTCTTTGCAATTACGGGGCGCGCAAACGAAGTACCCAGAAGGTACTTATTTTCATATACCGCACCGGCCTTCATTGTGGGATAGATGTAATCTTCGATAAATTCCTTGCGGAGATCCTCTATATAGAGCTTTGATGCGCCCGTCTTGAGCGCCTTTTCCTCGAGGCCGTCAAGCTCGGTAGCCTGACCAACGTCGCCGGAAACAGCTATAACTTCGCAGTTATCGTAATTTTCTTTGAGCCAGGGGATAATGATTGAGGTATCCAACCCGCCCGAATACGCCAGAACAACTTTTTTGATCTTCTTTTCCATATCGCAATTCGTCCGAAATATGTTATTTGAAACGCTATTTTGCGTTCCATCCTGCAAATTATACAATATACGGAACTCATAGTCAAGCGTTTAAAGGGTATAATTTGTATATTTTATAAAACAATTTGTATAAATATACTATTATAATGAATTTACGCCGCATATTTGAATAAGTATGCAGCTTGGCAAATTTTGCCGCCGCTTCAGTACATTCTTGCAAGAAAGGCGTACTCTTTCAGGCGTGAACGCAGCTTTTTCCAGTCGGGAACAAACGCCGAAACCGCTCTCCAGAATGCCGCCGAGTGGTCGTGATGGACGGTATGGCAAAGTTCGTGTACCATAACATACCTCTGCAACTCTTTCGGGAGCATCAGAAGTTTGAAGTTAAAAATAATTTCGCCGCCCGCGCTGCACCTGCCCCACATACTCTTCATAGAGCGGAAGCCGACCGAGCGGCTTTTAAGCCCAGTAAGCGCCTCCGTTGACGAAAATTCGGAAAGAAACCAGCCGCCCAGCGAATTTACATACGCAGTTTTAAAAGATTTGATTGAGGCAACGTGAACGCCGCATTCGTCTATAAAATTTCTGCCGCCCAAAACTACAGGGACGAGTTTGCCGCAAACGTAGGCTTTATCATAACTTTTAACGCAAGGCAGGGCGAGAGAATTGGCATTGTTGAAAGAAATGACCTTTTCTATCCAGTCGGCCTTTTCACTCAACAATTTTTCAACCTCAGCCTGGCTTGTCCTAAGAGGAACGCGCACATATACAAGGTTATCTTCCGTCACCTTTATTGAATAGGTGCGTCGCTTGCTTTTTATTATTGTATATCTGAACCTGCCTTTATAATCTGAATACTCTACCATAGTGACCCAAAAAATTACTAAAAATTATAGTCATAACCAACTGCGGCAAAAAATAAAGCACTTGTCTGTTGCCTATGCTTCATAAGGCAACTTTTTTAACGTAAAGCGCTTTGAGCGCTTGTAGGCATTGAAAAAAAACGCTTTCAACGCCGCCCACGCAACAGCATATTTAAGCGCCGAGGCTGACTTATCAAGCGAAATCAAAATTTTAACCCTGCCGCTCAATAGGATAGCAACCCGCGCACTTTAACGGACAGCAAGCAGCGCTTAATCATACAGCTCCCTCTCGTTATCAGACAGCAACCCGCACACTTTAACAGTTTACATAAAACTGCCTGCCGCGGAAGTAAACCGTTGCAGGCAAGAAAAAATATATCATTGCAATGTGCGCCTATGTACAGCAAGGCGCGTTCTGTCGCCAAATCCAAAACAACAAAATCGTATCACAAGACGCGCTGTTTTAATCAGCAAAGCGGCATTTTTCAGCGCTCGCTAAAAGTAAACTTTACCCTCACACGCGGCTCGCCGTCAACACGCCCCTCTATAACAGAGGTGTTTCCCTCGTCCGCACGGTAGAACTCTATAAGCTCGCCGTATTTGCACTGTTTTACATAGGTTATGAGCACCTTTTCAAGATGTTTATTTTCCAATTCCTGCACACTGAAGGCGTCCAGACACATATCGGCATACTTTGTATTGTTGACGTGGTTATAATGGTCGTAATCAGAATATGAAACATACTTTTCGTACTTCTTTTCCCCGTCCTTGAGCGGCAATATTCGCCAGGAGTTGAACTCCACCGCGTGAGTATCGTTATATCCTCGGTTTGTACCGTCCCCGAAAAATGCGCTCGTGGGCAGAATGGAAAAGGTCGCAAGATCCACCATGCACCAGCGCGTAGTACCGACGCCTACCTTCTCTTTACCCGAATACAGCTCGAAATCCCTTATGAAGATGGTATTTTTAGGCGTACGCGGCCAGGTGTGAACGGTCAGCTTTTCCTTAAGCTTTATGGGGCGATACAGTTCGATATACCAGTTGGCGAGGATAAAGCCTATGCCCTTGGGCGAGATGTCGTCATAGCCGAACCCGAGCTCGTCGGCAGAATAGCACGCCGACTCCTCAAGCACGGACAACAGCGAGGAAAGCTTGAGTTCGTCTTTAAAATCTACGTCTGTGTATCTTATATCGTATGTGTGAATATTCCTGTACATAATCGTCACCTTTTTATGTCTTTACAATATTTTAGCACCGCTGCAATTAATTGTATCACCATTGCACGTAAAAGTCTAATAAATTGATTAATTTCTGCCAGGTTGCAGTAAATACTTTAAATATGAGGTAAAATTTATCTGATTATGTATGACATAGTACTATGAATTCCGTTCAAACTATTGACATTTTACGCCATTTTATGATACAATTATATCAAATTACGGGAGAAGTGCAATGGACGAAAATACCGAAGAATTTGAAGGCGAGGCCGGCAGAAGTTCGATAAGCGCCGACCTTATAAGGGGACACATAAATACTATAATTCTGCGCTCCCTCTACGACCGCGACAAGTACGGATACGAGATAATTACCGAGATAAACGAAAAGAGCCACGGGCAGTACACGCTCAAACAGCCCACGCTGTACAGCGCGCTTAAAAGGCTGGAAAACCAGGGCTATATTCAGGCTTACTGGAAGGCGGACGAAGTTTCTGCCGGCGGCAGAAGAAAGTATTACCGCCTTACCGACAGCGGCAAGGAGATTGCCGAGCAGAACCGCTCCGAGTGGGAATATTCGAGAACGGTTATAGACAGCCTGATATCTGACAGAAATTTCGATTTCAATCAGCCCGCCCCCACGCCCGTCGATTTTAAAATTTTAAAGCAGGCCACTTCCCGCGTGCCCGTACTGCACGGCGAGGGCGAAGACGGCGAGGAAAAGGCTGAAGCGAAGAGCGAGGAAAAAGAAAACAGTCCCGAAGAAAAGTCAGGCACGGATAACCCCGTTATAGAGGCGCGCACCTACACCGTCTCTGACGAGAGTTCGACCGTCTACATAGACGACCCTTTGAAGGCCTCTCAGGATAACAGCAAGCCCGAGGAACAGAACGATAATAAGAGTGACGGGCTCTATTCTGCTAAAGCTGAGAAGGCCCTCGAATACTCGGAGCTTATTTCAGAAGGCAATTCCTCCACGCAGACAAATTCTGCCGCTTCTGAATACACTTCGGAGAGCGCTCCTAAAGAAAATACCTCAGACCAAACGGACAGCTTACAGGACGCCTCGGAAAATTCAACCGACACAGTTGCAAGTCCCGCTACTGAAACTGCGGCTGAAAGCAATACTCTCAGGACAGAGACAAGCGAAGAGGCCGCAACGCAGACATCTGAAACGGCCGCAAAGAACGAAACTGCAGAGATGTACAGCGAAGTAATACGCCGAGAGATACGCGACACCATACGCGAGGAGCTGAACGCAGCAGTACGCGACCTCCCTGCCGCCTCGCAGGAGAGTTACAGCGAGCAGACTACATATTCAGAGACTGTAAACGAGCCGTACGCCCAGCAGGTACAGCGAAACCCGCAGTATGCTGCCCCCTCACAGGAAGAAAAGGCAAGATATGCCTCACAGCTTTCAGCGTCAGAGGAAAATGATGCCCGCAAACGCGCGCACGAAAATTACCTCAAGCTTATATCCGGCGACGAGAAAAAAGAAGAAGACAAGATGCCCTATGCCGACAGCATAGACACATCCAGGCTTATATACAACGCCCGCCCCGAGCAGGAGCGCGACTACAAAAACCTTATAGACAAGCTTTTTGCAAATACTCTTAAAAATACTCCTGCACCTGCTCCCGCCGTTCAGGAAACAAGACAGGCTGAGCCTGCTCCACGGGAAGAGCGCGTAGCAGATACAGAATATGCCCAGCCGCAGCGCGAAGAGCGCGTTCAACCGAGATATTCGTCCTACTCCGACGCAAACAAAAAGGCCGCGTCTGACGGTCTTAAGATAAGCACCTCCGAAGAGGCCTTTGCCGCTGGAGTTGCAAGGCAATCGACTTACAACAAGGGCGCAACGCTGTTCAAGTGCTCGCTTATAATCGGCGTGATAATGCTACTTGAGTTTACTCTTACACTGCTGTTCATGAACGAACTGCACGTTTCGATTGCCTATCCCATCATAATACTTTCGCTGGGACTTGCTCTCGTGCTCGTATGCGGAATACTGTTCGGCGCAAAGTACGGCAACCATATGCGCAAACCGACCAGTCTGAGGTATATTTCTACCGCATGCATAATTACCATTCTGCTGATTTGTATAATAATTGTGTTTGCGATTGTTATAAACGTCAACTGGTCCGAATCGATGGACGTGCTTGCAAAGATAGTAATCCCCTGCATTATAGCGCTGAATATACCCATATTCACACTGAGCTTTTATCTGTTTACAAAGTAATTCAAAGGTTGAATTTACAGAATATTTTCTCATATATGATATTAAGCCCGACCGCGGCACTGCCGCGGTCGGGCTTTCAACTTAAACAATAAACTTCCAGGAATGCAATTTTACATTAAAGTATAGAGAAAAAACCTCTGCCCGCCTTCCGCCTCGCCCGAATATAGTTTTTACATTAAAAAAGCAGAGGCACAAAACCTCTGCTTTTAATTCCGAAGATAAAATTATTGCTTACTTTGCGTATTCCACGCTTCTGAATTCGCGGATAACGTTTACCTTTATCTGGCCGGGGTATTCGAGCTCGGATTCAATCTTCTTGGCAATATCCTTTGCAAGGAAGAGCGCCTGAGCATCGTCTATCTGGTCAGGTTTAACCATTACGCGCACCTCTCTGCCCGCCTGAATGGCATAGCTCTTATCCACGCCGCGGAAGCTTGAAGCTATCTCTTCAAGTTTTTCAAGACGCTTTACGTAATTGGTGCCCGTCTCCCTTCTTGCGCCGGGCCTTGCGCCCGAAATAGCATCGGCTGCGGCAACGAGTACGGCCTCGACCGTTTTGGGCTCTACGTCGCCGTGGTGCGCCTCTATGGCGTTTACAATGTTTGCATTCTCTTTATATTTTTTTGCGAGGTCTGCGCCCAACCTTATGTGGGTACCTTCCTGCTCGTGGTCGACCGCCTTGCCTATATCGTGCAACAGTCCTGCACGCTTTGCAAAATTAACGTCGAGCCCGAGTTCCTGCGCCATAAGTCCCGCCAGAAGAGCAACCTCAATTGAGTGCTGATATACGTTCTGGCCGTAGCTCGTTCTGTACTTGAGCCTGCCTATAAGCTTGATAAGCTCGGGGTGCAGACCGAAAATGCCGACTTCAAACATAGCGCTTTCGCCTGCCTGCTTTATCTCCTGGTCAAGTTCCTTCTTGACCTTTTCAACCGTCTCCTCAATGCGTGCGGGGTGAATTCTGCCGTCGGCAATGAGCTTTTCAAGCGAAAGCCTTGCGACTTCCCTTCTTATGGGGTCAAAGCCCGAAAGAATGACAACTTCGGGAGTATCGTCGATTATAAACTCTATGCCTGTGGCATTTTCGAGGGCGCGTATATTCCTGCCCTCCCTGCCTATTATCCTCGCCTTCATATCGTCGCTGGGGAGCGATACGGTGGATACAGTGGTTTCAGAGGTATGGTCTGCCGCACAGCGCTGGATTGCAAGGGTGATAATCTTCTTGGCTTCGTTTGTAGCCTCTTCCTTTGCAGTCTGCTCTATATTCCTGACCTGGAGTGCCACGTCGTGGCGGGTTTCGTCGAGAATTTCGTTTGAAAGGAGGGTTTTTGCCTCTTCCTTGGTGAGCTGCGCAACCTTTTCGAGTTCCTGAACCATCAGCTCGTGCTGGTGATTGACCTTATCCTGAGTTTTTTTAATCTCCTGCTCACGATTGGCAAGTTCTTTTTTCTGCTGTTCGAGCGCGTCTGACTTCTTTGTGAGCGAATCCTCCCTCTTATCGAGATTATCCTCCCTCTGGGTGAGGCGCTGTTCCTGTTTTGTAAGCTCAGCCCTCTTCTCTTTGCTTTCGCGTTCAAAGTCGTTTCTTAATTTAAGTTCCTGTTCCTTTGCCTCTAATATGGCTTCTTTTTTAAGTGCCTTGCATTCAGCCTGAGCTTCGGCAACCATTTTTTTTGCCCTTTCGGACGCTTCGCCAAGCTCTTCGTTTGCTTTTCTGACCTTGTTCCTGTGAATTAAAAACAACACAAGAATTATTACGGCTGCAACAGCAGACACGCCGAAGGCTACGCCAAGGCCGATTTCGGCAGCCGTAGCAAGAAACAGGGAGCTTATACCGAGTAAATACATGTAAGCCTCCTGATAATTTTGTAAATATATACGCCGTGAGAAATAGCACGCTTTATTTATCCGTACAAAGTCGCACAGTATTATATCCTTATTAATTTTACAACAAAACGCAAATAAAGTCAACGTATAGGCGGTTTTTTGTTGAAATACTTCAAAATACTTTAAAGTAAATTACATTATTGCATAAAAAAACTTTCAGACGCAAAAAAGGGCGGAAAACCGCCCTTGATTTTTTCAGTCGAGTTCGTCCAGCCACAGCGAAACGCTTGCATCCGAAGGCATGCGCCAGTCGCCGCGCGGCGAAAGAGTAACCGTGCCGACCTTGACGCCATCGGGAAGGCAAGAACGCTTGAACTGCTGGGCAAAGAACCTTTTATAAAAGTTTTTCAGCCACTTGTCTATGACATCACAGTCAAAAGTATCCTTAAAGGCAATGCGTGCTATATAGCGCACCTTTTCTGGCGAAAATCCCCAGCGCACGGCATAATAGAGGAAAAAGTCATGCAGAACGTACGGACCTACTATATCCTCGGTCTTCTGCGCTATCTGACCGTTCTTATCGGGCGGGAGAAGCTCAGGGCTTATTTCCGTGGCAAGAATTGCCTCGAGTGTAGCCTGCGCCTTACCGCCAAGCCTTTCGGCCTCAAACCTTATAAGGTGCTTTACAAGCGTTTTAGGCACTCCCGCATTTACGGCATACATAGACATATGGTCGCCGTTATATGTCGCCCAGCCGAGAGCAAGCTCGCTTAAATCGCCTGTACCTATCACAAGGCCGCCAGTCTTGTTGGCGGTGTCCATGAGTATAAGGGTACGCATACGCGCCTGAGCGTTCTCGTAGGTGACGTCGAGCTTTTCTTTATCGTGACCGATATCTTCAAAGTGCTTTAAAACGCTGCCCGTTATATCTACCTTTCTGAATGTGGCGCCAACCGTCTCGATAAGGTCTACCGAGCTTTTGAAAGTTTTGCCCGTAGTGCCGAAGCCGGGCATTGTTATGGCTATTATATCCTTGAAATCTTTATTCAGCTTTGCAAACGCCCTGCGAGTGACGAGCAGGGCAAGCGCGGAATCCAGACCGCCCGAAATGCCTATGACGGCCGTCTTTGCGCCTGTATGTTCAAGGCGCTTTACAAGCCCCATCGTCTGCAAATCGAGTATAAGTTCGGTGCGCTCCGCAAGCTTTGAGCCGCTTTTGGGAACAAACGGATACTGCGCAAAAGTACGCTCCGTCTGGCTGTTGCACTTATCTACCGTCACGGGAACGGTAAGATGCTCAGCCACGTCGCCGTTGCCGTAAAAGGCGCTTGCGCACCTCTTCCGCTCACCGTCAAGCTTATCTGCGTCTATATCGGCGAACAGCAGCCCGTTTTCAAAGAGCTTGCTCTCTTTGAGCACTGAACCGTTTTCGCATATCAGGTTATGCCCTGCAAACACCATATCGGTAGTGCTTTCGCCGTTGCCAGAATCGCAGTAAATATATCCGCACATCAGTTTGGACGACTGCATCTTTACAAGGTTGCGCCTGTACTCTGCCTTGCCTGCAATTTCGTCGCTGCATGAGAGGTTGACTATAATGTTTGCACCTGCAAGCGCGTGACGCACGGACGGAGACATAGGTATCCACAAATCTTCGCAAATTTCCGCCGAGACGGTAAACAGCGGCATACTTTGGTCGCTGAATATTATATCCGTTCCGAACGGCACGCTGTAACCTGCAATTTTTGCCGAAGCCATGCCGTCCCTTGCGGGAGAAAAGTGGCGACGTTCGTAAAATTCGCCGTAGTTCGGAATGAAGCTCTTGGGGACTGCCGCCACAAGTCTGCCGCCGTTAAAGACGAGGGCACAGTTATAAAGCCTGCCGCCGACCTCCGCGGGCGCGCCTACAAACACGAGAACGCCCTGAGGCAGATTTTCGGCAAGGTAAGACACAGCCTCGTCCGAGGCCGTTATGAGCGCGCGCTGATTGAACAAATCTCCGCAAGTGTAGCCCGTAAGGCACAGCTCGGGAAAAACTACAAGCTGCGCGCCATTTTCGGCGGCCGCCTTTGCCGCAGCCGCTATATTTTTTGCGTTATACCATACGTCGGCAACCTTTATTTCAGGGGTGGCCGCACATACTCTGAAAAAGCCGAAGCGATTCACGCCTTCTTCTCCTGAATGAGTTTATATTCCTCCCTTATAGCGGCCTCTATTTCGGCCTTTACGTCGGGATTGTTTACGAGGTAATCCCTCATCTTCTCTCTGCCCTGAGCAACCTTGTCGTCCTTGTAGCTGAACCACGCGCCGCTCTTTTTGAGCACGCCGAATTCTACGCCGAGGTCTATAAGGCAGCCTTCCTGCGAGATGCCCTTGCCATAGATTATATCAAACTCAGCCACACGGAAGGGAGGCGCAACCTTGTTCTTTACAACTTTGCACTTTGCTCTGTTGCCTATGATGCCCTCGCCGTCCTTCAGAGAATCGGCCTTGCGTATATCCAGCCTCAGCGACGCAAAGTACTTGAGCGCCTTGCCACCGGGGGTAGTTTCGGGGTTGCCGAACATTACTCCCACCTTTTCGCGGAGCTGGTTTATGAATATTACGCACGTCTTTGAGCGTGCGGTGATAGCCGTGAGCTTTCTGAGCGCCTGCGACATCAGTCTTGCAAGCAGACCGACGTGTGTATCACCCATATCGCCCTCTATTTCAGCCTTGGGGGTAAGAGCGGCTACCGAGTCAACAACTATGACGTCGACAGCGCTTGAGCGGACGAGCGATTCGCATATATCGAGCGCCTGCTCGCCAGTGTCGGGCTGCGAAATGTACAATTCGTCGGTATTCACGCCGAGGTTCTTTGCATACACCGCGTCGAGGGCGTGTTCGGCGTCTATGAATGCCGCAACGCCGCCGCGTTTCTGCGCCTCGGCTATGATATGAAGGGCAACCGTCGTTTTACCTGAAGATTCGGGACCGTATATCTCCATAATCCTGCCGCGAGGTACGCCGCCGACGCCGAGGGCAAGGTCAAGCGAGAGGCAACCCGTGGGTATGACCTCGAGGTCGGTGTTTACCGAGGCGTCACCGAGCTTCATTATGGCGCCCTTGCCGTACTGCTTTTCTATCATGGCTACGGTAGAATTGAGTGCTTTGAGTTTTTCTTCGTTCATTATATTCTCCTGAAAAGGTTTTTTACTAGTTTATTTGATGCGCTTGTACACAAGGAACAGCGCGTAATTTATGGCAGTCTTGGTTACATTCTCCCTGCCGCCGGTAAGGTTGTAGCGATACACCGATACCCCCTCCTTGAGCCCTACGGCAATGTAGCACAGGCCAACAGGTTTAGAAGTATTGTCGGACTTGGGGCCTGCAATGCCCGTAGTGGCAACAGATACGTCGCAATGCCCCTGCGAAATAAGCCCTCCCGCCATCTGGCAGGCAGTTTCGGCAGACACGGCGCCCGTTGTTTTGATGGTCATTTCGTCTACGCCAAGACGGCGTATTTTTGACTCGTTGGAATAGGTGTTCAGCCCTTCGTAATAGACTTCGCTTATTCCCGGCACTTCCACAAGCTTCTGACCTACCCCGCCGCCCGTGAAGGATTCGGCTACGGCAATTTTCATTCTGCGCAACTTGAGGAGCTGGTACAGCCGCTGTGCAAGCGAAATATTTTCAAGCGCGTAAATGTACTCTTCGAGCGCGGTGGCAAATGTGCGCACCACCTCGTCCACCATCATTTTTGAATCGCTCTCCGAATAGACAATCTCTATCGTGCAGTCGCCGAAAGTTTCGTAAATGTTGCACTCGAGCGAGGGGTTGATTTTTTTAGCCTTTTCGGCCGCCTTCAAAATTTCGGCGCGGGGCGCGCCCACCGCCTTAATGTACGACTTGCCGAATTTTTTGCCGCTCTTTTTGTTTATGAATGCCGATATCTGTGAAAGCGCGGCGGTGTTCTGGCTATCGGTAAACTGTAAAAATACCGTGCTCTCACCGCTGTCGAGCATCCAGGCCATATCGAAGGAACAGCCGTAAAGAGGCTCTAAAAACTCCTTAAGTCCGTCGCCCATTGAGCGGGGACAGAGTATGACGGTATTGGAATAATTTTCGCGGCAGTCCTTAAGCTGGTTGACAATGTCTTTGGAGCAATCGTAGCCCCCCACCGCTATTTTATCGAAATACAGCCCGTCAGAGGCGAACGCGCGCACGCACTGTTCGTACTCGGGTACATCGGAAAATATTTTTTTGTTTTTTAAAAGAACAAGGCAGTTTTTCATTGCACAATGTCTACTTTTTGAGTACCTGAATATTTTTTACTATATAGTTGATGCCTGAAAGCACCGTCAGCACTATTGCCACGGCAAAGAGTATAAGGCCGATAATATTTACCGTCTGAGCGGCTGTATAAAGCGCCTCGGAAGTGCTTTCCAACGCAAGCTCAATGAGCCCCGCGCTGATAAGGAGCACAACGATAGAGGCATCCTGGAATACAGTTTTGTATTTGCCGAATTTATCGGCCGCGATTACTAAATTCTCGCCTGCGGCAACCATACGGAAACCGCTGATTATTATCTCGCGCGCGAGGATGACGGCTACGCCGCAGCCTGCCGCAATCAGCGCCCATTCGCCCGCAAACAGAATAAAAATCTGCGGAACGGTGAGCAACACAATGAATGCAGACGCAACGAGAACCTTATCGGCGATAGGGTCGAGGAATTTGCCGAGATTGGTCACAAGGCCGTATTTACGTGCTATTTTGCCGTCGAACAAGTCGGTGAGCGAGGCGACGGCAAACACGGCAAGCGCAACGAAAAAGTGCGCCGTAAAGCCGACATAGAAAAACAATACGAAGAAAGGTATCATAATCACGCGGCTCAGAGTAAGCTTGTTTGGCAGGTTCATCATTCCCCTGCCTTTTGCAAATTGATAAAATTTATCGTCCTTGAAGCGCTCTTCGCCCGTCACTTCAGCCTGCTCTTCTGCGCCAGACTTCTTTACCTCTTCCTCGTTTTGTCCGTTCACTCTTCGTAGTCCTCCGTTCTGCCGAACAGATTGTAGCTGTCGGCTTTTTCTATGTAAACATCGTAATATTTGCCTTGCTCAGCAAAGGCGGCGTTGAAATATACAACACCGTCTATATCAGGTGCAGAGAAATATGCCCTGCCAACAAAACAGCTTTCGTCGTCCGCGACGCCGTCGCAGAGCACGCGCAGAGTTTTGCCTATATACGAGCGCATCCTTTTAAGCGATACCTCGCGCTGGATGGCGTACATGGCCCTGACGCGCTTCTTCTTGACGGCGGCGGGTATCTGCCCCTTTATTTTATAGGCGGGCGTGCCCTCCTCCCTCGAATAGGCAAAAAAGCCGCAGTTATCAGGTTTAGCCTGCTTTAAAAATTCGCCGAGAGCGGCGCTCTCTTCCTCTGTCTCCGTGGGGAAACCGCATATGAATGTAGAGCGTATGACAATGCCCGGTACTTCACGCCTCAACCTTTCTATGAGCGCGAGGTAAGAAGAGCGTGTGCCGCGTCTGTTCATCATTTTAAGCACTCTGTCTTCACTGTGCTGAAGAGGTATATCGAGATATTTTATAATCTTGGGATTATCGCGCAGCTCGGCTATGAGCTCGTCGTCAATCATTTCGGGGTAGCAATACAAAAGCCTTATGCTGCCCACATTTTCAAGGGCGGACAAGGACTTTAAAAGCCTGCAAAGAGATTTTTCGCCGTAGATGTCGATGCCGTATCTCGTCACATCCTGCGCGACGAGTAAAAGTTCGGCTACGTCGCCCAGCTTCGCAGCCTCCTGCGTGAGTTTTTCTATGGGGTAGCTGAAATAATTGCCGCGTATTTTGGGAATAAGGCAATAGGTGCATTTATTGTTGCAGCCGTCGGCTATTTTGAGATAGGCGTAGTGCACGGGCGTAGTGACAACTCTGCCGCAGGTATAACAGTTTTTGCCCCTGCCGACATAGTTTGCCCTGCCCTTTTCATACGCCTCTTCAAGCGCGTCGAAGAACACATCATAATCGAAAGTGCCGAGGAACACGTCAGCCTCGGTCAGTTCGGCAAATATGTCGTCGATAAACTTCTGCGGAAGACAACCGGTGACCACGAGCTTTTCAAGCGCGCCGCTCTTTTTATACTCAGCACACTCCAGTATGGTATCTATCGCCTCTTTGCGCGAGGCCTCGAGGAATGCGCAGGTGTTGACTATCAGCACCTGCGCGCTGTTTATGTCGTTAGTGATTTCACAGCCGCGCGCGCTTATTTCAGCCAGAAGCTTTTCAGCGTCCACTCTGTTTTTATCGCACCCAAGTGAAATCAGTCCGAACTTTTTGCCCGTAAAATCAGTCATCTATGTCACCGTAGGTATTTATGAACTCTTCCTGGGAAAGCAGCACTTTCCTGGCCTTTGAGCCTTCGGATTTGGTTATGTAATTCATATTCTCCATCCAGTCTATAATCTTGCAGGCCTTCATATAGCCTATGGGGAAACGGCGCTGAATCATTGAAACTGACGCCGCGTTGGACATTACGCAGTATTTGAGCGCCCTTATGTAGGTATCGTCTATCTTTCCGCCGGGATCCTCCATCTCCGTGCCCTCGGTTATACTCGAGGCCTGCTCGGGCTCTTCAACCGTATTTATGAAGTCGGAGACGCTCTGGTCGAAATAAGTTTCGTTGTGTTCCTTGATAAAGTCGGTCACGCGCTGAACTTCGGGCGTATCTACAAAACAGCCCTGAATACGCTGCATCTTGCCCTCGGAATATTCCTTGGAGCGGAAATACATATCGCCCCTGCCGAGCAGTTTTTCTGCGCCGCCTACGTCGAATATGGTGCGCGAATCGTCGAAAGAGCCGACTTTGAAGCCTATGCGCGCATCGAGGTTGGACTTGATAAGGCCGGTAATGCAGTCTACGGAAGGTCTCTGCGTGGCAAGTATGAGGTGTATGCCCGCGGCACGTCCCTTGGCGGCAAGCTTGATTATTCTGCTCTCTATATCCTTCTTGGCCTGGAGCATCAGGTCGCCGAACTCGTCGAGCACTATGAGTATCTTGGGCAGTTTTTCTACCCCCTCCTCTATGTGCCTGTTGTATTCGTCAATCTCCTTGGTGGCAACCTTTATGCCGCCCTTGGCGTTTGCGCCCGTATCGGCCATGTCTTTGAACAGAGTATAGCGGCGCTCCATCTCTTTTATTGCCCAGTTGAGCGCCTTAATTGCCTTGTCCACTTCAAAAATTATCTCGTTTATCATAAGATGGGGCAACTTATCGTAGCTTATGAACTCAACCTGCTTGGGGTCGACGAGTATAAGGCGCAGGTCTTCGGGGCCGTACTTGTAGAGAAGGCTTATGAGCAGCGAGCTTAAGCATATTGATTTACCGCTGCCGGAAGTACCTGCAACGAGAAGGTGGGGCATTTTTCTTATATCGGGACAGATACAGTCGCCATCGAGGTTTTTGCCGAGCGCAAAAGTCAGTGAATTGGGCTTTGCATTCATAAACGAAGGCGAAAGCATCATTCCCTTCAGACCTACCGTAGTGCGCTTTGCGTTGGGCACTTCGATAGAGAGCGCACCCTTCGAGAAGTTGAGGTATGCGTTCACATTGTCGCGCTTGAGCGCCATTGCAATCGTGTCTTTATACTTGAGAAGGGCGGGTTTTATATTAGTTCTGTCGAATATTGTTACGTCGTACCTGGTGAGTGCGGGCGCAACTATTACGTCGGAGATTTCGCACTCAATCTTGAAGCTTTCGAGCGTTTCGACTATCACCCTCTTATTCTCTTCAATTTCGGCCGTGTCGGCATTGTTATGCTCGGGGTAGTCTTCAAGAAGGTCAAGCGAGGGGCGCACATACTTTTTCCATACGTGCGGCGGCTTCTTTTCTTCGGTGGGCGCAGGCGCTGAAGCCTGCTCTTCGGCCTTTGCGGCGGGCTGCGATGTTGCAGCGGGTGCAACAGGCTCGCGCCTTACGGGCGGAACATCGTTAAGTTTTTCCGTATCGGCCGAAGGCGTACTGTCGGGCTGAACGTTGTCGTCGTCGAAAAGGTCGGAGTTGCTCCTTCCGCCCCTTGAAGACAATCTTGAAAGGTCGGGCTCTATTCTGCTCTCTCCAAGCCTTGAATTGCTCGAGGAGAAGAGCGAGGAAATATCGTTTCTTGCGCCGTCGCGACCTGAAGGTGCGCCGAAGTCCTGCGAAGTTCCAGAAAAACCTGCCCTGCGGACGCCGTCTGAGGGCGTATCCGTTTCTTCGCGCCTTAAAATATCGTCCCCTCTGCGCGAGAAGTCGTCTGAAGAACCGGATGTGTTCTGAATGCGCGAAGCATCGCCGTTTATGCCCGATAAATCAGAAGAGTTGTCCTGCTCCTGTCCGCGGAGCATATCATCCCTGCGCGAGAAGTCATCAGACTGGCGAGAAGTATTCTGCATGCGCGAAACACCCATGTCGCTTTCCGATCTGCGCAGTGACTGACCGCCAAAGAGTTCCGAGCCGGAAATTCCGCCGCGGTCAGAGACATCTCTGCGGGAGATGTCGGTATCCTCCCTGCGGGAGAAATCTGCGGACGAGAAATCGTTTCTGCGCGTGAGGTCTGCACCGCCATCCTCCCCTCTGCGGGTGAGATTGCGCGACAAATCCTCTCCGTTTTCAGAATTCGGCTGCTGAACGGGCTGCTCCCCTCTTGAAGAAGAGAAGAGCGTATCGTCAAGACGGCGGGACTCTGCTCCGCGCACAATTTCGCCGCGGCTCAAGTCGTTTGCGCCCGAAAGTTCGGAACTGGTCTGGTGCTCGGAATAGGGCGAAGAATAGTCGGCTCTGCGGCCTGAAAGGGGCTCGGGGGGCTTCATATATTCGGGCGTATCTGTACCCGATGCGGCCGCCTGGTTGGCAGAACTATCATCAGATGAGTAATCGGGCTGTTCGCCGAACTCAGTTTCGGGAGCACCGAAATCAATTTCATCGTCCTGCGCATACTTTGAAGTCTGCTCCGTCTGTGCGGCGGGCGCTTCGTATGAAGAAGAGGTTGGCGCAGATGTAAAATCGCTCTTTGCCTGCTGCGTGCCATCCTCGTAAAACTTCGTAGCAGGGCTGTCGCCGTACAGCATATCGCTGTGCGAGGGCGAAGGCTGCGCCTGAACGGACTGCTGGTATGCATCCGTGTATGTGACGGGCTCTACGCTTGCTCCGCTCTTCTTTTTGCCGTCTGAAAAGCTGCGCAGATAGTCGCCATCGTTTCTTATGGGATGATTGAAGTAGGAATTTTCGTCGAAAATGCCGTTGCGTCTGTAGCTTTCGGCGGCAAACTCGTCGCGGTCAAAAATTATCTTTTTGCCGAGTTTTTCGGGCGAGAATTTGTTATCTTCGGCAGGCTGTGACTGAACGTGCTGGGCCGTAAAATACTGCTGCGAGCCATTCTGCTTGTTGCCGTACAATACCGAACGGGCATAGTCGGAATCTGAAAGGTCACCGTGCGCGGCAGCCTGCTGTTCGGGCTCTGAGGACGAATAGTTGTAGCTACTATATGCAGCTTCGTCCTGTGCGTAAGGCTGATACTGCGGCTGAACATACTGCTCCTGCGCGGGCTGAGAGTACTCCTGCGGCTGTGCGTACTGCTGCTGCACAGGTTGTGCAGGTGTTTTTGCTGCTGTGTGCTCCTCCGCTGCACCGTCTGAAATTACCTTTTCGGTGCGCGTTGCCGCAACGGCGCGACCCTTGCCGTAGGCCTTTAAAAAAGCGGTCACGGTAAAGTACCCGCCAAGAACTGCGAGTATGGAAAAAATTATGTACGAGCCGACAAACGTAGTGACAAGCGTTACGGGATATACGAGAAGAGCGGATATGACGCCGCCAAAGGTATACGAAGGGAAACCTTCCGCCGCAACGAGATAGCACTTAGAAATATAGCTGCCGTCTACGGCAAAATCACGCGTGGAAACGGCGTGAAAGAGCAAAAACAGAGCATAAACCGTAAGCGCGAGAATTATGGCGGGGCGTACCTTTACCCTTATCTTCTTTTCAGCCACCAGCCACACGCCGAGATAGGCAACAAGCGCCATTACAAGAAAACATCCATAGCCGAATGTTCCGTACATAAAAGTACAGATTGCACTGCCGAAGCCTGCAAAAATAGTGCTGCCGCTGAAAAGGGCAAGCGTAACTATTGCGCAGAACAGCAGTATGGTCATGCCAAACGTTTCCCTTGTAAAAATTAAAGATTGTCCATTACCGGAATTTTTATTTTTCACTTTTGAATTACTCCGAGGCGGAATTTATTTCCGCAGAATTTTAAGCATATGGTAACAGATATAATTATATCATTTCGCCGCGGAAATAACAACAAAATGAACGCTTGTTTTTTAAAATTATATAAATAGCTACGCGTGCGCGCCTGCGACGAAAAATTTGACTTATACCTCCACCCGCAGCTATTGCCGCCAGCCCGCCGAGACAAACAGCTCCCGCGCGGCTTAAATATTCTGAAACAATAAGCAACAACGCAAGAAAAATGAAAACGGGCGCGCCGAACGGCGCGCCCGTAACAATTAACAATTAATATTAAAGTTTTGTTTTTGCCACTTAGGGCTGAATTTTAATGCCGTCGTCGTTGCAGCTGTACATCTTGCGGATTTCTGCGCCCACCTTTTCGAGCGGCTGAGCAGCCTCCAACGCGCGCTTTGCATTGAAGTGCGCGCGGCCGTTGTTGTTCTCTGCAATCCACTTAGACGCAAAAGTGCCGTCCTGAATTTCCTCGAGCACCTTCTTCATCTCCTTCTTGGTCTCGTCGGTTATGAGCCTCTTGCCCGTCTCATAGTCGCCGAACTCGGCGGTATCGGAGATGGAGTAACGCATCATTGAAAAACCTCCCTTGTATATGAGGTCTACAATGAGCTTCATTTCGTGTATGCACTCGAAATATGCGTTCTTGGGGTCGTAACCGGCCTCAACAAGCGTTTCAAATCCCGCCTTCATAAGCGCGGTAACGCCGCCGCAGAGCACGCACTGCTCGCCGAAGAGGTCGGTCTCCGTTTCGCACTTGAAAGTCGTTTCAAGCACGCCCGCACGCGCGCCGCCTATGCCTGCCGCATACGCCAAAGCTATGTCGAGCGCCTTGCCGGTATAGTCCTGCTCTACCGCTACAAGGCAGGGAACACCCTTTCCGTCCTGGTATTCAGAGCGGACGGTATGACCGGGCCCCTTGGGCGCAATCATGAACACATCTATATTCTTGGGGGGAATTATCTGCTTGAAATGAATGTTGAAGCCGTGCGCAAACGCAAGCGCAGCGCCGTCTTTAAGGTTCTTTTCTATGCTCTCTTTATAGACCTTTGCCTGCCTTTCGTCGTTGATAAGTATCATTACGACGTCTGCCTTTTTTACCGCCTCTGCAACGGTGTAAACTTCAAAGCCGGCAGCAACAGCCTTGGGCCATGACTTGCCCCCTTCATGCAGACCGATGACTACCTTTACGCCGCTGTCGCGCAGGTTGAGCGCGTGGGCATGTCCCTGACTGCCGTAACCTATAACGGCAACCGTCTTGCCCTTGAGTACGTTAATGTCGCAATCCGACTGATAATATATTTTTGCCATAACAGACCTCCGTTCCTGGATTATTAGTTTATATAATTATACCCGCTATATTTTTTCAAGTCAAGCATATTTAAAAAAATACCTATAAAATATTGCATAACTATGCAAAGTAGTATATAATGAAATCAGAACAAAGGGAATTTACGGCATGGAATATTAAAAATCTATTCAAAACGGGTATAAAACAGCATCGGCACAGCTGCATCGGAGCTTTACGCAAAGCTATAAAAAAAGCTTTAATTTTGCACCCGAAGGCAAGCATTTAGACTACCCGAAAAATATTTTTCCCCCGTAAAAAATTATCGGACTATGGAACACATAACAATCAATTCACTTACAGTTCTACGCGGACTGCTCAAAGACGAGCTCTTTCTTGCATTTATCAAAGCAAAAGAACACGAAGGCGAAGATACGGTTTTCTCCTACTACGGGGAATTTTTCAGCAAACTGTATTCTGCGGGCGCAGAATGTGATTTTGCCGCATATGTCAGCAATGCCGTGCTTACCGACGAAAACGCTTTTTCGCGCTGCTGCGCGGCAGGCAAAGCACCTTCGCCATTCGTTATAAACGCATACCTTAACGATATTGACCTCATATTCGGATACATCGCCGAACCCGCCTGCAAGCAGGGCGAATACTTTGCGGCAGGCAAACCGCTGCCCATATTCGACCGCTCTAAGGGCGCAGCCGTACTCGTTGCGCGGCTGAAAAAGTTCTATAAAAAACACGGCTGCGGAATGTTCATAAAGCACCGCGCCTTCGGATACAGCGACGGCGAGCTAATCCCCATAGAAAACCCTTCGCGCATAACGCTTTCCGAACTTAAGGGTTACACCCTGGAAAAGCGCACGATAGAGAGCAATATCTTAAGCTTTCTGCACGGACTTCCATACGGAAATATGCTTTTATATGGCGACAGAGGCACGGGCAAGTCCTCTACCGTGCACGCAATGCTGAACAGGTACTTTGAAAGCGGCCTGAGGATAGTTGAGCTCAACAAGGAAAATATGCTCGACTTGCCCAAGCTCAGGCAGATACTCTCCTCAAACCCGCTGAGATTTATTATCTTTATAGACGACCTTTCTTTGAACGAAGGTGACGATAAAATTTCAGGACTGAAGGCCGCGCTGGAAGGCTCGGTTGCAGGCAAGACGGATAACACAATGATTGTTGCAACCTCCAACAGACGGCACATAGTAAAAGAGAGCCTTTCTGACAGAGAAAATTCCGTCCATGTGAACGACTCCCTGCAGGAACAGCTCTCCCTTTCAGACAGATTTGGCATAACCGTGCTCTTCTCATCCACGGGTAAGGCGGAGTACCTCAGCATTGTTGCAGGGCTGTGCGCCGACTACAAAATAGAGTACAACGAACACATTGCCGACCTTGCCGAGCGCTGGGCGCTATCTAAGGGCGGTCGTTCGCCAAGAAGAGCCAGGCAGTTTGCCGACCTCGCCCTATCCTGCATAAAAAAGCACGAAGAGATTGATTTCTGATTTTTTAAAAAGATTTCTGATACTGGTTTGATTTTATCTTTCGGCGTTTGATTTTTCAAGCGCACACAGCAGAGTTTTTGCTATGAAGTAGATGTCGCCCGCGCCGAGAAACAACACGGTATCGCCCTCCCCCGCTGAACTTACAAAGTTGAGTATATCGCCGGGACAGTCGCCATACCTGCTCCTTTTAACCGACTGCGATAGCGTGAGCGCACAGCCTTCGCCATCGAAGTATTCGCGCGCGGCAAAAGTGCGGTATATAAGCAGTCTGCGCACGCCTGAAAGCACGGAAACAAACTGGGCATAAAGATTTTTTGTGCGCGAGTATGTATGCGGCTGAAAGACTACAAACAGTCTGCCTTCGGTTATACGCTCCGCAGTTTTAAGCGCCGCGGCTATCTCCGCAGGGTGATGGGCGTAGTCGGCCACATAGCGCGCGCCGCGGTAACTGCCCAAAAGCTGCATTCTTCTCTCCACTCCTTCAAACTCCTCCAGTCCGCGTTTGATATGCGCAAATTCTATACCCTCGGTGGCAGCCGCAGCGGCAGCGGCGAGCGCGTTCAATACATTGTGCGCGCCTGGTTGCTTCAGCTTAACATCAAATGCGGGTGCGCCGCAGAAATACAGCGTAAAAGAATATACGCCGCGGAATTCGCGCAGTTCACAAGCCTGCCAGTCTGCCCCCTTTGCATACCCGAAAGTCACCGTGCCTTCGATGTCGCGGAAAACATCGTCGCCGAACGGTACTACGGCCTTCTGCGCACGCGCGGCAAACTTTGAATAGCACTTTTTAAGCTCCTCTGCTCCGCCGTAACACTCCAGATGGTCGGCATCGGTACTGAGTATAACCGCGGTGTCGGGGTGAAGCGATAAAAAATTTTTTTTGTACTCGCACGCCTCGGTTATAAAAAAATCGTTGCCGAAGTTACAGAAATTTCCGAACTGAACGGAATTTCCGCCTATGTGCGCCGCAAAAGCGCGGCCTGCCGAACTGAATACAGAGGCAAGCATAGAAGTACACGTAGTTTTGCCGTGGCAGCCGCTTACTGCAATCACTCTTTTGAACTTTTTACATACTTCAGCCAGAAGTTTTCCGCGCGGTATAATCGGCTTACCTGCCGCACGCGCAAGGCGCAATTCCGCATTATCGCGGCTGACCGCGTCTGTATATACAACCGCGTCGTAACCGAGAATATCGCGGCCGTTTCCATTGGTTACAAAAATACCCAATGACTTTAATTTTGAAAGGGAAGCTGCGTTTATATCGCTCCCTCCTACCCGTTTTTTCAAGGAACGGAGATAGCCGGCGAGCGCGCTCATGCTTACGCCGCCCATTCCGACAAAGTAAAAACTGTTAAATTTATCCAAAAAATTGCCCGTCATAATAGCATTTTATTAAAATGCGGCAACGGATAGCACGGTTTGCAAAATTTTATTGCAAAAAAATTTAAAAAAATCGAAAAACCTATTGAAATTTTCAACAATTTATTGTAAAATGATTGGCATAAAAGTATAGTCTGGAGGTAACGCCATGAAAATCTCAGACATACGAATCAGATTAGTCAGCAAGGAGGACAATAAGTTGAAGGCTGTTGCCTCGATAACTATCGACGATTGCTTTGCAGTTCACGATATTAAAGTTATTGAAGGCAATGACGGAGTATTTATTGCCATGCCGAGCAGAAAAACTAATGATGGCGAATATAAGGATATTGCACATCCCCTTAATACCGAGACCCGAGACAAGATAAAAGAGGCAGTCCTTACGGCTTACTTTGACGCACTCAATAAATGAGCTTTCTTTGGTTTGAACAGACACTTGATTTGTAGGCGAAAAATGCGACCGATTTCTCGGCCGCATTTTTCGTATGTAAATTTTCGGATTTTCAATCAGCTGTGCTGCTCCGCTTGTTAAGGGTAGCTGGCGCGGACGAGCCCGCGAGGCCGCGACTGAATGAAGGGTTTACGCTCCCTGCCGCAATGGGGGCTCCACTTTTTAATGGGAACTGCGCACGGATGAACTACTCGAGGCCGCGGCTGAAAGCACTGCGACTTTGCCGCAAGAAGCTGTTGCGGGCGAAAGCGGCCAGCCTTGCACTCAAACAAAAAAGCGACTGTCGTAAACTTTTAAATGCTGTTTATTTTACTGTGTCAGCAAAGAATTATCCACGAACGCACAGTTTATCTGCTTTTTTATCAAAATAAACAGAGGGCGGAATTTTTCCGCCCTCAATTATTTTATGAAAGTTTTTAACACGCTGCCCAAAGAGCGTACTGCCCATAAAAGCAGACTGCCCGCAAGGGCGCAATGCCGGTGATGACATACGGCTAACAGTGCAACACTTTAAAAGCGCCGACTATACACGCCGCCAGAACAGCATATTTTACTACAAAACAAGCAATTTTTATAACCAGACAATTTACTGCGCGGTTATGCTTAGCTTATTCTCCCTTTCTGCCGAGATTTTTGAGGAGCTGTGCAAAACGGGGCACGTTCTTCTCGGCGGGACGTTCGATAGTGGGCTGCGAAGGCGCTGCCTGCTGAACGGGCTGCTGAGGCTGAGCATACTGCGGCTGTGCGTACTGCTGCTGGGGCTGAGCATACTGCTGTTGCGTGAACTGCTGCTGAGGCTGAGCATACTGGGGCTGCACATACTGCTGCTGAGGTTGTGCAGTCTGCTGTACATACTGCGGCTGTGCAGGCTGCTGAACGGGTTGCTGAACCTGACCCCTTACAGGCTGAGCCTGCTGACGGCCATAGTAAGGTTCGGTAACAGAAAGGCGAGAGCCGCTGTATGCGGGCTGTGCATAGTTGGAGCGATAGGATTTAGACTGGTCGTCGTCCCTCTTTGTACCGTCAAAACCGGGGAAGCCGGTAGCTATAACAGTTATCTCCACCTCGTCCTGCACATTCGGGTCTATCCTTGCGCCGAATATTATGTTTGCAGAGGCGTCTACTACGCTCTTGACAAGCTCGGCCGCATCGTTGACCTCGTCGAAAGTGAGGTCTTCGCCGCCGACAACGTTGAGAATGACGCCGCGCGCACCCTCTATTGTAGTTTCAAGCAGAGGGCAGTTTACAGCTACGCGCACTGCTTCGATTATTCTGTTTTCACCTTTGGCAACGCCTACGCCGAGATGTGCCACGCCCTTATCCTTGAGTATGGTCTTAACGTCGGCAAAGTCGAGGTTTATAAGTGCGGGGTTAACAATAAGTTCGGCAATACCCTTTATGCCCTGCTTTAAAATCTCGTCTGCAACGCGCAGAGCTTCACGCATGGGCGTATTCTTGGCAACAACCGTACGTATCTTATCGTTGGGGATAACAATCAGCGTATCGACATACTTTTTAAGATTTTCAAGTCCCTTTACGGTATTCTCCATACGCTTTTTGCCCTCGAAGGCAAAGGGTTCGGTAACTACCGCAACGGTTAAAATCTTCATATCGCGGGCAATCTTTGCAATTACGGGGGCTGCGCCGGTACCCGTGCCGCCGCCCATACCTGCCGTTATGAACAGGAGGTCGGTATCCCTTACCGCTTCGGTGAGGATATCCTTGCTCTCTTCGGCGGCCATGCGGCCTACATCAGGTTCTGCACCTGCGCCGAGACCCTTTGTGAGCGCACTGCCTATCTGAATTTTATTTTCGCACGGGGAGAGCGCTAAAATCTGGCTGTCCGTATTGACAACATAATAATCCGCGCACATTATGCCCGCCTCGAGCATTCTGTTTACGGCGTTGTTACCAGCGCCGCCGACGCCTATTACCTTGATTTTGGCGCGGCCTGCGATATTGCCGATGTTATCGTTAAACATTTTCAACCTCCGTTGTATGACTTGTGGACTTATTTTAAAAAATTTATTTTAAAAAGCATTAAAACTTAAATTCGCTGTATAATTGGCCTGGTTTTTTGTAAACTTTTATTTG
>ERZ1090866.186-NODE-186-length-26371-cov-7.716902_pt1 | contig 26371 bp, 25 predicted proteins | sample MGYA00478477_ERZ1090866 | MGnify/ENA primary metagenome ERZ1090866 (study PRJEB33644, sample SAMEA5815737) | chicken gut metagenome | biome: Chicken; feature: Gastrointestinal Tract; material: Caecum | place: Ireland | collected 2019-01-01 | study: A study of the... | reverse complement strand
TTCCGGGACGCAGGACGGCTTGCCGTTGCGTTAAACTCCGGCGAGATTATTTGGACAGCTTCTTTGCTCAAAAGAAGCTGTCTGAGTAAATTCATGTTATGTGCGCACCATAAGACAATAGGTCGACGCTACTTGGAATTTGCACTTTGTGCAGGTGCTTCAAGCAGCGTCTTTTTTTGTTTTGTGGATAGATTGCTCGTTAAAAAGTTTTTGTAACCCCACAACTGTGGGAGAAAGGAAATGTTATGTTGTACTTTATCGGTAACCACAATACTATTATCCTTTTGCAGGATGAAAAGGGCCGTTTTTATAAGGCTGCTGTAAACGCAGGCCGGCGTCTGGTTTTGAACCGTGACCGATATCCCCTTCTCAAAGATTTCAGTCTCCAGAATGAGCTGATTGAACTCCCTGATTTGGAAGTTCGTCAGCATCCTGGTGGAGGTGAACTTTGGTTATACGATGCAAAACGGGGCGGTGATGTACGAGATGTTGGAACCAGAAACAATGCTTTTATTTATTCTCCTGGCTGGACTTCCCTTTGCCCGACGTGCGCCGGATACGACGTTTTCGATATGAGCAGGGCGATTCCCAGCAAAGGCATTCCTGGATGGGAGTGGATTTGCCATGAGGATGGTAGTGGTCATCTTCGTTCCCCTGCCGGCGACCAATACTGCTCGTATGACTTGCACCCGATTACTGGGATTGTTGAGTATAAGGAGCTGAACGGCAAGCTGAACACCTTCGAGGCAACCGGTGAAAAGAAAAATATTCTTCGGGACTTTAGGTGCTTTGCAGAAAACTATGTCAAAGAACATCTCTTTGCCTAAAAACAAGCATCAACACATGGAAGGCCAGTAAAGCGTAACTATGTATTACGATTGGCAGAAAGGAACAGCTTATGAAAAGCATTTATTATTATGCCGAACGCGATTGCTATGATGATTCTAGCGAAAGAACGGCACTGGCGTATATCGAGGCTCGTATTGTTGGAGCGAAGGCTGCAAAACGAGCAGTCGAGAATGCCATTGACGGCGGCCAAATGTATCGCGGTACGGTCATGGGAAAGGTTCTTCCCGGTAACCAGTGGCTACTCGTTTCTGGACATGCTCTGGAACGAGGCATCCAGCGCAATATTTCTCGAAGTGAAATCACCTCTCACTTCGATAAATTTTTTGCCAATGATGATGCGACATTTGAGATGTCTGAGAACTGCCTTGAGCTTTGCTCTAAAGGTTGTTTTTCTGTCGTTTCTGAGACCGGCAAACTGTCCACCTTTGTTGAGTTTGAGGATGACAATGTCGCCCTCATTATCGAAGCGTACAAGTACGGGTTCCGGATTGCTTCTTGTTGGAATTTCGACGAGGAGAAACGGAAGTACGTTCTTGAGCCTACCAACGATTATCTTTTCATTCGAAAAGATGGGATGGTAACTCGCCACTTATCTGAGCGCGTGCGCAGAGCCGCATAAAAAATCCCCCGGTAGCTTTTTCGGCTGCCGGGGGATTTCCTTATTTACTCTGAATCTTGTCAATCTCCTCTTCGATTTTTTCAATCAGAAAATATCTTCCCTCGATATCATGGACATACCGAGAAATTCCCATCTCATCAATCATCTTGAAGAACCCATCACTGTCTGTACAGTATTCTTTGGGGGTCATATTCATAAACTGATTGAAAGAACACATCAGATTGAACATAAGGGCGTCCTTCCGAGGGGACCCCTGAACAATCTCCTGACCCATCATATCATCAAACTTATTCTGAACCCATTCCTTGTCTACCATTGAAGGGACAGAACTGGAATACTTTTTTAGATATCCCTCAAGACATTCGATTTCAGAAGTGTAGACTCTTTCATCTACATCACTCAAAACCAATCCTTTATCATTCATTGTACCCTTGATTTCCATAATGGTTACTTCACAAATAACCTTTTTCCAGAAATCATTCCCGGTTTCAATCGAAAACAACCGACGATACATATTACGGAAGGAACTTTCGATGGACATAATCAGCTCAACAGAAGACTTCATCATATATATAAAACCCCCACACGTTTTAAGTCAAAAAGAGGCAGAAAACACCTCTCGCACGCCAATGCGTTCACAGTGCTTCCTGCCTGAATGGACACACTGATGCGCTGTTGGTGTGCCCATAAAATCCGTCGAATAGTTGACTTCCTTACTACTCTATAATTATATCATATTACTGTCTACTTGTAAACACTTCTTTGGAAATCGCCTCTTCGTTTAATTGGATGATTCCCCAATCTCCGTCTTCTTCTTTTTGTGCCCATAGCTTGCCGTTGTAAACCGGTCTAAGCTGATAGAACTGACCTGCTGGAATTACTGTCTCTCCGTCTGTTGTAATAAGGCTGTATCCCTCTTCCGGAATATTCACGACGATGTATCCGTCACTGGCATCGTAAGCCCTGGACAGCTGGAACGCCCCCTTACCGGAGCGTTCTTCAGGGTTATCCATGTTTACATCAAAAGTCGCATTCGGGGATAGACGGAAGTAGTTGATGAAATCAATGTCCACGATGTTTGGGTCGATGTTCCATGCGGAGGAAAAAGAAATAGGGATAACAGTATCACCGGTACTTTCACTGATATAGCCCCAAAGACCGCTATCATCTTCGACGGCATACAGCCCATCACATGCTACTCCCGCATCGTAATAGATGTTTCCGTTAATATTCTGGAATGTGTCGTCGGGTATGCTTAACCCAACGTCGGCGCCATCATCGCTATGCCCATAATTTTTTATGAGATATTCCTCGTAGTCGACTTGAACACTTGGCTTTTCGTATGCGGTGAGCTGTCCATCTTCTGAAACTTTGTACGAACCCGTGTCGTCCGTCAGGACGATTGTACCAAACTCTTGCACAGAAACGGTTTGGTAATTTGCAGGAACAAGAATTTCACCATCATGATTTATGATGCCCACACCTTCTGGAGTTGTATAATAACACGCATCTCCTGAATACATGTGTTGCCAGTTCGTAGAGTCGGCCGCATTGTCTCTATAGGCATCAGGAACTTCCTGAACAAGCACATTGATATCAGACACAGTGACAGTCGGTTCAAGATACCAAGAATATAAAGCGGGAGACTTCGCCTGAACAAGGCCGAAAGCAATTCCGCCGACAGCCGTCACACCAACGACTCCGGCAGCAATCTTTACGGCCAACCCCTTCCCTGCCGCAGCTCCAACTTTTGCCGATGTGGAAGCGGCAGTTTTTGCTGAAGCGCCCCCAATAGTTTTGGCACCAGTTGTAGTGGCAATGGAAATTGCAGGGGCAGAAATCGCATTTGCTTGCTGGTTTTGCATAAAGAGCCAGATAAGGAACGGAATGGGTGCAAGGCCATAAAGCTTCGTACCTTTTTTCTCAAGGTCGAGAACTTTACATTCAATTTTCTTCCGGGCGTAGTTTAACCGGCTTTTTATTGTTCCTTGTGATACACCTAAGCTCTCAGCTATTTCTGCTACAGACATTTCCTGGAAGTAGAACATACTGACAACCAAGCGTTGTTCCTCTGAAAGCTCATTGATAATATCCCAGAGCAGCTGTTTTTTGGTTTTTGCGTCAAGAGCTTCTTCAGGTTGTTGGGTAAGGTCTACATCTTCGATTTCTGGTTCCTGTTCATCGTTATCATCGTCATCTGGGTACAGGCTGCTGAAAAGTATTGGCTTTTTCTTTTTCAACCAATCTTTTGCCGTGTTAGTAGCCAAGCGTTTTAGCCATGGGACAAACGAAGATGCATTGTCTAGCTTCGAAATGTTATTGAATGCTTTCATAAAGCTATCTTGCACAATATCCTGTGTTGTGTCTTCATCCACTATGATGGATTTTACAACATAGTATATGGTGTTATAGCACTTCTCGTAGATTTCCGAGATGGCAAATTGGTCTCCTCTCTTTGCTGCCTCAACTGTTTCCGGAGCTATTGCAATCGGCTTCGGCTTCATCGTCATTTTTATCAATCCCCTTTTGCATTTTATCCAAAATACCCTGAAACAACTCCATGGCAATTTCTTTAGAAAGCGGAAAATTTTGTTCGTTGAACCAATACAGCTCTTTTAGCGTCACATTATACCATCTCCCCTCACTATATAGACACTTGAGAGGGGCGTTTGGTTTTATTTTTTAGAATCTTTTTTATTATACCATAACAGAAAAAGGGTGTGGTACACCCAAAATGAATGTACCACACCCTTTTCGCCGTTGTAAGACTATTCGTGTCTCTCTGCAAATTCGTCAGTTTAGCGCAATCATTGCTTGTGCTGGAATCGCAATAGTTTAGTTGCTGAAGCAAAAAGAAGTAGAGTTCTGGTTACTTGAAAATATTTAAGTAAGTCTTGCTTTTTCATCTGTTATCTCCATGTTAAAGTTGGAGGTTTGGCTTTAAGACGACAGGTTCTATTTCTTGGTCAAGGTGAAGTGTTGGCCCATCTGGTGTATCAATCTTCTCTTCAACTGACTCCTCGGCAAATTCCTTTATGAAATCTTGCATTCGTTGATTGTTGGCAGCGTCACATTCTTGCTTTGTTTGAATGTCCTTTATTTTTTGCAGAATATCATTTTGTCGAATTTCTGCTTTCTGCTTCTTTTCCAAGAAAGATACAATTTCTCGATAGTCCTTTTTCGATGCAGGGTAAAAAACAAGTCCGGAATGTCTTGTTCGACAAATTCCGATGATAGCTTTGTGCGCGTCAAAGGTTTCTTTTTTCAATACGTTATCAGACAGAAACATCCCGTCTAAGGTGTGTAGTGTTGCCTTGCCAGACAAAATAAAGTTCTGAAACATATTGGCGTCAACGCCCTTTATGGCATACTGAACCGTATTGCGTACTCCGCTTTGATTAACGGTAAGGAATTGTCTTGGCGTATCGAAAAATGCTTTTATCCGACGAAACTCATAAAGAGAAATATTGTTTTTCCATTTTTGTTTTGCTGTTTTGAAGATGCCGCCTAATTTGCTTTTAAGCTTTTCCAAGAAAGCATCTCTCCAGAAAACGTCATCCCAGCAATTACTTTTTATTATCTGAAGGATAGAAAGTATAATAGCCAAAATGATGAATGGCCATATCGCTCCAAGAATAGAAAAGAGAAATCCAAGACCAGTCACGTTTGGCTCCCCCTTCCGGTTTTCGGAATCGGACCATGCCAAGTGAAATGGTAGGCACCAATACTTTTACACTGGTCCAAACTGATGAGTTTGAATGCGGTATCACAGTTTTTGTCTATACGATTCGGCTTAAATGTAATGTTGCTTGTATCAATGCTGTATTGAAGAACGGGCATATTCAAGCCATACAATACCCGATTCATAAAATCATACACCATCAAAACATCAACATTATCATCGAGGAACCACCCTTTTTCATAATGGTAGTCCCCTGTTTTGCTTTCATCTTCATATCTGTGATGCGCAATTTCAATGAAGAAATTTCCGGTCTTGCTGATACGGCTGTCGGTAATAAGGCGGACTGTCTTTGCGGCTGTTCCTTCTCGTGAAATCAAAAAGTGCATGCCGTGAGCTTTGTATCCGAAGCTGTCTTCCATATCTGCAACACGAATTCCGTGCCGGCGGAGGATTGCTATGGCCTCATTTTTGTATTCTTCATGAACGTCGTTTTGTTTTCGGAACTCTTTTGTTCCATAAGCGCCCAACTTCAGGCACCCCCATTCACAGTGAATTTACTGAAGATGGTACGTACTTTTGTTAGAGCGTCAACAATAGAATGTTCGTCTGTAAAATTCAACCACAGGTTGGTTGCATCGAGTATTTTGAAATGATATAATAATGGTGTCAGGAGGGGAAAACATACTTCCCATCCCATAACAGATACTTTCAGAAAGGAGATTGACCACCATGCTTAACGCGGTTCGTTTTGCTTATGAACACGAACATGAAGCTGAGTTCTATTTTGAACACGGCTATTTTCAGTGTGTCCAGACAAGCAGAACGAAGATGCGTAACCAGGCAGAAGGTTGATTTCTGTTTTTTCATTGCGCATATTAGAAAGGCCGCTTGTCAGGATAAATCCGACAGGCGGCCTTTTTGTATTCATTTGGCCGCCAAAGAGAAAAGAGGCGGTTTTTATGTTGAATGCAACACCGACAGTAGATGTTAAAGGAACCGGCGCCAAGATAGACGCCTTGCGTAAAAAGGCCGGTATGTCTGTGAAGGATATTCAGAACACACTTGGTCTTAGCTCTTCCCAGGCTGTATACAAATGGCTGACTGGAAGGTGTCTTCCGACCATTGATAATCTGGTTATACTTTCGGCTGTTTGGAACGTCAAGATTGATGACATCATTGTGCGAAGCTGACTTTATTTCGCAGCGGATTTCCCCGCTGCTTACTATGGCCTGCTGGACGAACTGGTAGAGTCGTCACCCTCTCAAGGTGAAGTTTAAGGGTTCAAGTCCCTTGCAGGTCACCATTGTCAACAGTACAAAGATTGGAACTTTGAATCTATACTTTGCATTTTTGGCAGCAAAAATTTGAAGTACACTTTCAATTTTTCAAACTTTCCCGTAGCATCTGCGGGCAATCAGATGCATCATATATGCCCTCGTAGCTCAGAGGTAGAGCAGTGGCCTGAAAAGCCACATGTCGGCGTCTCGAACGCGCGTGGGCACCAATATGGCACCATGGTCGAATTGGTTAAGATACCGGACCTTCAATCCGGTGGCTGCGGGTTCAATCCCCGCTGGTGTCACCACTTACCCCCTGATTTTATACCAAACCATATCACGACAGCACCCCGATTTTGTACCAAACTACATCACGACAGCACCCCGATTTTGTACCAAACTACATCACACTTATACCCTGTATTTGTACCAAACGATATCAAAGAAACACTTATATATGGGTCGGTGGCCCAGCGGCGACGGCAGCTGACTGTAAATCAGCCACGTAAGAAACACCGGAGGTTCGAGTCCTCCCCGGCCCACCAATCCCGTAGCATCTGCGGGCAATCAGATGCATCATATATGCCCTCGTAGCTCAGAGGTAGAGCAGTGGCCTGAAAAGCCACATGTCGGCGTCTCGAACGCGCGTGGGCACCAATATGGCACCATGGTCGAATTGGTTAAGATACCGGACCTTCAATCCGGTGGCTGTGGGTTCAATCCCCGCTGGTGTCACCATTTGCATATAGTGTATTGGCATCGCACGTCTGTCTGTGGAACAGAAAGAGAGGGTTCGATTCCCTCTATACAGACTTAGTGAAGAGCGTCTTCTCGCGAAGGCGCTCTTTTTTCTTATTCATTTGAAACAAACAAAATGCCCGCCATCCAATAAGGAGGCGGGCTGGTTGGCATTAGCTCTCCAGGACGAAGGACACAATGCCTTGAGTGTCGAACGGGTTCAGGACTTTGACGGTATCCTTGCAGTTCGTGAACTTGTCAGGGTCTTCACTGATGATGACATCAGCTTGCTCAGGCTCGGCCACGATGGAAGGATAACGGAAGCGAATCATCTCGGAGATGGTCAAGCTTCTGATGCCGGTGGCATACCGGCAAAGGTAAACGATGGAGGAAGAAGAATCACTCACATTGCTGCGAGTGCTGGCACCGGCGGCTCGGTCGATGATAGTTACCTCCCGGGTAATCAAATCTACGACCAGAGGGACACAATCCCTGCTTGCACAGGTCAGGTTGAAGCGGTTAGAAACCGTTCTCGGCTCGAACTTGTCCCCTGTACCGTCGCGAGCCATAATTCCGCAGAAGGAATCCATCCCAGAATCGAAAAGCTGACCGGAAAAGGAGTTTACAAACATCACAGCGTAACGCACACCATGTGCCTTTGCTGCATTGATGTCAAAGTCGATATACTCGACTGCTCCGTACGGTCCACTGCTTCTGCGGTCACCAGAGTGGACGGCAGAATAATCAGAGAAGCGAGGAGAAAAGTAACTCACGTTTCCGCAGTCATTCATCTCCCCGTCCAGGAAGAGAACGGAAAGGTCGAGGTCAATCCCTGCATACGGGTTCTCTTCCTTTCCCTTCCAGAACAGGAACAAACGAATGATATCTGCCTCAGGCAGATTGAATCGGGAACCACATGCAGCAACTCTGTCCCCAGAACTGAGTTGGCGAACATTGTCCGGGAAAATCAGCTTATCGCACCGGCATGCCGGGTCAAAGTAGACGGCGGTACCGACATCCTTCCCGCCGCGCATAGCCTGCCACAGCTCGTTTGTGATATCCTGGCAAAGCCGAGAGCAAACATCCTTGCTGATAGGTGCTGCAACACGGATGATATTCCGTCCCTTCATTCCCTTTTGGCGTCCAACCGCAATCGAAACAGGATTGTTTCTGTTGCGGAAATGGTTGACCACCTGGACCAGAACACGGGGAGACACGTCCTTTGCAACAGAGGTAAACATAAATCTCACATCGGAGATTTCATCCTCGTTGCGGCAATTCCGGATACAAGTATCCAGATAACGGGCAAACATACCCGGACGAGCCTTCAAGTGGTTTGCCAGCTTGACAGCATTGACCGGTGCCTTCAGAAGGCGCTCCAGAATGCTGTTGTAGGTCTCGATATGGACACCTGCACGGATTTTTGCAAACGCCTTTTCCGTCTTGGGAAACTCGCGTTCATAATCGCCCGGATGCAGCTTCTCGCCAAGGCGCTTCCACTGTTCCGGGTTGCTGGCCATACTTTCTTCGATGAAGTTTGTCTGCTCAATCATATGAAGCATCAGCCGGCGTTCTGCACGGGTAAAATTGCGGAACTTGGTGTTCTTATAGAGGGAGACATCCCCGTCACTGCATGCGGCAGCAATGCGAAGCACATCCTTTGCAGTATTCAGTCCACAAATGAACTGCTGCTTGAACAGGTCGGCTCCATACATCTTCATGGTAAGGGCAATGTACAAGGCAAGATTTTCCTTTACAGGAATATCCGTGCCTACCATTGCCGACATGAGAGCCTTGGCAAAGTCACTGTCTTCCATCAAAACCTTGATGTCAGCGATGTCATCCGGATTCATCGGAACACTGTTCGTCAGCAGTTCCTTGGCCAAGGAAACAGCTCCGTCGTCGGAGCACAAAGGAATGACCTTGAGCGCCTGCACATTTTCCATGTTCAGTGCCGGAGCAATCACCTTGATATCAAAACCTGGCTGCCACGTACCTCCACTGATGTAGTTGAACAGGTTTGCAAAGTACAACTCAACCAGAGAGGCGTTCATGACGTCATACGGATAATTGGGCCATACAGTTACGGCATTATCCATACACTTGGAAACAGCCGCGACCATAGCAGTCAGAATACCGTAGAACACATGGAAAGAATCCGCAGAAGCGGTAAAGCAAGCCTCCAGCAGTTCTTTAGACATGGTGACGCCGTATTTGGCCAACATCAAGTTTGCCGTTGCGACATCTTCCTTGGAAACTACAGTGTCGGAGGCGGTTGCCTTTTCGGGGGCTGCAACGCCGCGATGATGGGACAAAGTGAACAGGTCAAACTTGGCCCTGCGAGTCAAAGCCTCTGCCTGGGGCGCCGTGATGTTGGCCGAATATTTATTGCTGATACACAAAACAGTGTTCTTGGAAATACTTGCCTGATTCAACATGTACTTCTTACCTCCGTTTTTGACAAAGAAAAAGAGCCTACACCGAGATGCTTTCGGCGTAAGCTCTGTAACGTATTCAAAACATCGGAAAGCACTCTCGCAGAAAAAATCCAAATTCTACTTTTTAGAAGGAGGCGAGAAAATAGCCGAATATTCTTGAACCGTTGTATTCACATCGTCCAAAACAATGGGCGATGTGTGACTTCAGAACCATACGGAAAGCGGATTCGCAAGTTTTAGAAATTTATCTTTTTTAGAAGGAGGCGAATCCATAGCCGTTAAGCTCATTACTCAACACTATAATTATATCATGATATATACTATTTGTAAACACCTGAAATCACTTTTTCTTCTAACAAAAGTAAATACCATTGTAGTTGTGGATTCATGAAGCTGCAAACTCACGTATTTTGCTGCACAAAGGTGGAAGTATTGTTATGAGAAAAATCATTTATACCGGTGTCTTTTTTGACATGCCGGCCCTTTACTCTGAAATGAACAAACGGCTATCAAGAAAGAAGCTGTATCGCGAAATCGAGAAGCCACATGTTACTGTTCAGTATAAGCCGAGAGAGGTGAACACTTCGCTTTTCGGCCAGGAGGTGGAGTTCACAGTAACGGGGTATGCTGTGGATGGATGCAACGAGGGCGTAGCGGTTCAGTTCTCCAAAGATGGCCTGCCCCAGGAACTTTGTGAACTGTTGGAGGGCATCAAGGTTCCACATATTACGCTTTCCGTAAGCAAGGATGGAAAGCCCGTTGATACGGGCCGCCTTCAGTTTCATGCTTGCCAGCCCTTCAAGATTCGTGGTACATATCAGCCCTTTTATGCCGGCTGACCAAATCAATCAATAAAAAAGCAGTGAGCTTCGAGGTTACTCGGTGCTCACTGCTTTTTATGTTCTTCATTGATAGCCGCATCCGGTATATCTATCGCTAGGTTGTTTTGAGAATATTGAACTTGATAATCGTCATTTGCATATATCTGGATTGGGAGAGCTTCGTTGTTTTCTTCCGATTCAGATGCCTTTTTGAGAAGAACCAGTATATACCATGCGACGGGGATAAGAATTATTGAGATGATGAGTTGAATCAAGGATGGAACTACACCTTCTTTACTTTCAAAAAGAAGGCTGTCTTCTATAAAATTCCATACTGACTTGACCAGGTTGCTTGTAGTCCAGTTGATTGTTGATAGGACAAAAATACGAGGGTGCTTTTCCAAAAGAAACAAGATAGCAATGCCGAATACAAGGGATGACAAACAAAAATACAGAAGAGTTACCCAATCAATCAAAAACCAAAAGGTACTCATGTAGCCACTTCCCTTCTCACCGGTAGACATTTTCTCATATTTCATTATAAAAAGCAAGAACCCGGTGCAGGAAGATTCCTGACCCGGGTCCTTACTTTGAATATTTGTTGGCAACAGCTGATGCTGCGTATGAATCCGGCTTGGTATGTACTTCGTATCCGCAGGCTCGCACCCATCCGCAAATCTCGTTGATAGAGTCTCTGCTTTTACCGTTTGGTCCTGCATCAACGTGAATAGAAAAATGCACGTACTTTTTGATGTCAAAACCAAATGATTCACGGAAGGCCTCAAATGCATCAATCAACTTCTGAGCACATTCCAGACTGTAATTCGTTTCTACGGTCAGCTTTTCTCGCACATTGCAAATTTTCCGGATTCTGCGGATGTCACAGAAGAAAATTCCTCCATGACCCACATTATGCAGGGTAACAACAATGACCATTTTGGTGTCGCTGAAGTTCTGGCTGTCTGTACCAACAGAAAGTTCATATTGACAATCAAGACCTTGTTTTACAATGTAGCTTGCGATTTTCCCAGCCATTTCGGAAAACGTTAGTTCTCCGTAAGTTGGTGAGCGCATCGGAATCATCTCCTTTCTTATGGTTTTTTGGAGCATCGGGGCGGAGTCGAACCGCCTAACATGAGTTTTGCAGACTCACGCCCGACCGACGAGCGTCCGATGCATAATATGGTGCCGATATCGGGATTTGAACCCGAACGCCGTATAAACAAGGAATTTTAAGTTCCCCGCGTCTGCCTGATTCCGCCATACCGGCATATTTGGTTTGCAGTTGTTTTGGAGTAAAATGGCAGGCCGGACAGGAATCGAACCTGCAACAAACGGTTTTGGAGACCGTTGCTCTACCTAATTGAGCTACCGACCTATATAAATCGGCCGGTATGCGGCCGATATGTATGTGATGATTGGTCAAACGGATTGACGGAGAACACGAGCTTTGAAAGCCGGGTCATACTTGGCAATGAGCCGTTTGTTGGTGGTTTTGAGATACACCTTATTGACTCCGGACTTCACGATTTCGCCTCGGTTTGCAAAAGAATTGGCATCCAGGTGAATTACCCCGTCTGAAGCCGGTCCTTCGTCCCGCCATCAGGCGGGGCTTCCAGAATCGGCATTCAGACTATAGGCTTACCGATAAACTTCTGCATTTATGGTGCGCCCTACGGGATTTGAACCCGTACTCCTTGCGTTAGCTTGCGCCCTGGATGACCCGCTTCCCTACACGTTTCAGTCGGATGGAACCTCCCCATCGTCGGATGTTTTTTCCTTTCGGTGCTTCTGGAACCTTGACGCTGCGACCGGCCCCACGTTTTGCCGCGCTCTATCCTGTGTGAGCTAAGGACGCATATAAGATGTCGGATTCGTGGTATGCAAGCTGGACCACCACAAAGAATTTGCTCGCTGGCCGCATTGCAATCTTTGGTTTCGGAAAAACCTGATACCATTGACAGGCGACCGTTTTTTGCGGGACACGAGAAAACTCTCAAGTCTCCTCCGACTGACTTTGGGTATTGCATTTTATGGTCTTGGCGCTGGCAGCGGGATTCGAACCCGCAATGGCTTTGATGACCACACCCGCTTTCGAGGCGGGCTGACTACCGGTTATCACACACCAGCATATTGGCGCCAGGGACAGGACTCGAACCTGCAACGGTTTTTTGGACCGCACCCGCTTTCCAAGCGGGCCGACTACCATTATCACACCCTGACAAAGAACTGAATTGTCTGTATGTGCTGTTACGCCAAATGATATTGGTCATTTAGGTCCGTCCCGCCCTTGCAACCTTATGTGAATCGTCATCTATGTTTCCCTCTGTCCTTCCATCCGGCTTTTCGGTACAGGATAGTTCTCCGACGATTCGACAGCGCATTTTCTTCCTTGCTTCTTCAGCTTGGTTCATAGGATGACTTGCTGCAAACATCCTAAAGTCGCATGCGGCATATCACAACTCTTTAGATGGTGGCTGCTTCTAAGCCTACATTTACAAACAATTCGATTGTAGCTTCTATATTTGGGCCGGCACATCCCGAAGCCAAAGAACGGCTGCCTGGTGCGTTCGGAGGGGGTCGAACCCTCGACCTTCAGATTAAGAGTCTGTTGCTCTACCAACTAAGCTACGAACGCATATAGATGGGGTCTCTCCGACCCCATTGTGGTTGCCAGGGATTATTTCTCTGCCCCGGCCGGTGCTTCCTGGGCGGTTGCTTCCTTCTCTCCTGTCTCGATGCCCATTTCTTTGCGGACATCATCAAGAGAGAACTTCTGTGCGTTTTCTCCAGACAAGTCAGAGATGGTCACTTTGCTGTGTTTCTCGATGATGGGGTCGAGAACCTCAGCTTCTTTGCTGTCAATCGGTTTGGCAAACATGGCCTTGTATCTCTCGACCTGTTCATCGGTCATACTGCAAACGCGGTGTGTCTCGTTGTTGAAACCAACGATAATGGCCTGGCCGCAGAGGACATCTTTTCCATCAAAGATGTATCGGTTCGGCGGCATCTTCCAGAGTTTGGCCATATCATTCATGATGATAAGGGCATCTCTTTTTCCCAGGTCGATAAAGTTGGAACTTACCGGGCCGTTGACAAGCATCTGATTCGTTTCATACGAATTGGGGATGGTAATACATACGGGAGGCTCACCAACAGGAAGCAGAATTGCACGGATGGTATCCAGCTTCTTTACTTCATCCAACGGATACGGAGGAAGGTCGGTGACATTGTTTTCAGGCTGGGTTTTTCTACGTTTGGAAAATAACATAGACGGTCTCCTTTTTGTGGCTGTACATTCGGACTAATGGCGCTGCAAGAGGGATTCGAACCCTCGGACCTGTTAGAGTCGTCGGTTTTCAAGACCGATGCCATAAACCGCTCGACCATTGCAGCATATGGAGGGCACAGCCGGACTCGAACCGGCGACAATCAGATTAACAGTCTGGCGCTCTAACCAACTGAGCTATGCACCCAAAATGAAAGCCCATTTAGGGCTGGTGCCAACAGAGGGATTCGAACCCCCGGCCTACTCCGTATGAAGGAGTCGCTCTACCAACTGAGCTATGCGGGCATGAAATGCGAAACCGTTTGGTTTCGCGGTGGTCGAGGGAGCTGGACTCGAACCAACGATGCACGGGTCAGAGCCGTGTGCCTTACCACTTGGCGATTCCTCGACATGGTGTCCGGGGCGGGATTTGAACCCGCACGCCTTTCGGCAGCTGCTTTTGAGACAGCCGTGTCTGCCAGTTCCGCCACCCGGACATAGAAAAGATGTGGGCGTGGAGTTGAGCCGCTAAACCCTCACCACTTTACAGTTCACACCTTAATAGGGCGTGTCCCCGAGCCTTTTACCGCAATCTGGTTATTGCAGCTATTCAGCAACTTCAACCTGCACAGAAAGGATTTCCAGCCCTTCTTATGGAGGCGGCATGTTGGGAAATTGTTCCGAATGTCTCTGTGGTGTGCAGAGAATACTCTGCTCGCCTTTAGAGCCTTACCACAGAAGCAGCACCCTCCGGTACCGCTCTCTTATGCCATGCTGACCCACATTCTTTGTAATAGTGGTGCTCCCGACAGGACTTGAACCCGCACGTCATTTCGACACCGGACCCTAAAACCGGCGCGTCTGCCAATTCCGCCACAAGAGCAAATTTCAAATAACTGCATGTCTTTTGTGTTTTGCTACATAAAATCACCTTCTTTCTTACAAATTCATGGTTGGGGTAACAGGGGTCGAACCTGCGATGCGGGAGTCAAAGTCCCGTGCCTTACCGCTTGGCGATACCCCAGTATTAGTAACAAACGCAAATCACGCAAACGACTTTTACTGCGTTGTCGGCATGCGATTTGGTCACACCCCGGCGGATTTTCACTGCTATATTCTGTTAGGTTCGCGTTTGTTATTGGTGTCTCAGGAGGGACTCGAACCCCCAAAAACCAGAATCTGAATCTGGCGCGTCTGCCGAAATTGCACCACTGAGACACATGATATGGCAGATATTACTCTTCTGCCTGGAAGTGGTGTCCCCGGTGGGATTTGAACCCACAATCCTTTCGGCATTAGCTCCTTAGGCTAACGTGTATGCCATTCCACCACAGGGACATGATAGAGCAGACTATTGAGTTATCCGTCTGCCAGGGATATTGGCGGTACTGGTGAGGCTCGAACTCACGCGCCATTTCTGACCTACCTCCTTAGCAGGGAGGCCCCTTAACCATCTTGGGTACAGCACCATAAAATTGAGAATCCATTGTATTGTCTGCCGCTTTATTGCGGCACCGCCCATGAATTCTCGTTCCGGCGGTTATTGGTGCGTCCAGCGGGATTTGAACCCACGACCCACGGATTAAAAGTCCGCTGCTCTACCAGCTGAGCTATGGACGCAAAAAAACAGGCACCTGTGTTGACCGGTGGGGTGGTCTAAACAGGTGCCTGTGTGTTATCGCAAGAATAACGCTCGTACTCTTACAGCTCAAATCTTTCATGTCGGCAGAGGCTACAACTAACCGCAACGGGTTAGAGGGCGGGCCGGATGATAAGGGGGTGCATGAGCCGTTTCGAATCTTCGTCAGGCATCTGAACAGACAGCATGGAACTAAGCCAGCATGACAAGCATGCTTGCTGATTCAGGCTTTTCTGTTTTAGAGCCAACGACTTGCGCATTCGAATTCCCTTTCTGCTCCGGCGCCCACTGTCGCCAATGGCGGCAGCTGTCGTGGACGTTGCGGGGCTGCTTGTTTTTGAGTACGCTATAATTATAGCATAATATATTCTACCTGTCAACACTTTTTAGTTGTGGCTTTTAAGGCCCATGCAGCGAAATCCCGAAAGAATTGCTTGAGAAGACTGTTGACTTTATTGCAGCCTCTGGCAATCCGGAAATCCCCTACACTCTTCGCATAGAATGTGGGTTTTAATATTCTGACTACAGGCAGAGACGATTCGTTTTCTCGTCCGTGGTTTATGAAAAACAGCCCCGGGACCTAGATTGGTTCCGAGGCTGTTTATATTTTCAGCTATTGGCAGAGAACATACTGATAAGAACCTCATCAGATGTTGCCAAGAACTTGAAAGTATAATCTTCCGATGTGATGAAGTACGGAGACAATCCTGTTTCGTCGTCCTTGATATCTGCACTCTTGGCTTCCAATCCATCACCGAGAGAAACCGTATCATCGAGACCGGCTCCAGTGAGCGAGCCTTCATACCGAGACAAGTAGATGCAGGATTCTTCGTTATCAAATTCTGCAACATCCTGATTGAAAGCGAAGCTATCGTCCCACTTTTCACTGATGGGGGTCCCGAACAGAGTTACAGTCACATCACCATCGAATTGCTTTGCGGAAGATAGAATGGTGTGCAGCTTTTCGGCATCATATTCTACGCCCGGCTCCACTTCATAAGCAATAGTCAGACCGCAGGATTCGTCGAAGGCCTTGCTGTTCGCGTAAACATCTTTTTCGCTTCCAAGCAACTTAATAGCATCGTTGCTGTTGAATGGGTTGTTGGATACCTTGATGGAATATCCATTTACAATAGCGGTTCTCTGGTCACTGCTGTATTCCACATACGCAGATGACTCATCGGTGAATGCAGAAACGGGAATAGCCACAGATGCGGCGCCATTTCTTAGCACAACCACAGAATCGCTGGATAAAGCAAGATTTCCATTGCCGTCAGCGATGATATTCATGTTCACATCATCGTGGAGCACAGTATTCACAGGGGTGGAGGCCGCAGACTCGGCCGTTGCCGACTCCCCTGTCTCAACCCCAGGAATTGTCATACTATTTAACTGTTGGGTCATTTGGCTGACTGAGTCAAGCTTTTGGTTGACTAGGAATGATGCGCCGGCAGCAATGCAGCTGATACATAGGGCGATTGCCGGCAGAACAACAAGAACTGCCAGCGGATATTTGGGTTTCTTTTTCGGGCCTTTGATTTGTTCTTTGTTATTGGTTTCTTCAGACATAAATATTCACATTACGACCTGGCGGTCGTATGGACTCCTTTCTTGAAGTGTCAAGAGAAATATACGATTGTGACATCCTGCCAAGAGGAATTACAGGTATATAGCACATATCCTCCGTATGTAGATGCGCTTACTCCAGAACTGTTAATCAAATCTGTTCCGGTATTTGTTCCTGTCGTTACTCCTGTACAAGTAAGCTGACGTTTAGAAGTTCCGTCGTCAATGTATGCCAGCATACCTACGTAAGAGCTGCGAATGGCGCTGAATCCTTGGTCTTGGTGGTCACCAATAACGGTTGCACGTCCGAATCCAAAACAGGCCGCGCTGTCAGCAGCATCAACTACCGATTGTGAATTGGATGCATAGAGTGCTACGTTGATTCCAAGGCTTGGAATTGTCAGTCTTCCAATCATTCCTGGGCGGCTTGCCATCTGGGAGGCTACGGAAGGGTCTGAGGTTCTTGCCTGGATTGCTTCACGTTCTGCTTTTTCCTTTTCGTATTCTTCGATTCTTGCAGCAATCGCATCATCGCATGTATCACTGAGGTCATATGCAGTATCAAGGTCAGACATTTGTGTGGGGATGGTTGCCATGATGGCGGTATCCATCAGAGTTGACTCTTGAACAGCTCTGTCTGATACATAGGAAACAGGAATTTCCTGTGCAAGTTCAACATATTGTTCTACCAGACTTTCTCTTGCACTGAGTTCTTCATAGGTTTGAATGGCTTTTTTATATGTGTTTGCAATAGAAAGAGAAGAAACTGTTGTGAACGCAAGTGATGCAATTACAGAAAAGATGAAGAAACAGCTGAATCTTTTCTTCATAAAAAACCTTCGCTTTATCTGATGATTTTGTATCACATTAGGACTCTTGCGTAGACATACATGATGTAGCCAAACTGCCAGGCCAAGTAAAGGCCGCAAAACAGAATGAGTGACAGGCATGCAGCGCATACTTTGTCCATGATTCCGTCAATCACTTTGTCCACACGTCTGATTTCAATTACTTCTTGCTTCGACATGAAAGTGGGAACCTCCTGATAAAAAATTGGTACAACTGTGTACCAGAAAAAAATCTTAGGTACTTTTGTTAGATTATCAATAATTTTTTTAAGTTTCATTTTGCTTGTAAATCTAACAAAAGTATGTATGGTGGAAGACATAAAATCAGAAGGAGTTGATTCTATGAGTTCCGCACTTTGGACACAGAACGGAGTGTTCCCGTTTGGCATCAAGGACCCATTTTCTGTTTACACACTCGAATTCAGAAGAGTTAGGACAACAGTCGGTATCTTCTCGAAAAAGACTGTTGACCTGGATTTGAAGAAAATCTCTGGTATTGAGATGCGTCAATCTGTTTTGGGCCGCTTGTTTCATTACGGAACAATCGTTCTGGTTACCTGGGGCAAGGATGTTCCAGACATTACCATGACGGTGAAAAATCCTGAGAGAGTTCGTCGTTCTATTACGAATGCAATCGAGAAGGTTCAACCTCACGGAAAATCGTATCAGTATCGCAACAAACGCCGCAACTGATTCAAGCGGCACGAAAACATCCGGCACTCGCAACTTGCATTGCGGGCGCCGGATGTTTTTTATGATGCAAACTTGATGATTTTGTTTCGGATAATATAAGCCAGGCTCATCGTTTTCAATTCCTTCGAGTTCTCGAACCTTGCGGTAAGAGTGTCCCCTTTAATGCTTGTCACTACACCGATTCCGAAAAATCTGTGCTTTATTTTCTGACCAACTCTAATGTTGTCGGAAAAGACATGACTTCCGTTGCTCAGGTAGCTTCTAACGTATTCTGTAAACTCTGATTCTTCTTCACGGAAAGCAAAGATACACAGCTTCTTTCTGGCTCGCGTCATTGCCACATAAAAAAGCCGCTTTTCTTCCTCTATATCCGTATCTTTACTGTTGCTTGGGAAAACGCCATCAGCCACATCAACCAGAACGACATTGTCATATTCCAGGCCTTTTGCAGAGTGGATAGTGGAAAGAAGGACTTTCGCATTATCTGTCTTGCTCCCTGCCCGGATAACTTTTTGGAGGTACTCCAAACGTTTGATGAATTCCGGTATTGTTTTTTCTCGAACACCGAGGGTTCTCATGATGTTGAGACGGAAAGAGTCAATACCGTGCTGTTCCAAATAATCTCCATAACCCATTTCATAGATAAGGTCAATGGCGTTTCCAGGTGCCAAATTCGGAATTTTCTTGAAATCGGCAATGATACTGTCCAGCTTTCCTTTTGTGTACTTCCCTACCTGGTTTTTTAGTCCAAACAGAATGTTCCCGCCCATGGCCACTGCTTCTTCAGCTACGGCTTTTTTCACATAAAGGCCCAGCTTGTAGTAGATTTGCATGAACGCTTCTCCATCCGATGGATTTAATGCCAAACGGAAGATACACATAACATCACGATAGATGATGTTTGTGAAGAAAAGACTGTCTACGGCTCTGACTTTATACGGGATTCCGCTTCTGTCGAGAGTGTCGATGATTGGCAGCGCCGTATCGTTGTTGCGATACAGAAAAGTAACGGGTTCGGTTGCATCATGAGCAATGTCTGCAATCATATCGAATTGCTGAATGCGGTTTTTTGCCCAGAGAATGTCAATCTTCGCTCCTGATGGATTGAATGCCTTCATTTTCTTATCGCGGCGCTTTTTGTTTTGACGAATGAAATCCATGGAAGTGCCAACGATTTCCGGGGTGGAACGATAGTTGGTTTCGATGAACAGTACCTTTGCATCTTTCCATGTTCTTTCGAATTCAAGCAGAGCCTTTGGGTATGCGGCACGGAAACCGTAAATGCTCTGGTCTTCATCGCCAACCATGAAAATGTTTCTGCTTTTCTCGGCCAACATCTGAATGATTCGGTGCTGGATAAAGCTCGTATCCTGTGCCTCATCGACACAGATGTATTGGTATTTATCCTGGAATCGTTTCAGTATTTTGGGATTTTTTTTGAGAATCTGATACGAAAAGACCAATTGGTCGTCAAAGTCCATCAAGGACGAATCTCGCATGAAGCGAACATACTCTTCATACAGTTCTTTGATGGATATTGTGCCATCACTGGAGGAAACAGTAACACTGTCCAGCTCCTTTTTGGGGACCATTTGGTTTTTTACATACGTAATTTTCATCCGCAATTCTTTGATATCCGATTCGGTAGGATATTTCTTGCAGACGTTCAGCCAGATTCCAGTGAGAATCTTGGAAATCTCACCTTCATCCGATACCAGCTTGAATGCTTTGTGCCCATACCATTCGTATGAGCGGATAATACTCGCGCAGACCGCATTGATGGTTTTGAAATTCATTTTGTCCGCGTATTGGGACCCGAACTTTTTCGCAAAGCGGTCTTTCATCTCCCCTGTTGCCGCGACGGTATAGGTCATGGTTAGGATTGTTTCAGGAGAAACTCCCTTTCCAATAACCAAATATCCAAGCCGTGCAATCAGAGTTGTCGTCTTACCACTCCCTGGTACTGCCAGAAGTAGTATGGGACCATCTGTTGCACGAACAGCTTCCTGCTGTTGAGCGTCCAGATGTGTTAGGTCATATTCTTTTAAGAATTCGTTATAGTTCAATGATTCTTTCCTTTCGGACGCGATTCGTAAATGGGAAGCCTTTCCGGCAAAATCAAGAGTTTACGGAAAAAATCCTATGTACTTTTGTTATTTTGACAATAGCAAAAACAAAAAAAGACCGTACAATACCAAAGTATCATACGGTCTTCAGTTAAAATCCAAGTTTTTTTAGCTCTTCATAAACGTTTTTCTCCAGTAACTTCAAATTGGCGATATCGCCAATATAGGAAAATGGAATTTGCTTTCGGGAAATTATGCTTTTTGTCTTATAGACTTCTTTATGTCCAATAGAATCCGGCTTGAAAAGAACGGCATCCGCATTCTCAATCAAAGAGTCTGCGTTTGCAACACGCTCTTTGGGTATTACAACAGCAGCCGGATATGCGGCGGCAAATTTTTGCATGATATTGATATTGCCACCGACAAAAGCGATTTTATGTGTTGAGAAAATGTTTGTTAGCTCTTCCCGGTAATTTGGTTCCTCTACTGCTTCATTTTGAGGTGTCTCTGTATCCTCTTTCGGCAAGGTTTCAGTTTCTTCATGTTGCGGTGGGATGAGGTTTTTGAGGCGCTGGAGTTCTTCCTTCAGCGCTTCTATTTCTTTCTGTTGGCTGTCAATCTTTCCTTGCAACCCAACATTTTTATTCCGAACTTCTCGCAACTGGGAAGACAGCGTTGTGTTTTCTTCCCTGATTTCACGCATTGAACGTTTTGCGGCTGACAGTTTTTCCTTCTGCTGCTCCACAATGCGCTGCGTGGAGTTCAGCTTTGACGCAATACTCTTTTCTGTTGGATTGAAAATCTGATTGTTCAGGGAATCGAATACGGTTTTCTTGTACAGTTCCAGGATGGACGAAATATAGATAATATAGTGCAGCGCAATCTTGAATTCCTGGACAGCGGTATCGAAAATTTTTCGGTCTTCTTCGCTACATTCGCCAGCCCGACCATTTAGGTACAATTCTGCAATGGCATCATAATTAAAATCAGAGTCATTCAGGTCGCATGCCACCATGGCACGCCCACACAAATCTTCCTGCTTTGATTTGCTGAAGCTGATTGCATCCATACCGGATTTTTGGAGAAGTCCGGTGGATAACATCATGTTAAGGATAACGCCAAAACTAACCTGCATTCGGCCATCGAAAGTATCTAAGTGTTCGCTTGCAGATTTTCGCTGCGGTCCTGCTGCATACTCTTTTTCATCTTCAAGGTAGATTTGGCCAAGAGTGTTCCCTTTGAACACATCTTTAGATGCCACAGTAAAGAGATATCGCTTCAGGGTCTCGTTGTTTGTGAACGTGCAATTCAGTATTTGCTGGTTTAGACACAATGCGAAATAAGCTGAAGTCAGTGCCTGGTCTCTGTTTTCACTATCAAGGATATGGTTTTTGCAAATGAGGACCGGCAAATAAAATGCTCGTGTAGGAGTGTTTACGTAGGAGTTGGAAAATGCATAGGCAGCAAATATGGGTTCGTTACGTTTAATGGTTTCGTTCAGAATCCATGTAACAGCGTTTGGCTCAACGCAGGCCAATCGGTCCTTTTTGTGGTCAGCGATAGTCGCGTCAATAATACTGTTTATGTAGTCCCAGTCATGTTTTCCTGCCGCAGCAATGTATGTTGCCATTGCGATGACGGCCGTTTTCCTCTGAGGTGGCATCAGTCCCAGGAGATAATTAAGCGTATATTTTCCAGCAAGGATTTCTTTGATTATCTTGTTGACTTCAATCTCATTTTGAGCAACATATTTGCGGTGAAGAATACTTACCTCTTTGCCAGAATATGAAAAAAGAGCCATCCGCTCATAATACAAAGAAAAAATGTCATCAAGCGAAATGCTTTTACATTCATCTGCTATGTTCGGAAATCCTTTGCTCATATTTACCCCTTTTTATCGCTTCAACCTATATTTTAATTATATCATATTACTGTCTACCTGTAAACAAAAAGACCGGCATGGCAAGCAATTGCTCACCACGCCGGTCGTCTTAAAATCTTTCATCAGCCAAGACTATTGCCTTGACCCAAAAGCTCATGAGTTGTGTAAAAGAACAACAACTAAGAGGCTATTATTATGCAATTCAAGGCTCTGACTCTCTTGGATTGCATGTGATTTAGTGGCGGTATGTCTGATATTGGATGGCTTGCCATCCTTTGTATCAGCTGTTGTACTTGAAGGTGACGTCGATAATTGCGTAATGGTGAGGATTGGCATTCATATCTGCAAGCTCATCCTCGCTCAGCATCGTGTGAAGGTTGTCATAAGTACCGATGACACAGTGGGTCCCGGTAGGGGTGAAGATATCATCAGCTTCTTCCAGAGCGCGACGAGCTTCAGAGAGGCTGAATTCATGCTCCCCTACCATATTCCCGCCGGTACGCCACTTGTCGACTGCACGAACTGCTGCATCACAGATTGCCTGATTCCAGCCGTTTACAATGGCAAGGAAGTGTTCTTTGTCTTCCCCTCCGATAACGAGGCTGTTCGAGTCGGCGCCGGCAGCATAGTAATCATATGTATGGTCAATGATTTGGTCGTTGATGGCAGAAGGAATATACTCCTCCACCTCCTGAACATCTTTGTCCAGGATGGCCGAAAAATCAGAGAACTCATTTTCAAATACACGAATGATTGTGAGCATATTGCTTCCTCCTGTTATTCAGCGCACACAGCTTCAAAGGTGTACCCTTTGTCGCCGTACTTCTTGTTGAGGCTTTTTGCAGTACGTTCTGCATCAGCCATATTCTTAAACCACTTTGCCCCTCGTGTCGTCTGTACAATCGAGATTTTGGGGCCAGAGGAATAAAGGTATCCATCCCTGACAAGGCGAGAAGAGGAAACCCGAACAACAGCGTTATACGGGCCATCCTTTCCTTTCGCCGGAACAGGCCGAACTCCTTTGAGAAGCGACAGCCATTTGAGGGACATCAGTTTAATGTATTCCTCGCGGCTCAGTCTCAGCGCAGTGCTGGGCTTGCCACGAGCAACACCGTAAGAGATTTCCGTGACACCATATTCGTCAGTGTTGAGCTTCTCAACATACCGATTGCCGGACATCAAGAGAATTTCATCTGGCAACTTTGTGGTCTTGAGGAATTTCTCTTGGCTGTACCGAACAATGGCGTAAGCCGTCTGTCTGTTTTCTTTTGCATTTTGAAGAGCGGGTCTCGCCTGCAAAATCCAGGAATCCAGCTCTTCGGTGGTTCTGATGGTCTGGCGCAGAATATTTCTGCTCCAGCCTTTAACCCCTCTCGGCGGCCAAACAGTAATGTAGGCTTCTACATACATATATGTCGGCCGGTTTATCAGGAGAATATCCTCGATGGAGGCCGCGTCTTTTACAGCCTTTGTAGCCCAGCGCAGAAATTCCGCACCATCAACCCATTTGCCGTTGCGCATCCAAAGCTCCTGAGCGTTTTTATCGCGCAGAGACTCTGCTTCCTTGATGATGTCCTCTTCAGGAACACCAATCATATTGAACAGGCAGTCCCAGTCCCTGGCACGCACCTCAATGGTACGCCCTGCTCCTGTTCGACGGAATTCAGTGACGTTGTTTTCGCCACACAGAATGACCGGGGTAATCCCTTCTTTTGACCGGATAAACTGCCAGTTGTACAAAATCGAATATCCCATAAAATATCTCCTTCCTATGTAAGTCGTAACACCGGTCAGTCGATGATAACGGCTTCAAAATGGAATCCTCTTGCGCCAAGCTTTTCATTTAATTGCTTTGCAACTCTCTCGGCGGTTTTGAGGTCTTTGAATCTTTTGGCGTACTTTGCGCAATCTTTGACCCTCTTCCCGCCGGAAACGACATAATCGTATCCAGGTTCCTTTCTGAAGGTTGCTCGAACGATGGCGTTGTACGGGCCTTCCTTGCTGGCAGCGGAAACTGGACGAAGCCCTTGGAAGAGCTTTACACAGTTACAGTGCATCAGCAGATATTTGTACTCATTGAGTGAAATACGAAGTGCCACCCATGGCCCCTCTGTTTCCGAGGAAGTGAAAGAGATTTCGGTGGGCTGACAACCAACCATAGAAATACTTTTAACATATTGGTCTTTACCGTAGGCCAAAAGCATTTCATTCGGGAAATCACTTGGAAGAAGGAAATCATTTTTATTGAAATCCAAAACCCCATTGACTGATTCCCCGAAGGTACGTTTCGCGTGTTCAGCCCATTCCATAAGGTCGTTACCACTCCAGATGTATTTGGAGTCTGTAACGGGCCATCCGCCTTCGCAAGTATAAACGCGGGCTGTCAGTTGCAGCCGGTCGGGTTTATTAAGGAGCAGAAGGTCTTCAACTGTGGCGGCATTCTTAATGGCCTTTTTGACCAAAGAAATAGCCATCTCAGCAGTCGGCTCTTTTTTCGCCTTTGCCCACGCAGCGGTAGTGAACGGAGGATTCTTGCTCTTCATGATGGTGTTCAGAAGGACGTCCTCAGTAACACACATCATGCGATTCAGACATGACCACTCGTATCTACCGCCGTTGAACCATTTTGCCAGAATGAGAGGCGTGTAAGTTTCTTCTGCCTTGATGACAACGATTTTCCTGATTACAGGAAACATATTCTTATCCCCTCTTTCAGCAGTTTTTGTACCGATAAACCATAATAGTTTTTGTCTTGTCGTTTACCTCAAGCATGACAGGAACGGAAGTAGGTCCGTTGACCTTTCTGTAGGTTACAGGCAGGTCGAGCTGGTTCCACATTTTCAATGGAATCAGCGAATCATGTACCTTGTAGACAAATGCAGTCACGAGACTGTCCGTCTGAAAGTTTCCGAAAACAGTTCCGTGAAGTTCTTCCAGCCATTTCATGATGGGGATGTTGTCTGCCGGCATGTCGATAGGGCGAGACATACGAATGTTCCACTCGTTCTTGCCCACCCTCATGAACGTGATGCGGTCGTACAGCTCTGTGGAGAAATCTCCAAAAAAGGGATTCGGTTCACGGTATACCCATTCCGTAGCATACCCGGTGAATTCAATGGCACTGTGCGCCTTTGTGAAGGTATGCTCACTGAAAACACGGAACTTTTTGAGGGTCGTTCCTTTTCTGTTCAGGTCCTTCAGCGGAACCTGAACGAACGGGCCACCGCTACAGCGGTAAAATTCTAGCTTCCCGTCGTTGTAAAAAACAAACGGGATGAAAGGCTCAAGGCAAATCACGGCAATGTCATTCTCAATGCCGTCGATATGCGCGGCCTTGTAGAAGGTTCCATCCTGGCTGGTGTAGTTCACACTGTCACCAACCTTTGGAGATTTCTCTTCCAGGTCTTTGCAGGACTTAGCGACGCAAGCGTTGACAAGCTCCACATCGCTTTCCAGCATCTCATGGTTGCCGACGTAGATGAATTCGGAATTCTCATTCTTGAGAGATTCCAAAGTATAGGTAAACGGTTCCATCATACAGCTATCTCCTTCATGTATTTATTTGATTGGTACGGTTACTTGGACGAACGATAGAATGTGCAATGTTCATTTTTTACCGCCCTTCACAGTATCTGGAGAGTATCCTTGTCGACGGATTTGCAGCCACACGAACAAGGATATGTGTTAGAACCGTCAGGCCAGCGGACATGAATGCGCCAACCGGGGCAGCCTTCCATCATGCAACGGCGAGAACGAAGGTTCATGATTGTGCCAACTGTCTTGCCGTCACGAGAGAGCATGCGAGCTTCTTTGCTTTTTTCCATAATTTCCTCCTTATTGTTGGACCATTTCCTGCCTAATAGGCATAAAAATAACTCGTGTAGGCAACAGTACGGTTTGTACTGAAGATTCACGAGTTTTATACTTACACTGTAATTACTTTTGTTAGAATGTCTATATACAAAACAAAAAGAAAAAAGAAAAA
>ERZ1090866.183-NODE-183-length-26621-cov-8.451668_pt1 | contig 26621 bp, 23 predicted proteins | sample MGYA00478477_ERZ1090866 | MGnify/ENA primary metagenome ERZ1090866 (study PRJEB33644, sample SAMEA5815737) | chicken gut metagenome | biome: Chicken; feature: Gastrointestinal Tract; material: Caecum | place: Ireland | collected 2019-01-01 | study: A study of the... | reverse complement strand
TTTTTCCTCAGATCACGACTTTTTTCCGCGTCAGCTCGCGGAAAAAAGTGTGAACTCACGCCAGCGAAATCCGATCGGACACAGAGCGGACGAACAGCCCCTTCTCCTCGCCGTAAGCAATGCAGTCGCGCAGGAAGGATTGGAACCGCTCCCCCGCTTTCAAATCGGGGAACACGCCGACAAGAAGCGCGGTCAGTTCGTCCATGTAGAGCGCGACGCGCTCTTCCAGCGCCCCCTTGACGAGGGAGACGATCTCGTACACCGTGAAGTCGTCCTCATTCCTTCTGAGCGCGGGCGACGTTTCGGTGCGGAACTTCCCGATCATCAGCGACTTGGGATTTTTGTAGAAATAGTCCGTCCCCATGACGCGGTCGCGGCCTATCGCGCAGCCGTCGATGAGCGCGTCGAGACGGCTCTCCACCTTGGAACCGCTCTTCTGAATGCCGAACGACGCAAGCACGCGCTTTTTGAGGAAGGCGCGGGAGATGGGCTCTTCCGTCGCGACGATCTCTCTGATGCGCGCCATGATGGCAGCGTCGTTGTCGCCGCAGGTGACGAAGGCGGACACCTCGGACGCAGTGGGCTTGACCGATTTATAGGGCTTTCCGTATTTGGAGATCCAGCTCCCCGCCTTGCCGTCCGCGCCCGTCAGGCGGTCGAGAACGTCTTTGATGCGCTTGATCTCGCGCTTGGGGTTGTTGTAGTAGTTGACGCAGTTGACGCGCACCACGTTCCAATTTGCGCGTTTGAGCGTCTGCACCTGCAAAATGTTGCGGTCTTTGACGGAGAATTTGTCCGTGCCGTCGCAGAGCACGCCCAGAAGGAAGCGGTGTTTGTTTTTGGGATCGACGACGGCGACGTCCACTTTGAAGTCGGACGCGCCCACGTCGTAACGACACTCGTATCCGCACGCTTCCAGCTCTTCGGCGATAAACTTGCCGATGCCCGCGCCGCCGCGCACGGAGGCGGAGGGCGCGGCGAGCGTCGTTCTGCCCTTTTCGGCAAATTCGAGGAAGGCTTTCAGCCCCGCGACGCCCTTGGAGGACGTCTTGGCGAGGTCGATCATCGCGGACGTCATCGTGGAGAACACGAGCATCTCCTCGCGCGCACGGGAGACGGCGACGTTCAGCCTTCGCCAGCCGCCCGCCTGATTGAGCGGTCCGAAATTGAGGGAGACGCGCCCCGTGCTGTCCGGTCCGTAACAGACGGAGAAGAGAATGACGTCGCGCTCGTCGCCCTGCACGTTTTCGAGGTTCTTGATGAAGAGCGGCTCTTCGCGGTCGTACGCCGCGGCGTCCAGCTTGCGCGCGACGATCTCCTTATTCAGAAGACGTTCGATGTCGTCGCGCTGCGCGCTCGAAAAGGTGACCACGCCTATGCTCGACTTGGACAGCACGGGGTCGGAGAGCCTGCGCACGACTTCGCGCACGAGCGCCTCCGCCTCCTTGCGGTTGCGCTTGGTGAACCCGCGGTCGTACGTGCCGTCCACAAGGCAGAGCCTGACCTTGCTGTCCATCGCGTCGGGCGACGGGAAGGTACACAGGCGGTTATCGTAATACATACTGTTGGAGAACGCGATCAGGCTCTCGTGCTTACTGCGGTAGTGCCATACGAGATGCCGCTCGGGCATTCCGAGGGCGAGGCAGTCGTCCAGAACGCTTTCCAGATCCTCGTTTTCCAGATTTTCCTCGTCGACGTACGCCGTATGGAAGAACGCCGTGGGCGGGAGCTGTTTGGGGTCGCCGACGACGATCGCCGCTTTTGCGCGCGCGATCGAGCCGACCGCCTCCGCCGTGGACATCTGCGACGCCTCGTCGAAAATGACGAGATCGAACTGATCGGCGACGGGCTTCAAATACTGCGCCACCGTGATGGGGCTCATGAGCATACAGGGGCAGGCGACGGACATGAGCGTAGGCACTTCTCCGAACAGTCCGCGCAGCCCCGTGCCGCGCAGATTGCTCTTGGAGAGGCGGGTGAACGCGCTCAGTTCGACGGAGAGGCTCCCCTCGCCCTCGGGATCGGGCAGGCGGGAGATGAGCAGCGCGCGGATATAGTCGCGCGTGAGCTTGCCGTACTCGTCCCACGAGAGACGGAACTTTTCGATGGTCTCTTCCAGCGTCCCCACCGTCATGCGCGAGAGCGCGGGATCGGCGGGAATGTTGATTTCGAGGAAGTTGCGGTAGACGTTCTTTTCAAAGCCCGCGAGCACGTTGTCCGTTTTCAGCCTGCCGCTTTCGAGCGCTTCGGAGACGAAGTTCAGCCCGAGTTCCGCAAGCCGGCGCGTCGTGGCGCGGTACATACACCAGTTGGGGAGCATATCGATGTTATCGATGAGCGCGCTCGCCTTGTTGGAGTAGTATTCGAGCACGTCCTCCTCGCGCAGTTTCTCGCGGTCGGCATTGGTGACGGAGAGGAAGCTGTCCTGCGCGCGGAAATACGCCTCCGCCGCCTTGATATACCCCTCCAACACGGGCGCGGTGTAGCCGCTCGTCGCGCGGATGCACATTCCGTTGAACGCGTCGGGGTTATAATCCATGAACACCACGGACGCCTGCGCGTGCAGATCGTAGAGATCGGCGAGGAAGTCCGTGCGCTTTTTCAGGACGATATGCCCGCCGCGGTCGCAGAAGTTTTTGGAGAGCGTCGTCGCGGTCTTGACGCGGTCGGCGGCGGCGTAAATTTCCACGAGCGTTTCGAGGAATTTGGCGACGTCCTGCTCCTCCACGTCCCGCAGCGCGGCTTTCGTCAGCTTTTTCACGACGGCGCGCGCCGTGCGGTTGAGCCGCCAGTCGCCGCCCGCCTCGCAGAATTTGGAAAGCTCGGCAAGCTCCTTTTCGTCCGGCTCGACGAGCGTTTTGAAGTGCTTGAAGTAATATTCGAGGCAGGCGTCGAAGCGGCGGTTCGCGTTGAAGAAGGTATAGAACTCCGCCTCGTCCGCGCCCTTGAAATACTTGTCGTACGCGTTGGAGGCGAGCTTCTGCGCGATCTCGGAGAGCACGCGGATCTTGCGCATGGTGAGCATGGAGATCTTCTGGCGGTAGAACTCCAAAAAGAGCGCAAGGAAGGCTTTCAAGTGCTTGATCTCGGCGAGCATGACCTCGCACGCGCAGAACACGCGGTCGCGGAGCACCTGCGAATATTCGGTGCGGTTGACGGTGTCGAAGGGCGAGTTCCTGACCCCGCCGCACGCCTTGGCTGCGGCTGCCGCGGACAGGATCATGCGGCGGCACTCGAAGAGCTTGCTCTCGGTGAGGGTATCGTAGAAGGAACTCTCGATGTCCATCACGTCGGGCGCGGATTTGTTCTGCAAGTACAGCAGGATCGCCTGATAGACGGAAAGCCCCAGCCGCCGCTTTGCGTGCAGCGCCTTCATGGGCGCTTTCAGCTCCTCGCGCAGGGAGACAAGCTCCTTCGCGCGCTCCGAAAGGTCGGCGGGCGGCGTCTTGGCGAGCGCAAGCGTGCCCTCGATGCGGCGCAGCACGTCCGTTTTGTCCGTCTTGTTGGAGTGCAGTTCAAGGCAGAATTCGCCGATCCCGATATTGTCGAGACGCTTTTTGACGACGTCGAGCGCGGCTTTCTTTTCGGCGACGAACAGCACGCGCTTGCCATCTTTGAGCGCGTTGGCGATGATATTCGTGATCGTCTGGCTCTTGCCCGTTCCGGGCGGACCGTGCAGAACGAAGCTCGCGCCCACGCCCGAAAGGGATACGGCGGAGTACTGCGAACTGTCGGACGGGAGCGGGAGCAGGGTTGCGGCGGGGTCGCCGTCGTCCTCCTCGGCGGGCGCGGGGTATTCCAGCTTCTCCATGCGGTTGTTGAGGAGCGCGGAAACGACGGCGTTTTTGGAGAGCGCGCCGAAGTGGTTGCGGATATCGTTCCACATGAGGTAGCGCTGGAAGGAGAACGCGGCGAGATAGACGTCGTTCACCACGTCCCAGCCCTTCATGTTGGCGATCTCGGCGCGCACCATGGCGAGGATCTCGGCGATTTTGAGCGCCGAAACGTCGCTGCCCAGCCCGCGCACGTCGATGTTGAATTCCTGTTTGAGATATTCGAGGAGCGTCGAGTTGACGAAATACCCCTCGTCCTGCGAGACGGAGACGGAGAAGTCCTCGTTCCCCTTCGCGCGCCCGATATTTGCGGGCGCGAGCACGAGGGGCGCGTAGCGTTCCGTACCGTCAGCCGCGTATTTCAAAAATCCGAACGCGAGATAGAGCACCTTCGCGCCCGTCTCCTCGTCCGCTTCGCGGTTGCGGCGCATCAGACGGGAGGCAAGCTCGGCGGTCGTGCGCGCGTCGTCGTAGACGCGCAAAATCCCCTTCTGCTCTTCGAGCGCGATCAGCTCGCGCCGCTGTTTGAGCGTCTCCCCGCCGAAGGGCGGCACGGTCTCGGGCGCGGCTGCGCCTTTGAGGCGCATATTCCCGCGGGCGGTGAGCGTATGATACAGCTCGTCCACGCCCGTCTCGTTCAGATGCAGGGCGTTTTTGCCCGTAAAGTTCAAAAGCGTATTCTTGGGCGTCAGGTCCAGCAGCCTGCGTTCCCACTGCTTGTTTTTGGGCTGTTTGCCCTCCAGACGGAGCTTGCGGAATACGGGAATGGGCGCGGGCGCAGCGTCGTCCGTCATCTCCTCTTCTTTCAAAAGCTCGTACCCTTTCAGCCCCTTTCCGCGCAGGGGGCAGGCGCGCACGCCGCCCATGCGGCAGCGGCGCACGTCCACGAACACCTCGAAACAACCCGCTCTGAGCTTCTGGCGGAAATGCCCCTCTGAGGGCGTGAACGCCGCGTTGGAGGCGGAATACAAATCGTCCGCGTCGAAAAAGCTCAGATTGTTGATGCCCTCGGAGATATACTTGCCGACGATCTCGCCGTCGTCCGTCACGCTGTCGAGAAAACAGCTCTCGTACAGCCACACGCCGACGCCGACGTGCTCTCTGCCGACCGCGAGGACAGGATTGAGATGCGCCGCTTCGAGGCACGCCGCGGCAAAGACGGCGAGTTCCAGCTCGGTCGCCGCGTGGTCCTTTAAAACCGACCCCTCGCGCGCGGCGGGCAGCGGCGCGGAAAGGTCGCACCCGCCCGCTTTTTCCACAGAAAAGCTCTTGATCGCGGCATAGATCGCCGCGGCGATCTGACGGACGTCGTTCTTATCCGTCCCCGCATAGCCGTAGAACTCGGCGTTCGCCTTCCAGCGTCTGAGCCGCTTCCCCGCCTCGGCGAGCACGGCGGCGCAGTCCGCAAGGCGCGGGCGCACGAACGCGGAGAGCCGCTCCGCGTTGCCTTCCAGCCCCTCCCACCAATCGAAGGGAAGCGCGGTGATCTCCACGTTTTCGCGGCAGACTTCCTTGCCGTCCAGCTCCGCGCGCACCGTCACGGCGCAGACGGTCAGTTCGTTGTTCTCCGCAAGGAAGAGGGGCGAAAAAACGCCCTCCGCCGTCAGGGAAACTGCGCTCTCGAAGGGGATTTCCGCCTGCGTCTCGTAATTGACGATCAGCCCGCTCCCGCTCTCGATGAACACGCGCAACGTCGCCGTCTCCGCAGAGTCGTTCTTGACCTGTACGGAAACGGGCGTGGAAAGAAAATAGTCCGCGTATCCCGCGTATCTGGGAAACTGCGGCACGATGGAAAAATTCTTTTTGTCGGACGGCTTGATTTTTTTAACTGCCATAATACTCCATTCCGCGCATAACGCACGCAGATTATTGCGATCTCTCTACCACATTATACCACCTTTTCCGGCATATGGCAACTATCGCGCCCAAAAACGCCGCGCAAAATATCGCCGCGGGGTCTGCGGCGGAAACGGTCGTTTTTTCAGGAAAAGAGCCGCCCCGCGGCGGCTCATTGCGATATTTTCGTTTCAATAAGCGTTCTCGAAGTATTCCAGCCTGCCGTCCGTGACGGAGGCGACGTCGAAGCGGACGGGAACTTCCTCGCCGCGCGCCGCGCAGAAATACCGCGCAATGTTGTAGTACCGCCTGCGTTTGGCGGCGTTCACCGCCTCGGACGGGAGCGCAAACGCGTCCTCCGTGCGCGTTTTCACCTCCACGAAACAGTAGGTATCCCCCTTGCGGGCGACGATGTCCGCCTCGCCGAAGGGCGTCGCGTAATTGCGGGCGATAATCTTGTAGCCGCGGCGTTTGAGATAGCGGCGGGTCAGGTTCTCTCCCTTCCGTCCCAGAATTTTGTTACGAAGGTCCTGCGATGAATCGGGCATATTCCCACCTCACGGATCGCGCGGATATGCTCCGCCGTGCCGTACCCGGCGTTGCGCCCGAACCCGTATTCGGGATACAGCGCGGCATAGTCGCGCATGAGCGCGTCCCTGTGTACCTTTGCCAGAATGCTCGCCGCGCCGATGGAGTAGACGAGCGCGTCGCCCTTGACGACGGAACGCTGCGGCAAGCGAATATCCAGCGTCATGTTGCCGTCTGTGAGCACCATGTCCGCGGGCGGCGAAAGTTTTTCGACGGCGCGCTTCATGCAAAGGCGCGTCGCTTGCAGAATGTTGATCTCGTCGATGACATCCGCCCCGACCTCCTCGATCGCGTAGGCGAGCGCGGCGGCGCGGATACGTTCTGCGAGCAGTTCCCGCTTTTTGGCGGAGAGTTTCTTGCTGTCGTTCACGCCCGCCACGAGCAGCGCGTCGGAGAGCGGCATGACGACCGCCGCGCACACAACGGGTCCCGCAAGCGGACCGCGCCCCACTTCGTCGACGCCCGCCACGGCGGAAAATCCGCGCGAGACGTATTCTCTTTCCAGCGTAGGAATTTCCATCAGATCAGCCCGACCTCCCGCAGATCGTCCGCGTCGTCTAAGCAGATTTTGCCCAGCCGCCCCTTCCGCAGATCGTCTAAAAGCGCGATCGCGCCGCGGGAATAGTCGTAATCGTTCCCTTTGAGCACGAATCCGCGGCGGCGGCAGAGCTGTTCGTACATTGCAAGCGGCGCTCCGCCGTCGATGCCGTACCGCTCGGCGAGCGCGGCGGGATACTTTTCCCACAGCTCGGCAAGCAGCGCGAGCGCGACCTCTTCGCGGTCGAGAATATCGTCGTTCACGCTCCCGAGGTAGGCGAGCCGCCGCGCAAGCGTCTGATTGACGAGGGAGGGCGGCATCGTCCCGGGCGTATCCAGAAGCTCGAACGCGCCGCAGCGCACCCATTGTTTGGCGCGGGTGACGCCAGCCTTATCGCCGACCTGCGCCTTTCTCCCGCCCGCAAGCAGATTGATGACGGTGCTCTTCCCCGTGTTGGGAATGCCCGCGACGAGAAAGCGCAGCGGTTTGTTCACGCCCTTTTCCGCAAGACGGGCGCGTTTTTCCGCCGTGAGCGCCTCCATCGCCGCGGTGAGCGCGCGGGCGGACGAGGGCATGGTGGCGGCGATCCTGACCGCAGGCTTTCCCGCCTTCTGCATGGCGGAGGCAGCCATGTCCGCGCCGCCGTCGGCAAGGTCGCCCTTGTTGAGGATATACAAGACGGGTTTTGCCCCCACCATGTCCGCAAGGCGGGGGTTAAAACTCGACGCGGGCGCGCGCGCGTCAAGCACGAACACGACCGCGTCGCACAGCTTTAAGTTTTCTTCCATCATGCGCACGGCTTTCGCCATGTGCCCGGGGAACCACTGAATGTTTTTCAAAATTTATCCTCTAACAGATCGGGTCTGTTCTTTTTGGTGATTTCAAGCGAGCGTTCCCGCCGCCACTTGTCGATTGCGGCGTGATTGCCGCTGCGGAGCACGTCGGGCACTTTCAGCCCCCTGTACTCGACGGGGCGGGTGTACTGCGGATATTCCAGAAGGTTTTCCGAAAAGCTCTCCTGCACCAGCGATTCGGGAGAGAGCACGCCGTCGATATAGCGCGCCACGCAGTCGGTGACGACCATGGCGGGCAGCTCCCCGCCCGTTAAAACGTAGTCGCCGATGGACAGCTCCTCGTCGAAAAAGAGATCGATCGCCCGCTGATCGACGCCCTCGTAATGCCCGCACAGGAGCACGAGGTGCTCGCAGGCGGCAAGCTCAAAGACGCGGTCCTGACGGAAAGTTTTCCCCTTGGGCGAGAGATAGATGCGCCGCGCCCTGTGCTCGGGGTCGACCGCCTCCACCGCGCTGCCCACGGGCTGCGCCATCATGACCATGCCCGCGCCGCCGCCGAAGGGATAATCGTCGCACTTCAAATGTTTGTCCTCGGTGTAGTCGCGCAGGTTCACGACTTCAACGCAGAGCTTTCCCTCCTTCTGCGCGCGCCCGATGATACTTGCAGAGAGCGCGGAAAACATTTCGGGAAAGAGCGTGAGAATGGTGATCTTCACAGCACCGCCACCTCGTAAAAGCGTTTCTCGTCCACGGTGATCGTACCCGCTTCTATATCCACCGCGAGCACCACGCCGTCCGCCACGGGGAAGAGAATATCGCGCGCGCCGTCAAAGAGCGTGTACACGTCCGTCGCCGCCTGCCGCACGTCTTTGAGTTTCCCCAGAATCTTCCCGCCCTCGGTGACGATATCACAGCCGAGAAGATCGGCAACGTAATACCGCCCCTCTTCGGGTTCGGGAGCCTCGTCGCGCGGAATGACGATCTCTTTCCCGCGCAGAAGTTCGGCGGCGTTGCGGTCCGCCACCCCTTTGAGTCCGAGGTAGACCGCGCCGCCGCCCGTGCGCACGGAGAGCACTTTATATTCCGTGCCGTCCAGAAACACGCGCGAAAACGCGGAGAAATCCTCCGCGGAATCGGTGTAAGGCTTGACTTTGAGTTCGCCGCGGATCCCCTGCGGCTTCAACACGATGCCGACCGTAAGCGTTTGGGTCATTTTTCGCCCCCGAATAATTTATCTGCCGCAGCGCGGATATTCGCCTGCGTGCGTTCTTTATCCTCTTCGCTGCGGATGACGGCGACGTTCTCCCGCCCCTCGAACATACGGAAAATATCGAAGTATTTATCGCGGATGCGCTTCTGCCTGTCCATCGTCTCGTAGCGTTCCGTCTCGCCGCGGCGCGCGACGCGCCGCATACTTTCCTCGGCGGGAAGGTCGAGGAAGATCGTCAGATCGGGGCGCAGAAGCGACATGGCGGGTTTGTTGAGTTCGATCACCCAATCGAGCGGCACAAAACCGCCGTTGTACGCGAACGAAGAAAAATAATATCTGTCGCACAGAACGGTCACGCCCTCGTCGAGCTTTTTCAAAAGTCCGTTGACGGAGTTCGTGATATGGTCGATGCGGTCGGCGGCGAACAGCGCCGCAATGGCGCGCTCGTCCGTCTCTACCCGCCCCGTCAGACAGGAGCGCAGCAGCGCGCCGAACGGCGATTCCGTCGGCTCGTGCGTGCCGTAGACGGGAATGCCCTTTGTTTTGAGATACTTCCCGAGCATCTTCATCTGCGTGCTCTTGCCGCTTCCGTCCGTGCCCTCGAATACGATAAATTTTCCTTTTGTAGCCATAACGTATGTATTATACCAAACGCCCGCCCGTTTGTCAACGGGGCGCAGCGCGGGATCCGCGCGGCGGAAAAAATCCCGCCCGCTGATTTTTCAGCGGGCGGGATTGCAAATCTTATTCAAAAAATTCTTCGTAGACCGCTTTGAGCGTTCTTTCGTAGTTCTCGTTATCGACGCCGACAATGATATTCAGCTCGGAAGAGCCTTGGTCGATCATGCGCACGTTCACGCCCGCGCGGGCGATCGCCTCGAACAGGCGGGCGGAAGTACCCACGCTCCGCGCCATGCCGTGCCCCACGACCGCGATCAGCGCGATATCGTTGATGATGCGCAGGTTATCGGGGCGCACGTTCTCCTGAATTTCGGCGCAGACCTCTTCCAGAACGCCGTTTTTCAGAATTGCGCTGTCCACCACGAACGACATTGTATCGATGCCCGTGGGAATGTGCTCGAAGGAAATGCCGTGTTTGAGGAATACGGCGAGCACGCGGTAAGTAAAGCCGATCTCCGCGTTCATGAGCGACTTTTCAAGGAAAATAACGGTGAAATTCTTCTTGCCCGCAACGCCCGTGACCCGCCGACCGCTGTATGTATGGCGGGAAGTCGGCACGATCTCCGTTCCCTCGTCCTCGGGGCGGAAGGTGTTCTTGATGCGGATGGGAATATCCGCCTCGCGCACGGGGAAGATGGCTTCGCTGTGCAGAACGTTCGCGCCCATGTACGAAAGCTCGCGAAGCTCCTTATAGGAGAGCGCGCGGATGGGCACAGGGTTTTCGACGATACGCGGATCGCAGGCGAGGAACCCGCTCACGTCCGTCCAATTCTCGTAGAGTTCCGCGCCGACGGCGCGCGCGACGATCGCGCCCGAGACGTCGCTCCCGCCGCGGGAGAACGTCTTGACCCTGCCTTCGTGGTCCTCGCCGTAGAAGCCCGCCACCACGGCGCGCGGCTTGCCTTTGAGCGCCTCCGCCAGCAGCGAATAGGTGCGCTCGCTGTCCAGCCTGCCCTCCGCGTTGAACTTGACGACGTCGCGCGCGTCGATGAACGGCACGCCCAGAAGCGCAGCCATCACCCTGCCCGAGAGATACTCCCCGCGGGAGGCGCAGAAGTCCGCCGTCCCCTCTTTTAAAATTTCCGCCTGCGTCTCGGCGAGAATGCCGTCGATATCCATATCGAGCGCAAGTTCGTGTACGATGCCGCGGAACCGCTCGGCGACCTTTTCAAAGGGCGCGCCCGTCGCGTGCGAGAGTTTGACGCTCTCGTACGTTTCATATAAAAGATCGGTAATTTTAATATCCCCGCCGAAGCGTTTGCCGGGCGCGGACACCACGACATAGCGGCGCGCGGGGTCGCTCTCGATGATATTTTTGACGCGGAGCATGGTGTTGCCGTCCGCCATGGACGTTCCGCCGAATTTGCATACTTTAATCATAGCTGATCTCTCTGCCCTCCAAATAATACCGTTTGCTCTTGCCGTCTCCGACGGAGAACGCCTTCTTGGGGAAGTTCACGCCGCCTTTGAGGTAAGGGAAAAAGTCGTCCTTTTCAAGGGGAGACAGGACGACGCCCACGCACCCCTCTTCTTCCGCAAGGCGCGTTAAACTCCGCCTGCCGTGGATATAATCGATGCTGCCGCCGTTTGCGCGCACGAACTGTTCGAGCAGCGCGTCCACCTTCCGGATGCTCTCCGCCGACGCGGGGAGCGCGGGATAAAGCAGGTTCCCCTCCCGCTTGCATCTGATATTGCGCGTTACGAAATCGCACAGCGCGTCCCGATCGACCTCCTTGACGAGGCGGTGAATGGGGTGGAACACGACGGCGGGGTCGAACAGGTTGACGAACTCTGCCAGCATGAAACGCGCGGGGTGGTTGCGGATCTCCGCTTCGGTCAGCCCCGCTTTCACCTCTTCCCAATGCGCCTTCGCGGCGGCGACGGAGTGATTGCCGTCCGCAACGGCAAAGGCGGGATCGCCCTTCGCGTGCATGGATTGCAGAACGTCCGCGGCGATATATTCGGGAACGAACCAGCCCGTGACGTGTCCGCCGCCCTCCATCAGGTCGAAATCGTACAGTTTTTCAAGCTCCTCCCGCAGAAGTCCTTTGACGATCTTCTCCTTTTTGTCGCGGTAAAAGACGAGCGCGTGCGGAAATTCGAGCGGTGAGGCGCGCCGCACCGCAACGCGGGGCGGAAGGCGGTCTTTGAGCACCTCTTCCGACGAGCGGATGGGCGCGGAGACGCCCGGCTCGCAGGAATAGGCTTCCAGATCGAGCGCGGCGACGATCCCGCGGCGCACGCCCTCGCGCGTGGTGCGTTCGGTGAAGATCACCCCGCGGTTGTACTTGACGAGCCAGTCGCTTTCGAGCGCGGCGTACATATTTTCGCGGATGGCGGCGATGCGCTCCTCGTCGTTTTCGCCGAGGTAGACTTCGGGCAAAATAAAGTTGAGCGTAGAGGGGGCGTCTCCGACGTACCGCTCTACGCGCTTCCAATATTCCCTGTCCGACGTAAACTGATCGCAGGCGATGACCGCCCACTTTTCAAAGCCCTCCCGCGGGAGCAGGATCCGCGGGATGCGCAGACAATTCTTCATACGGCGCCCATCACGATCACAGCGGCGACCGCAAGCACGAGCGCAAGAAGTTTGAGCGGCACGTTATGGGTAAAGAGCTTGCCGAGAAAGGACCAGAATTTCATGCCTTTTTACCTCCGCTGTTAAATTCCTTCCAATAGTACTCTTTGAGGAACCTTCTCAGGCTCTCAGAATCGACGTAGCGGCTGATCTCCCCGCGCTTGACGACGGACACGATCCCCGTCTCCTCCGAAACGATGATGGTGGAGACGTCCGCCACCTCCGTCACGCCGATGCCCGCGCGGTGACGGGTGCCGTAATCTTTGGGGAAGTCCTTCTGCGTGAGGGGCAAAAAGCACCCCGCCGCCTGAATCTTATCGCCGTAAATGACCATCGCGCCGTCATGCAAAGGCGCCTTGGGAATGAAGATCCCCTCGATGAGCTGGTTGGAGATGTTCGCGTTGAGGGTCACGCCGCTGTCGATGATCTCCTTCGGAAGATTCCCGTTGGAGAGCACGATGAGCGCGCCCGTGTTGCTCTTGGAGAGCGCCTGCACCGCCTTGACGATGTTGGTGATGTATTCGTCCGCCCGCGCGCTGACCGCCGTGTTCTTGGCGGCGGCGTCGCTCGACGAGACGATCGTCCGCTTCGTCCTGTTCCAGATGCTCCGCTTGATCTCCACGCTGAACAGCAGCAGGAAAAAGAGCGAAATCAACAGGATAAAGATGTAGTAAACCCCCGTCGTGAAATCGCGCGAGAAGAGCGAGACCGCGCCCGTGCAGACGATGAGCAGCACGTAGACGGGAATGAGCTTTTTCGCGTTGTTCTCGTAGAGGATTTTGAGTACGAAATAGATGATCAGAAAGAGAAAGACCGCTTCAATGACGATGATCCAATTCTGCGAGAAGTTGGCAAATAAATTCCTGATCCCTTCCGCGACTTCCTGCGGCGTGCGCATGGTCCTCCTCCTTTCCCCTGTTTTTGCGGGGCTTTCCAAATCAATACGGTTTTTTCTATTATACAGATTTTAACGGGAAAATGCAAAGCGTTTCGTCCGTTATTTTGCGTCAACCGAAAAATATTTTTGCAATCGCCTCGAAAAGCGCGCCCGTTTTGCCGTAAAGTCCGCTCTTTGCGCCCGACGAAAGCCCGAACAGCGCGAGATAGGTCTCCTCGGCGCGCCCCTTCCCCAGCCGCCGCGCCGCCTCGCGGTTTTTCTGCACCGCGTACGGCTTGACGCCCAGCGTCTTTGCGACTTCCGCGTCCGACCCCGTCATTCCCGTCACCTCCGCGAGCGTGCGGTAGTGCGAGACGAGCGCGGCAAGCACGGCGTGTTCGTCCGATCCCTTCCCGAGCATATCCGAGAGGATCTCGGCAAAGAGCGCGAAGTTGCGGCGGGACGCCGCCTGCGTCAGTTCGTAAATTTTATATTCGGTGTCTTTGGCGACGTACTCCTCCACCGCGGCGCGCGTCACCCGTCCGTTTTCGCCCAGAATCGCGGCGAGCTTCTCCGTTTCCAGCTTCATGCGGGCGGCGTCCTGCGCGCAGTAGCGGACCATGAGCGCCGCGGCGTCCGCGTCCATCTGCAAGCCCTGCCGCCGCGCCACGCCGAACAGCCAGCGGGCGAGCGTCTCCTCGCTCTCGCGCGAGCAGTCCACATAGCACACGCCCTGTTTGCGTTTAAGGTCGGCGGCGTTCGCCTTTTTGCCCGCGTTGACGATGAGCAGCACCGTGCTCGGCGAAGGGTTCTGCACGTAGGGTTTGAGATAAGTCTCCCAATCGCGCTCGGAGGGATAGAACTCGTAGGCGCGCACGAGCCGCTTTTCGTCCAGAAAAGGGAGCGTTTCCAGCGCGCGGCGAAGGGAGGCGATCCCCTCCCCTCTGAGCGTTTCGCCCTCGTAGCGCGCGTCGTTGAGCGCGGGATTGATAAGCCCGCACGCGGCGCGGATACTCTCCACGGCGTGATCGCGGAAGTAGGCTTCCTCCCCTTCGATGAGGTAGACGGGCTGTAAGCCCTCCGCCTGAATGGATTTTGCAAGCTGAACGAATTTCATGCGACGGTTTTTTATATCCCTTTGATTTCCCTGATTATACCATGATTTCTCTGATTATACCATTTTTCAGCAGATATTTCAAGTCCCCGTCCCCCGTTTGTACGAAAAGATCCGCACCGAACGCCCGTTCGTCGGAAAAATCGAACTTCACGAGCACGCCCTCCGCCGAAAGCGTCAGCGCGTTCCCCTCGTAGCGGAAGGAAAGTCCGCCGTATTCAAACCGCACGCCGCCGAGTACGTTCGTCTCGCGAAATCCCGTCTCCTGCGACGTCCGCACACGCACTTCCCTTGCGGGCAGGAACGCGGCGACGTTGACGGCGCGCGCCGTATCCTCTCCCGTCACGGCGACGGCGTCCGGCTCCCCGCCGTATGTGCGCATGAGAAAGTCCTCGCAGGCGGAGAGCGAAATATCGTCGTCAATGACGAGCACCGCGCAGTCCGAGGTACGGACGAGCGCGCACGCGCCCTGCCCGTGTTCGTACACGACGATTTTGCAGCCCGCAAAGACGGCGTTCTCCCATACCATGCACGCGATGAAGGCGATGCAGAGCGTACCCGCCGCAACGCCGCGCGCAAGCGCGCCGAGGCGCACCCGTCCGCTCAGAATCACCGTGCCGACGAGCCACACCGCGCCGCCCGCGCCCAGCGAGAACCCCGTGAGCACCGCGGAAAAGTCGGCGGCGGAGAACACGAATAAAAGAGCGGCGATCATGCCGGTGGGCAGGGCGAGAAAGACGGACGCCGCCGCGGGAATGCACAGCGCGAAGAGCGCGCAGACGATGAGCGGCAGGAAGAGAACGGGCAGCGCGGGAATGACGAAAAAGTTTAAAAGCATTCCCCACACCGAAATATAGCCGAACGCCTCCGCCATGACCGGAAAGGTGAATATCTGCACCGCCGCGCTCGCCGCGAGATAGTTCGCAAGAAAGGCGGGAACGTGCAGCCGCCTCAGTCCGCGCGAGAAACTGCCCGAAAAGAGCGCAAGCCCGAGCACCGCGCCGTAGGAGAGGCGGAATCCCGCCGTGAAGATCTGCGCGGGCGCGATCAGCAGCGTGATCAATCCCGCGAAGGAGACGGAGCTGAGCAGATCGTACTTCCGTCCGAAAAAGCGGCTTCCTCCCAGCGCGGCGCACATCAGGACGGCGCGCACCGAGGAGACGGTGAACGCGCACAGCGCGCTGTAACACGCCGCCAGCGCGATCGCGGGGAGAAAGGCGTACCTGCGGAGCGGGCGGAAGAGGAACATTGCCGCGGCGTACAGAATGCCGATATGCAGTCCCGAGACGGCGAAGGCGTGCGCAATGCCGCCCGTGCGCGTTTCGGCGAGAAAGCTCCCGTCCATGCCGCGCGAATTGCCCGTGAGCAGCGCGTACGCCACGCCCGCGCTGTCGGAATCCATGTTTTCATACAGCACGCCCCGCAGCGCGGCGTTGAGACGGAGAAAGGGATTTGCAGACCTGCCCGTGACGGAGAACTCCCCCGCCGATGCCGTGTAGCGCACGCCACTTGCATAGGCGTATTCCGCGGAGACGTCGCCGTTGTCGGGAAGCGGACTGCGCCCGACTGCGGCGGTGAAGGATACGATATCGGCGGGAGCGACCTCCTCGGAGGCAAACGTCACGCTCATTTTGCCCGCCACGGGCGTTCCGTCCAGCGTGAGCGAGACGAGCGTCGCCGTCGTCCGTCCGTTCTGCACCGCCGCGGACTGCACCGTTCCCGTGACGGCGTACTCCCCTTCGGGCATACCCGCGGCAAAGCGGCTGCGCTCCCAATGCGCAAGCCCCGCGCCCAGCCCTGCGAACGCGATAAAGAGGATCGCCGCCGCGATCGCGCCCCGCTTGGGGCGCAGAACGAGCAGCGCGCAAAACACGGCAACGAAAAGCGCGTCCGAGGGAACGAAGCCCCCGAACGCGATGCGAAGATACAGATATACGCCCGTAACGCAGCCGACCGCCGCAAACAGCAGCGGACGGAAATTGATGCGCGGCAGACGGCGCGCCTTGCGGCGCGCCGATTGATCCGACGTATCCCGCGCGGGCAGCTCCTGCACGCCGACCGCAGACATACGCGTTACAGACGTTCAAATACGGGAATGATCTCGACGGGCGCGGCGGCGTCGATCGTGCAGCCGCCCTCGTACACCTCGCCCGTGTTCATATCGCGCCACTTGCCCGCGGGCAGATAGACGCTGCGGTTCGTGACGCCCGCCCACAGCACGGGCGCGACGAGATATTTGGGTCCGAACATATACTGATCGGCGCACGACCAGCAGGCGGGATCTTCGGGGAATTCATAGAACATCGTGCGCATGACGGGCGAACCGTTCGCGCTCGCCTCCCCCATGACCTCTTTGATATACGGCTTCATGCGCTCGCGGAGATCGACGTACCCTTTGAGCACCTCATACACGTCCTCGCCGTAGCTCCAAAGCTCGTTGGCAAGCCCCGTATGGCAGAAGCCGCCGCCCCAATCGCGGTCGTCGAGCAGCGGAATGTCGCTCGGTCCCTTGTCGCCGTGCATTCTGAGGACGGGTCCGAACGTCGCCCACTCGAACCAGCGCATTAAAAGCTCCCTGTGCGCGGGGTCTTTGACGTTGACGAAGAATCCGCCGATGTCCGTCGTCCACCACGGGATGCCCGCAAGCCCCACGTTCAGCCCCGCCGCAAACTGATCGCGCAGCGTCTCGAAATTGCCCTGAATATCGCCCGACCACAGCACGACGCCGTACTTCTGACTGCCCACCCACGCCGAGCGGATGAGGTTGCACACGTCCTTCTGCCCCGCCGCCTGCTGTCCTTCCCAGAAGGCGCGCGCGTGCATGACGGGGTAGATATTGCCCACTTGCAGGTCGGTGCCGAGATAGTAGCGGAAGTTATCGAAGTCGTACGCCGTGTATTCCGGCTCCGCCTCGTCCAGCCAGAACATATCGATGCCGTCCTCGAAATAGTTCTGCCTGCACTTCTCCCAGAGATATGCGCGGGCGGAGGGATTCGTCGCGTCGTAGATATAGGAATCGCCCAGAAAATCGAAGCACTGACTGCCGCGCTCGGGGCGGATGAGGAGACCGCGGTCGCGCATCTCTTCAAAGTTTTCGCTCTTTTTATCCACCGTCGGCCAGACGGAGATCATACAGCGCGTGCCGTACGATTTGAGTTCGCGCACCATTGCGGCGGGATCGGGCCAATACGTTTCATCGAACTTCCATTCGCCCTGACGCGTCCAATGGAAGAAGTCGATGACGATGACGTCGAGCGGAATGCCGCGGCGGTGATATTCGCGCGCGACGGAGAGCACTTCCTCCTGCGTGCGATAGCGGAGCTTGCACTGCCACAGCCCGAGCGCGTTCTCGGGAAATTCGGGCGCGCGCCCGACGAGCGCCGTGTAGTTTTCCACAATCTCTTTGGGCGTGCCGACCGTCACCCAATAGTCCATCTGACGGATGCTCTCCGCGTGCCATTCGGTGACGTTGTTCGCAAACGTCGCCCTGCCCACGGCGGGATTGTTCCACAAAAAGCCGTAGCCGAGCGAAGAGACGAGGAAGGGCACGCTCACCTGCGAGTTACGCTGGGCGAGTTCGAGCGTGCAGCCTTTCAGATCGAGCCGCGCCTCCTGATACTGCCCCATGCCGAAGAGCTTTTCGTCGCGCGCCTCAAAGCGGAGCGTAAAGGCGTAGTCTCCGCCGCGGATGGGACGGTACTCGCGCGCCACCACCCTCAGCGAGGGCGTGTGCGGCATATCGTATTCGTAACAGCGGTAATATTCTTCCAGAATGAGTTCGCCGTCGCGGAAAAAGCGCATTTTGCCGAGGCGGTCGATGGTGACTTTCAGCCGCCCGTTGGTAAGTTCCGCGCAATTTTCTTCCACCGAGACGACGGGCGTCGCCTGCTCCGCGCCCGTGAGCGCCCAATCGACGGGATCGTACGCGGCGTTCATGGTGGACTGCACGCGGATCCCGTCCTTCCCCTGCGCATAGACGCACACCGTCTCCCCTCTGCGCGAGAAATACAGTCTTCCCGATTTTACGGAAAACATATCTTTTTCCCTCCGTTTTGTCCGTCTGTACGGACTTCTGTCGTGATATTGCGTTCAGATTATAACATATGTGACAGGTAATTTCAAGATTTAGAATAAAATTTTCGCAAAAAAGAAGCGCCGCCCGCAGGCGGCGCGCTCATGCGCGGAACAAAATTACTGCCCGTATTTTCGCTTGACGTTGAGCCTTGCGAGCGCGCGGGCGAGGCGCGCCTGCGCGGCGTGGTGTTCCTCGATACTGCGGCGCTGCAAGAGCGCTTCCTTCGCCTCGTCCGCCTTGCGGCGCTGGCGTTCGGCGTCGATGTCCTCGGGGCGGAGCGCGGAGTCCACCAGAACGAGCGCCTCGCCGTTTTCGATCTTCATAATGCCCGAAGCGACGGCGGCGGCAAGCGTCTCTCCGTCGGGCGTGCGGAAGGTCAGCTCCCCGGGGACGATGGCGCAGATGGTGTTGCAATGCCCCGCGAGCACCCCGTATTCGCCGTCCAGCGTCGGCACGACGAGCGACTCGCAGTCGCCCTCATAAAAGGGCTTATCGGCGGCAAGCACGTGAAGCGGGAACATTACAGTTCACCCGCCTTGATCTTTTCGGCTTTGGCGTACACGTCGTCCAGCGTGCCCACGTTGAAGAACGCCGCCTCGGGCAGCGCGTCCGCCTCGCCGTCCACGATGGCTTTGAATCCGCGGAGCGTCTCTTTGAGCGGAACGTACACGCCCCTGACGCCTGTAAACTTTTCCGCGACGTGCATGGGCTGCGAGAGGAAACGCTGGATCTTGCGCGCGCGGAACACGGTGAGCCGGTCCGCCTCGCTCAGTTCGTCAAGCCCGAGAATGGCGATGATGTCCTGCAATTCGCTGTACTTTTGCAGCATCTCCTGCACGCGCCGCGCAATGCGGTAATGCTCCTCGCCGACGACGTCCTCTTCGAGAATGCGCGACGTGGATTCGAGCGGATCGACGGCGGGATAGATGCCCTGTTCGGCGATCCTGCGGCTCAAAACGGTGGTCGCGTCGAGGTGGGAGAAGGTCGTTGCGGGCGCGGGGTCGGTCAGATCGTCCGCAGGGACGTACACCGCCTGCACGCTCGTGACCGAGCCGTTGTGCGTGGAGGTGATGCGCTCTTGCAGCGCGCCCATCTCCTGCGCGAGGGTGGGCTGATACCCCACCGCCGAAGGCATACGCCCCAACAGGGTGGAGACTTCGCTGCCCGCCTGCACGAAACGGAAAATATTGTCGATAAAGAGCAGAACGTCCTTGTTTTCGCGGTCGCGGAAATACTCCGCCATCGTCAGCCCCGTGAGCGCGACGCGCATTCTCACGCCGGGCGCTTCGTTCATCTGCCCGAATACGAGGGCGGTCTTGTCGATGACGCCGCTCTCGCGCATTTCGCGCCACAGGTCGTTCCCCTCGCGGCTGCGCTCGCCCACGCCCGTGAAGATGGAGTATCCGCCGTGCTCGGTGGCGACGTTGTGAATGAGTTCCTGAATGAGCACCGTCTTGCCCACGCCCGCGCCGCCGAAGAGACCGATCTTGCCGCCCTTGGCGTACGGTTCCAGAAGGTCGATGACCTTGATGCCCGTTTCCAGCACCTGCACCGCGGGAGACTGTTCCTCGAAGGCGGGCGCCTTTCTGTGGATCGCCCAGCGCTCCGCCGCCTTGGGCGCGGGGTCGCCGTCGATCGGCTCGCCGAGCACGTTGAACATGCGCCCCAGCGTGCGCTCCCCGACGGGAACTTCGATCCCGTGCCCGAGCGCCGTCGCCTCCATACCGCGGGAAAGCCCCTCGCTCCCCGAGAGCATGATGCACCGAACGACGTTGTTTCCCTCGTGGCGCGCGACTTCCATCACGCGCTCTTTGCCGTCTGCAATGACGGAGATCTCGTCGTTGATGCGCGGGAGCTGCCCCTCCTCGAACAAGACGTCCACGACCGAACCCAAAACCTGTACGATCGTTCCCTTTGCTGTCATACGGTCTCCTCCCCGGAGTTCCTTCTCTGCGCCTGCGCGCCTGCGGAAATTTCCGTGATCTCCTGCGTGATCGCGCCCTGACGGACGTGATTGAGTTGCAGGGAAAGTTCATCCAGCAGCTTCTGCGCGTTGCGGCTCGCCGCGTCCATCGCCTCCATGCGCGCGTTCTGCTCGCAGCAGAAACTGTCGATGAGGGCGCTGTAAATAAAGCCCGTGAGATAGCTCGGGATGATATTGTCGAGCACTTCGCCGATGGAAGGCTCGAAACTGAATACGGCGTGCTCCTCCCTGTGTTCGGAGGAGAACTGCGCGCGGTGGAAGGGCAGAAGGCGCGTCACGCGGACCTCGCTTTTCAGCCCGTTCTTCATATCGGTGTAGATGATATAGATCTTTTTGAGTTTGCCCGTGTCGTACGCGTCCAGAAGGACGTTCGCGATCTCCCGCGCGCGCTGAACGGTGGGGTTCTGCGCCGTGTAGAGAAAACTCCTGCGGATGGGAATATCGTGCCGCTTGTAGTACTGCCGCCCGTATTCGCCCACCACGAACAATTCCTTTTCTCCGCGCTTTTCTTCGAGCACTTCCTTCGCCGCCTTGATGACGTTCTGGTTGTACGCGCCCGCAAGCCCTTTATCCGCCGTCACGACGAGGCAGCCAACCGCGCCGCTGTCGGGAAGTTTGCCTTCGAGCGGATAAAAGTAGCGGTTCTCCACGCGCTCGTCCGTGCGGAAAATGCGCTTGATCTCCGCCTGAACGGCGTTGAAGTAGGGGCGCGTCCTGTCCAGCCCCTCTTTGGCTTTGCGCATCTTCGCGGAGGCGATCAGATACATCGCCTGCGTGATCTTCTGCGTATCGAGCACGCTCTCGATGTGCGCTTTGATCTCTTTGACGCCGGACATCAGGCAGTCGCCCCCTCCCGCTTCCAGTCGGCGAGATATTCTTCGGAAAGGCGGCAGATGAGATCGCGCTCTTCGGGCGTCATTCTGCCCGTCTGCCCGATGCGCTCGCACAGATCGGCGGCGTGGACCTGAAAGTACGAAAGCAGTCCGGCGCGGAACCGCCCGATCTCGTCGAGCGGGATATCCTGCATGACGTGATGCAGCGCGGCGACGAGCAGGACGACCTGTTCGTGAAGCTGAAACGGATGATACTGCTGCTGACGGAGAATGCGCATGAGCCCCTGCCCGTAGCGGAGCTGTTTCTGCGTCGCTTCGTCGAGATCGGAGGAGAACTGCGTGAACACCTCCATTTCGCGGAACTGCGCAAGGTCGAGACGGATCGCGCCTGCGGCGGATTTCATCGCCTTGGTCTGCGCGTCGCCGCCCACGCGCGAGACGGAAAGTCCCACGTTGACGGCGGGACGCTGCCCCGCGAAAAAGAGCGAGCTTTCCAGAAAGATCTGTCCGTCGGTGATGGATATGATATTCGTCGGGATATACGCGGAGACGTCGCCGCCCTGCGTTTCGACGATGGGGAGCGCGGTCATCGACCCGCCGCCCCGCTCGTCCGAGAGGTGCGCCGCACGCTCCAAGAGACGGGAATGCAGATAGAACACGTCCCCGGGATACGCCTCGCGCCCGGGCGAACGCCCGAGAAGCAGACTGAGCGCGCGGTAGGCGACGGCGTGTTTGGAGAGATCGTCGTAGACGATGAGCACGTCCTTGCCAAGCTCCATGAAATATTCGCCCATGGCGCAGCCCGCATAGGGCGCAATATACTGCATGGAGGCGGATTCGCCCGCCGACGCGCTGACGACGATGCAGTATTCGAGCGCGCCGCGGGTGCGGAGCGCTTCCATGAGCTGCGCCACGGCGCTCGCCTTCTGCCCGATGGCGACGTAGATGCAGATGACGTCCTTCCCGCGCTGATTGAGAATGGTATCGAGCGCGATCGCCGTCTTGCCCGTCTGTCTGTCGCCGATGATGAGTTCGCGCTGTCCGCGCCCGATGGGGAACATACTGTCGATGGCGACAAGCCCCGTTTCGAGCGGACGGTTGACGGGCTGGCGGTCGATGATGCGGGGCGCGGCGACCTCGATGGGACGGTATCCGTCCGCGCCGATGTCACCTTTGCCGTCGATGGGCGCGCCGAGCGCGTTCACCGCCCTGCCCAGAAAGTTCTTGCCGACGGGCACGCCCGCCGTCTTTTTCGTGCGGTGCACGGAGCTTCCCTCCGAGACCTGTTCCTCGTCCCCGAACAGAATACAGCCGACGCTGTCGCGCCTGAGATCCTGCACCATGCCGCGCACGCCCGAGGAGAACTCCACGATCTCCCCGTACGAGACGCGCCCAAGCCCCGTGACGGCGGCAACGCCGTCGCCGACGGAGACGACCGTTCCGAGCTCTTCCGAGACGGCTTTGGGCGACCATGTCCGCACCGCGTCCCCCAGCATGGGGATGACGTCGCCGTTCTTTTTGGGAACTTCGGTGAGCGCATCTTTGAGCTGACGGAACCTGCCGTTGACGCTCCAATCGTACACTTCCGTACCCACTTCGAGGCGGAATCCGCCCGGGAAGGCGTCGCTCTTCACGAAATCAAGCGCAACTTCGCCGCCGTACTTTTTGCTCAGAAAGGCGCGGAAGCGCTCCTCCTGCGCCTTTGTAGGCGGAGCCGCCGCGTATAATTTTGCGCGAATGGGTTCATTCATCTTTCTTCTCCGCTTGCGCGTCGTCGGCGGCGTCTAAAAACTGATCGAACGCTTCGGACGCGGTGTCTTCCAATACGATCTTCTCCACCGCATCCGTCACGATGGAGGCGATCTCGGCGCGCGCCTCCTTTGTGGCTTGCGCCTTGATGCGAGCGGCGTCCTTGCGGGCGTCCGCTACGATGGTTCGTGCCAATTCGTCTGTTTCCCTGCGCATACGCTCGCTGTACTCCGCCGTCTCCTTTTCGGCAAGGCGGCGTTTTTCAGCGATCTCGTCCTCTGCACCCGCAAGTTTTTGCTCGTACGCGGCGCGTTTTTCCTCCGCTTCCGCGTTCTTTTTCTCGGCGTCGGCATCCATCTTCTCGTAATGCTCTCTCCGTTTTTGCATAAAGGAACGCACGGGCTTGTAGAGAAGAAGCCACAGCCCCGCGAACAAAATGACAAAATTGAGAAGATGCAGCAAAATCTGCTGCCAGTCGATATTCAAAGGCATGACTGCCTCCCCTTACAGGACGAATATGACGAGAATTGCGACGATCAGCGCATAAATGATCGCCGTCTCGATAAATACAAGCCCGAGCATGAGCGTGGAACGGATCTTCCCCTCCGCCTCAGGCTGGCGCGCGATCGCCTCGGACGTCTTCGCCACGGCGATGCCCATGCCCGCTGCGCCTGCGCCCGCGGCAAGCCCGATGGCAATGCCCGCGGCAAGCGCCTTGAATCCTGCGGAATCATCCGCCGTATCCTGCGGCGCGGCGGTATCCGTCTCGGACGCCGCTTCCGCGTCTGCGGTCTGCTCCGCGTCGACGTTCTCCGCCGCCACGGCGACCGTGTCCATGACCTGCATATCATTCTGCCCGCCGCCAAGGCTCACTGCGAGCAGAACCGCCAGAATCACCGCCAGCACGACGCCGATCATGACGAACATTTTCTTTCTTCCAATCGTTTTCATACCGTTACCTCTGTTTCCGATTTGTTGTTTTCTTCCTGTTTGCCGCGCGCCCGATGATCGCGCCTCGGCTTTTTGACGTGCGGCTCGCTCACTTCGCCGTAGAAGAGCGAAGTCAGCATGGTGAGCACGTACGCCTGAATCACCGCGTGGAGCACCGTGAAGAGAATGCCGACGATGACGGGCAGCACGAACGAGAGCGCGAGATAGTAATACACAAGCTCCGTGACCAGCATCCCGCTCAGCAGCGCGCCGAACATACGGAAGCTCATCGAGATGGGCAGCGAGAACTCTTTGAGCGTACGCCCCACGCCGCGCAGTCCGTTGGAAACGATGCCTCCTCCCAAAATGACGAGGTAGGACAGACACCCCAGCGAGATCGCCCCGTTGATGTCGGAAAGCGGCGCGGGAAGAATGACCGACTGCCCCGCCATGGACACCGCGGGCACGCCCACAAGCTCGAACAGCGTGCTGACAAAGATGTACGCGCCCGCCGCGAATACGTACGCGCCGAGGAAGTTATTCCTGTGCGGACTGTTGGACTTTGCGAGTCCGTCGAACATCCCCACCGCCTGTTCCAGAAGCATCTGAAATTTCCCGGGAACGAACTTGAAACGCGGAATGACGAAGATGCGCACGATCGCCGCGAATACGAGAATGACGCCCGTTACCACGAACGCGGAGATCAGCCCGGGATTGACGGGCAGCCCGAACAGGGAAATTTTATCCCCTTCGTGCAGAACGGCGTCCTGCATCGCGTCCTGAATGGACCCCTCTTTCTGATAGAGCCCGTCCGTCAGGACGATCCCGACGATCAGCGCGGCGATCACGGCGGCGACGACGGTGAGAAAAATACAAGTCTGTTTTTTTGTCATGCTCCCTCCGTAAAAATGCTGCGCGAAATTCGCGCGGTCCGCTGAAACCGCTCCTATTATAACGCGCAAGGGGGCGCGTGTCAAACAATGAGCGGGCTTGCGGGCATTAAAAAAACGGATTCTATCAATCCGTTTTACTTATATATTCTATGTATTATCCCCTTTTCCGCGCGCCTTTTTTACAGAAGCAGCTCCCCTCCCCGCCGAAAAACGATGACGGAACGCCGACGTTGCCCACGCCTGCACGGCGGAACAGAACGCGGCGAGCGCCTCGTCTCCGCCGAAGTCAAACGCGAAATCCCCTCGCGCGCCGCCGAACTCCGTCTCGATCTTTACGGGAAAATCGGGCGCGGGCATCTGCGCGGCAGCCGTGGCGTAACCGCATTTGGAGAGCGCGCGTTCCACTCTGCGCTCGAACCGCTCCGCAGCCTCCCTTTCAAACGAGACCGCCGCAAAGACGGGCAGCCCGTCGCGCGAAAGCCGCGCCCGCACGAACGCGTGCGCGTTCCCCGTCAGAAAATATGCGGCAACGCTGTCCTCCAACCGCCTGACGCGATGATAAAAATGCGGGAAGTCACGGGAAAACGCCGCTTCCATGTCATTCCCGAGCCGATAGGTCGCTTCCATACCCGTATTATACTACGCCGCGCAAAAGATTTCAAGCAAAGCGCAAAAAAATCCCGCGCGCCGCGGCAATCACATTTTCACGGCGACTTTCATCACGCCGTCCGCCCGCCGCCCGAACAGGTCGTACGCGCGGTCGAGTTCGGAAAACGCGAACGTATGCGTGATGAGTGGCGTGGTATCGATCTTCCCCTCCGCGACGAGCCGCATGATCTCGCCGCACTTGCAGCCGTCCACGCCGCCCGTCTTGAAGGTGAGGTTCTTCCCGTACATATCGGGGAGCGGCAGCATCTGCGGCGCATCGTACAGCGCCGCGACGACAACGACGGCGTTGGGGCGCGCGCACTCCCAGCCGAGACGGAAGCTCTCCGCCGTGCCCGCCGCCTCGATGACCGCGTCCGCGCCGCCGTGTCCGCTGTGCTCGCGCACGAACGCCGCCGCATCTTCGGGCGCAACGGTCAGAACGTCGGGGTAATGCTCGCGCACAAAGCGCAGGCGGACGGGATCTTTTTCGCAGACAATGACGCGTGCGGGCGATTTCAGCCGCGCGCACAGCATGGCGCAGATCCCCGTCGGTCCCGCGCCGATGACGAGCACGGTATCTCCCTTTCCGATCTCGGCGATGTCCGCCGCCCAATACCCCGTCGCCAGAATATCGCCGACGAAGAGCGCCTGCTCGTCGGAGACGCCGTCGGGGATTTTTGTGAGACCCATATCCGCGAACGGCACGCGCACAAACTCCGCCTGACCGCCGTCGATGCGGCAGCCGAGCGCCCAACCGCCGTCGCGGTCGGTGCAGTTGTTCACATATCCCCTGCGGCAGAAAAAGCACTCGCCGCAGAACGTTTCCACGTTGACGGCGACGCGGTCTCCCCGCGCGAACGGGACCGCCGCGCCCGCCTCCTCCACCACGCCCACCATCTCGTGCCCGACGGCGATCCCGGGGACGGCGCGCGGCACGGAGCCGTGCCTGATATGCAGATCGCTCGTACAGATGCTCGCCAGCGTGACGCGCACCACCGCGTCGCGGTCGCCGAGCACGCGCGGCTTGGGTTTTTCCGTGAATGCGAATTTCCCCTTTGCAAGATAGGTATATGCCTTCATGATCGCACCTCTCCGCGGCGTTTCCCGCCGCTGCGTCGTCTGAGAGCGAAACGCCGCCGTCAACGCCGCCGAAACGCCTCAATCATGAATGTATTATACCATCTTTTTCAAGGCATTGCATGATTTATCTGCAAAAATTCCGATTTTTCCCGCCCGCAACGCGCGGAGAAACCGCTTTTCCCGTCCGAATCTTCAAAAAATACTGCGGTTTATGAAAGGTCTCGCAGCGCGTGGGATTGAGCGCGTACAGCTCCTGCCCGCCGTCCGTGTGTTTGTTGCGACACAATTTTATGGACACTCATTAAATAATGGGTATTAGCAGCAGAAAAAGGAACCCACCAGCTTAGCTGGTGGTTCTTCATTATACTTCGCCTGCGGCT
>ERZ1090866.182-NODE-182-length-26747-cov-16.580586_pt1 | contig 26747 bp, 41 predicted proteins | sample MGYA00478477_ERZ1090866 | MGnify/ENA primary metagenome ERZ1090866 (study PRJEB33644, sample SAMEA5815737) | chicken gut metagenome | biome: Chicken; feature: Gastrointestinal Tract; material: Caecum | place: Ireland | collected 2019-01-01 | study: A study of the... | reverse complement strand
GTTTTATCGGTGACAGCATTCTCGGAAATTACAACCATAACCGGCTGAGTGTATTTAACCCCAGTCCCATCGTTGATCTCAACATTAATCCATCCTCTTCCGGCCGCCGCACACATCTGCTCTGTAAATGCAATTAATACAGTGCTGCCACTTGCCTCTAATGCAGCATTATCCACGCCGAACCCGTCAGGCTTGCGCATCCTAACGCTTACGGTGGCACCGGCCGGCAGCTCAAATGGCTGTCCGTTATCCATCAAATCAAATTGAGCGACAGGGATTGTATCGTCATACTGCACAAGATGGATGGGTGGAACAATATTATCAAATTCCGACACAGACACCGAACGGTAAAATTTTATTTGGACCATCTAATCATCTCCCTCTGTGTTAAGCATCCCATATCCCTGTAATACTTTTTGGATATCAGGATAAGGTTTCGCGCGCTCTTCTCTCGTGAGCTTTTCTGCAACTCTTCGGTAATATCTAAGCCGTTGCTGCTCCTCGGTATAGATAGATTTTGGGTCATACTCAAATGTATCTATGTCTGACGACATCGGAATAACTTCCGGGACCTTTACTGTAGATTTATCCAAGGGCTGTTCTAGTCTCGCATTTTCGAATCCCCGCCGTTTGGCTTTGATCTCCCAGCCGAATGAAATATTATCGCCACGCACAACAAAATGGTCTGAGTTACGCTCTGCAACATAAATATTACCTTCGCCATATTTAGTTAAAAAAACTTGATAAGTGGCGTCCGTATTGACACACTCGGCAAAAATAGGATCAAAAGTAACAATCACCTCGCCGTTATTTACCTCACTCTCACCTATATCGCCAAGATAATATTCGGCAGTTTCATAAGCATTTAGTAATCTGTCTCCATAAGTATCCGTGGATTGTACGCAGTTTTTTGCCCCATGACAACTAAAATTACCATCAACAACAACGTCATCCTCAGATTCCAACGAATCCACCGAAATACCATAATATCCCGAATCCCTAGCAATCAACCTAAGTACACCAACAGTTTTTAAACCTATCTCATAATTAGAAAATATCTCAATATAATTCGATCCGCCAGAACTTTCAGAATTCATCGTCCCTAAAAACGTTCCCTCATAATAGAAAGATATTTGCCCATGAGACAATGTTATCCCCGAATCAAATACGTCTCGTTGATTAATGATTGAACCGTCAATCGTCCCGCCGCTAATTCTATCGCCACTAATATACCCAGTCGTGATGTTAGCACCGTTAATAGTTGTTTGGCCTGCATTACTCAAATCGGAAAATGTTACAAATCCAGTAACATTAACCTTGTCTGCCGCTATTTTTATGCTTTCTGGTGACAGATTGATTGCGGATATAATATGATTGCTATCAACTTTATTGTTTAACTCTTGATTAATCGGCTCAACCTCGTCGCTAACAGTTTCTTCAATCGTTTTCCCTTCTACCTCAAATGATTGTGCTTTCATTTTGAGGATTCCGGACACAAGGTCAAGATAAAAACTATCTCCGTCAATGCTTTGGAGGACACCGGCCTTGATAAGGGAGGCATTGATCGTCCCTGCCGTAATAAAATCGCCATACAACCCTTGATCTAACGTAGCCGCCACGCTAAAGGGTCCATTGTATCCGTTAGTGCTTGCACCCCATCCCTCATAATTAAAGCGCCACACTTTTCGCGCAAGAGCTGGGTCTGGATTATCTGCAATATACAGAGTATCCGGATCGCCGTCATTGTTGGTATCCAACAATCTTACCGCTCCGCCATTGGCGCCCGTAATGCTATCCACAATCCCATTGGCGATAGATTGTATCAGTCCAATTGTCGGATTTTGTTGGATCTGAGTTTGCTGGTCTACAATAGTACTTGCAATATTTGCCCTAACGCTGCCAATCTCGATGTTGTTATACCGGTCAAGCAAGGCATCATACTCGATTTTTACAATTTTAGCTTTTGCATCAATATTAAATGCCGGAAATTGTACTGTAACAATATCGCATAGATCACACTGCTCAATCAAATTAAGGTTACTATACTCTGTGCTTCGATTAAGATCGACAAAGCTAACCTTAATGCTAACATTAGGCACACCAATTTGATTATTTGATACATAAGATTCAGCCCTCTGCCGTAATTGTTGTGATGTTGGCCTTTCTTCAAAATCATTAGAAAAATCTACTGTTGCAATCCGCTGAACCGGGAAATTGCCCTCTGCATAGATAATAGGTGGGTCGCAGATAACAATATCGCCCTCTCCATTTGTCCAATACGGATAAATTCCGGTTGTCATATTTGATAGATTGCGCTCTTGATTTATATCTGTCAAATTTTTTCCGTAGCGGATGTTGACCCCTCTGTCTTGTCCTCGTTGATCATACAGCCTAACTTGTGTGCCTTGCCACGCATATTCACCCCCGTATACGTCTAGGATGCTGCCAGATTGCCCCCCAAGTAATGAGCGTGCGCCAGTTGGTGCCTCGACCTTAAAATTAGCCGATGTTGTTTTGTTGGTCCAAAAGTCAAATGGATTTTGTGTTGCCATGTGGCTCTTAATCCCTTGTAATGCACCTGCTGCATTGGCTGCATCAAAAGGAGTAACGGGGATGCCGTTAAGGTCGTAGGTAAGATGACGCGCGTTAATTGTAACAATCCCATTAAGAGGGACGCTCGTTTTATATATTCTAAAAGGTTCAGGTATGCGAAATGGGGAAGGCTTTGAATAAATTATACAATCGTCTGAAATCTCGCTGAAATGGATACCATTGGTTGGGTACTGCATTTCCAGCTCAAAAATTCCATTTCTTTCTTCTATGACGACGCAACTTATTACATCAGACAAAATTCCAAGGCCAGCAGTTTCAAATTCGGTTTCTGTTGCGCTATATAAGATCGGTTTTATAATGTCCACCACCTTGGTACAATTTCTATTTTTGCAATGTTACCTGTAAAAGAAATATGATTGTCTCCCATTGCAAAAGACAAAAAGTCACCTGATGGAGGCAAAGTAATCAATCCATTAAGGTTATCTAATCCAGATAGCGAATAAGCACTTTGCACATCACAATCAAGAACCATATTGGTTGGAATGTTGGAAATCTGAATTGTGTTAGAATTAATTGTAAAGCTGGCTGCCCCACTCCCCCATATCGTAATAAGGGGGAGTGAGGTTTGCCACTGGTTTGTGATAGTCGTCGCTTGACTTATCTCTATCGGCCTTTCTCCCAGCTTAAGAAAACGTTGAGGCTTACAGTCAAACGTCAATGTTGTTTGACCTGCGATGTTGAGTGCTGCCATGTCCCAGTCAATGTTACCACTATATCTTGCGAGGCGGTAAAAATCGGGGTGGTAATCATCTTCCAGTCGTTGATATCCAATAGCTCCCGCAATCCATGCTCGCACAGCTTCTGCATTTTTTCTAAAGTTATGGACAATAAAAGCAGGATAGGATACAGATATATTGGACCATCGGCCATTATCGAGGACCATATCTCCATTACGCCCAGGGATAGATATGGTTGTTACGTCTCTCTCTGGTGCGTTATAAGTCCCGCCGCCAGAGATGAAAAGCCCATAATCTTTGCTTCGCTTTCCTGCAAAAATCAAATTATGTAACACCAAACACCGCCCCCTTGCTCTGATAAGCGCTCTCGATCTTGTCCATGACAATATTTGCTAATTGATTAACGTCTTGACCTTGAGCGCCATATACATTGACGCTTAATCCGCCTAGATTAGTGGTTGTATTTGTAACACTGCCCCCGCCAACAGAATTATTGTAGCTACTATAGTAAGAGTATGGATAAGATAACAAACCTATATTAGACGTCAAAGAGGATTGTATATCTTGTGCCGCTCTATTAATAGGTGTAACATTGTCCTCTATACCCTCTGCAATGCCCGCCGGTATCCATTTGCCTACCTCGTCGCGCATTACTTTTGACGGAGACGATATGCCAAGCCATCCCTTTGCGGCATTGAGGGCAGATTCGGCCACTCCTACAGCTGCATCCCATAACGCCCCAGCCATAGACCCGATACCACTAATAACTCCTTGGATCATATCTGCTCCAAGCCCAATCCAATCCACATCTAGGATTGCTTGTACCACGTTTCCTGCCAGTTCAGCGGCGGCGCCTACCACATCAGGCAACATCTCTGAGATGCCGCTTATTAGATTCGCTACCATCTCAATACCCGCCTCTAATATTTCAGGGAGGTTCTCTGCGATAGTAGATAAAACAGTCGAGACTAATTCTGTAATCGCGTCCACAATGTCCGGCAAAGAATCAACAATGCCTTGCGCAATTGTCATAATCATCTCAACGCCAGCCTCTAAGATGCTTGGCAAATTATCGGCTAGAGCATTAACAAGAGTTTCAACGGTTTCAGCTGCCTTTGATATAATTTCTGGCAAGGCGTTTCCAATTCCAGATACAAGATTAGATATGATCTCTTTGCCTTTTTCTATTAATTTAGGGTAATTCTCTAATAGCCCACTAACGAACTGCTCTATTACTTCTAGAGCTTTAGTTGCTATTTCTGAAATGTTGTTGCCGATCCCACTTGAAATTTGCTCCAACATCTCATCTCCGCTATTAACAAGCTCTGGTAATCTAGAAGCAATCCCCTGTACAATCCCCCCTATGATCTCTGCACCTGCCGAAATAAGATTTGGTATTTGTTCAAAAATTGATGTAGCGATATTGATAACTGCATCAAGGATTTGCTGTGTAAACTCTTGGATACTTACTGTACCCTCCACAAATCCAGCAAAATCTATTCCTTCTGTTAAATTAAGCAGTTCCTGGAATATCGCATTAAATCCCTGTTGTACAGCAACAGTAATTGGCTCTATCCGTTCGGCCATGGTTGCAAGGCTAGCCTGGAAATCCGCTTGTGCCTGATTAGATTCGACTAAATACTTATTGTTTTCTTGCCACGCCTTACCAGCGTCCATTAAGCCCTGATTTGCAAGCTCTTGCAATACAAGATTTGCGCGCTCTGATTCACTATTAGCAGCCTCTAATTTTGCATTAAATTCATCCTCAGACGTGCCAGCCCAATTAAGTACATCCGCAAAAGTGCCTGTAACCGTTCCCACTCGGATTGTCTCATTAATCGCCTCCGACAAACTGTCAATTGGGATACTGTCTCCATAAGTAGCCCAGGCTCCAATTGTCCCGTTAGTCAAATCTGTAAGGTCTTTTTGGCTTAAGCCTAGCGCTTGCAAATTGGCTGTGGTAGTGGCTGCTGTCTGATCGTCTGCCAAAACGCCAAACAATTGTTTATATGTCTGCGCAGTTTCATCCGCTGTGTATCCGGCGGCTTCACTGGATACCTCTAATGATGCCATGATCTTACGATACTCTTTGGTTTCCTCCATGACATCATTAATTGCAGACCCTAGGGCTTGTAATCCAGTAACAACTAGGTCAGCTTTCAACACACTGCCAAAAGAAGAGGCTTCTTTCCCTGCTTTTTCAAGTGAATCCGCTGCATCATCTGCTGCTTTATCAACGTCTTCTACGGGCTTCTCGTCTACTCCATTAAGTTTCTTATCGACTTTCCCCGCCTCATCTGCAAGCCCCTTTAATTTTGACTCTGTTGATACAATTTCGCGCTGCAAAGCATCATACTGGGCTTGAGACACATCGCCCCTCTTAAATTGCTCTTGCACTTGCTTTTCGGCGTCTTTGAGTTGGTCTAGTTTTTGAGAGGTTTTTTCGATCGCATCAGATAACAGCCGCTGCTTTTGTTCTAGCAACGTTATATTGCCAGGGTCCATTTTTAAGAGGCGCTCAACATCCTTCAGCTGGCTTTGCGTGGAGGATATTTCCTTATTGATACCGGACAACGCCTTGGATAATTGTGTGGTATCGCCACCAATCTCAATTGTAATGCCCTTAATTCTGTCGGCCAATCTTGCCACCTCCCGCGAAAAAATCCTTTAGTGTGCCGGGCTTGCCCTTGATGGGGTATTTTTCTAAATCGTTCATCTTTTCGATCATCATATCAAAAATCATGCCGACAGACATATCATCCAAATCCTCGCGGCTAAGCCCCAGCTCCGCACACCGCAGCATAAGGGTTGCGCCCGTTTCCTCGCGGGTCGTGGGCTTTATTTTTTTTTAGGCTTTGCGGTAGTCGCGGAGTTTAGCTGCCAAAGCTCCAAAATAGCAGGCAAAATCTCATAGATCGAAAAGGTTTCAAATCCGTCTAGCCACTCCTCCGGGCTGTTGGGGAGATTGGCGTCATACTGTTTAGCCATCACATAGGCCGCATTTTCAAAAATTTCCAGATCGAGCGCCGATAATTGGGCCTCTTTGCGCTCCTCGTCGGTTGCTTCAGCCGGCAGTTGCGTCGCTTTATTATAGGACGCCTGTAATTTATTGAGATCCTGGATCATGTCGCGCCCGATTTTGTGCCGGTAGATACGCGGGGTCAGGGCTGTTGCCCTAAACCCCACCTCTTTCCCATCGATTTTTACCATTTTTTCCATTTTTGGCACCTCGCTTTATTCACCGGGCGCGTCAGCAAGCCATACCTTTGTGTACCAACCCTGTCCCACAGTTTCCGGGCTTTCCGCGCTGGTCATCGCCATGGTGCGGCCATCGGTCAGCGGGGATGCAGTGATGGTGCAAGTCTGGGTGGTCGGCTCTGTGGTGTCCTCAGTAGTCTCAAGAGTGCGGGATGGTCTTGTCGCTGTGCAGTTATAGAGGACAAACTTTGTACCGCTCTGATCGCCCGCCTCTTCAAATAACAGCGCAAACGGTTTCGGCTGCACGCTGGAGTTTTCGGTCAGCACCTTGTCGGTGGTACTTTGTGTATATCCGAGCACATCCATCAAGAAGCTATCTGGGAAAATTGCAACTTCTAACTCAGTTTCATAGCCGCTGTTGGAGACAGTTACATAATACTGCATATTGTCCGCATAAAATGGAGTGCTCTCACCGCTTGCCTCAAGCGACAAACTTACCGCACCCGGGATTGCAACCGGGGTGTCATAAGTTGGAGTGCCCTCATCGGTCAGCAAAGCATAATGCACGTTTTTCACACCAAATTTTACTTTGTCTGCTGTTCCTGGCATTTTTTACACCTCTATTTCGTAGATGATTTGATAGCACTGCTCGCTATCAATATAGTATTCGGATTTTTCCCAAAACAAAGAGGACAGGGCTTTTTCAACCTTGTCCTCTGTTTCGGGGTCTTTTAGGCTTGTGTATAACTCAATTTGCAGGTGATTGATCGGGTAATAGACCGCGTTGTCTGCACCAAAGTTGTTGGAGTACGCCACTAAGTAGCAGATGTACGGCAGATTTGGCGCTTTGTTTTTCGGCCATGCCCGATAAGTCACCGGCAGTCCAGTGCTTTCCAGCATCGTCTTGACTTGCTCCAACGTCACCATTTATATCCTCACCTTCACGCGCCCCAACAGCTGTTTTTCGGCCCTTTCTTCGGCCGGCCGGATGTGCGCCTTGCCCTCTACTCTGCCACCGTTGACCTTTGCGTGTCCATATTCGAGCAAGTGCGCCAATTGCGGCTTTTTGTTGTTGTATACAGTCACACGGATATTGTCGGCAGTCTCATAGGAGGTCTTTTGCGTCCACCCTTTGGCATATTCGCCGGTGAGTTTCGGGGAGGTGCTGCGCAGTTCCCGCGCTGCCTCCTTGCCCACCGCCTTGCACTCGGCTTTCAGCGCCTCATTGACCTGCTGATTGTACTCTTTGAGCGCGTCTGCCACTGCCTGACCCAGCTCATCGATTTTAATACGTTGGCTCGACATTTGTGACACCCGCCTTTTGCTCGAGATACAGCTCAATGTCGTCGCTGTCGCGGTTAAAGTACGTCCGATAGACGCCGTACCGCACCGCATCGCCGCAACTTTTGCGTAATTCCACAATCTTTTGACCATTGTAGTTTACACGCGGCATCGTCAACACAAGCTCAGGGTTAAGCCCCGCCTGCCCCGCCTGCGCCCACTCTGCACGGGTCACAGACTGGATAGAGGCCCACACGGCCCGCTCGGTCTCCATCGGCACCAGCTGCCCGATCTCATCCTCGGTATAGGCTACCCCAATCAGGTAGACCAGATCATCCACTCTCGCCGCCTCCCCTCATCTTGGCGCTAAAAATGCGGTTGTTGAGCGCCCAGCGCAGCATCCGCGGCATTTGAGCGCTCTCCTCCCGTCGCTTGCGGTAGAGATAAGAGGCGTACATCTCCACTAACATCCCGTCGTCGGGGGTATCGCTAAGGATTACCCCCTCGGTCGAGATGTAGCTCTTGGCCGATGCAATCAGAGTGGATAGATAGGCGTCCAATGCCGGGCTGCTCACCTGCAGGTCGGTCTTAAGGATCGCCAAAATCTCAGCATCGGTCATGCGATCTCACTCCTTATGCGCTTGCTTTAGTGACATTGACTGTGTACACTCTCACCGCATTGCCCTGCTTAACAGTAATGGTCAGTGGGTGAGCGGTGTTATCAGCCGCCCAGGTTACAGTGCCGCCGTTGCGGACGTTTGCGCCATTGTAGTTAATAGTAACCTGCGCGCCCGCCGCCGCTGCGGTTGCTTCTACCTTGTCGCTTGTCGTGCTCGCGGTTACAGTGTAGCTGTAAGTGGTTGCTTTAAAGGTTGGGGTGAGAGTCTCATTGCCGATAGACAGCGCGCTCAGCTGTGCGTCGTTGGCGGTGTCGGCTGCAAAGTCCATTGTTGTGGTAACGTCAACATTATTGATATTGATTGCCACAAACGCGCCCGGAATGACCGGCATACCATCCGCGCGCTGTTTGCCCTTAAAGACAGTGTTGTCCTGAATAAACTGTACCTCTCGGCTGCTCTCAATGGTCATGCCGCTGCGCAGGGCCAGCAGGTACAGGTCGCCGTAACCGCCGATAATATCGCCATCCGGGATAAATTCGAGCACGTCCACGTTGCCGGTAATGACGGGCAGGGTGCCGTACAGGTTGGCCACTACATCGCCGGTCGCGGTAAAGGTGATGAGCTTCGAGCGCAATTTGGCGTAGGTCTTGGAGTTCATTGCCCAAAACATCTCTCCGCGGCTGTAGCGGGTGTAGGTGTTGCCGATTGCCTCCATCAGTTTGGCCCAAAACTCTGCGCCGGTGGCGGTGGTGCCGTCAATCTTGATGACGTTGGAGGTGCTCAGGTTCTCCCATGCCGGGGCGTTCGCCGGGTAATCAGACGGCTGCGAGCTCTGCGCCAGTCTGGTAACAATACCGAGCGGCATCTTGCTTGCTGCGCCCTTGCCATACAGGATCGCCTTGTCCATCGCAAGGCCAACCGCCTCGGACAGCATCTCTACAATCCAACCTGCCAGATTAACGTCGTTGTCCTCAAGGATGGAGTTGCACACCGGGACAAATCCCGCTACTTTGTAACCGTCCAGGGTGATCTGATTAAACACAAAGCTCAGCTCATTGATCGCGCCGCACATCTCAGTCCATACCGCTTCCGGTACAGTGCCCGCAATGGTCTGTCTTGCCTCACCGCGCACGTTACGCACTCTGACGCGGTTAAGCAGTTTGGAGTAGCGGTACATATTTTCGGCAATCAGGTCGAGCATGACAACCGGGATGGTCAGCTCTGCGCCACTGACGGCTCTCTGCTGGCCCTTCATGCTGCGCAGCTCTCTCAAAAATTCCTGCATGGTGTTGTCGGCAAGAATAGCCTGTCTCTGCTCGCCGCTCAGCGCGTCAAATACTCTCTGGCTCTTCGGCAGAGAACGAATGTTTGCAATTTTCATTTTGTTTGTTTCCCCTCTTTCGTTGTGTTTGGATTCCGGGTTAGTGGTTGGGTTGTTACCTCTGGTTGGGGCGTTTGCCTCGATTTCCTTAATCTGGCCCTCGATTTCGTTGATCTCCTGCTCGAGTGCGGATTTTCGCTCGTCATGAGCCTGCTTTTCGCCTTCAAACTGATCTACATTGTCGGCAACCACCTTTTCTTCTTCCTCGGTTGCCGCCTCATTCACCGCCTGTTCGAGTTCCGCCTCACGGGCTGCAAATTCCGCGTCCTTTTCGCGCAGGGTTTCCAGCTCTTTATTGAGCCTGTCCATTTTGCTTCTCAGCATCAAAATTTTCAGTGCCATTATTTTTCACCTCGTAGTCTTTTGAGCATTTCTTCGCGCCATTTTGCGCGTTTTGCTTCCTTTGCCTGCTCTAATTTGTTTTTTGCCTGCTCCAACTCTTCCTTTGCCCGCGCCTGAATAGAGGTCTGTGCATAGGCCGGGAAGGTACAGGGGCTTACCTCGTACAGCTCCACATCGGTCAACCTTGTCCGATAGGTGCCATCCTCGTCCCAGCTCTCTTCCATCGCCCGGATGTCAAAGCCAAAACTGCATCCGCGCACATCTCCGCGCGCTACACGGGCATAGCCGTTTTTGGCGTCCTGATCCTGTTCATTGATCTCCACCGGCCCATGCAGGCCGATTTCATCCTCCGACAAGACCGCTGTCCGGTTTTCGGTGCTTCCCAATACAATGTCTGTGTTGTGGTTCCAAAGCACTTTGACGTCTTTTCCCTCCCGCAAGGTGCGGGAAAAAGCGCCCGGCGCTATAGTCTCCACCCAGCCGGGATATACCTCGTATTCCCGATTAAACACCGAATAGTATCCGTCCAGATACCGCTTTCCATTTTCCTCGCGGGTCTGAAAAGGTTCTGTTTTGATTACTCTTCGTTCCATTAGGTTTCACCCCCTCCACTCTGCACTAATTTCTTTTGGTCTCCAATCCGATCAATCGGCAGATAATTTTCCAGGATTACCAGTTTGTCCAATCCCTCTAATGGCGGCAAACCAATCCAATCCCGCACCTCATTGCCGCTCATAATGCCGCGGATAAACTGTTCGTCCGCAACCTCTGCCATATCTTTGAGGTCGTAATTGTAGAGGCTGCGCGCGTTAAATCGAAAATACCGGTCAGGGGCGCTAATCAGCTTTTTGGTCAATTCTTGCTCAATCATCCGCGCAATCGGCATGATGGTCGTGTTTACAAAGTTGTTCCACTCGTCTCGCTTAAAATCGCCAACCCCCAGAACAAAGGACGGCACCCCTAAAATGGACGCCACCGTCTGCTTATCCAGCTTGACAAAATCCGCTAAGGCAAGGTCAGATAAGGTAAGGGGCCGAATCTGCTCGACGCTAAACTGATCGGCCGGCAAAATCCACGGTTCTCCCGCCTGTGCGGTGTTGATGTAATTTTTGGCCAGTCGCTGCCGCCCCTGCGGGCTTGCAAACTCCTCGGTCAACGCATCTACCTTGACAATAATCGACGGTTTCCACTGGCTCTGCATAAATCCCCGCTCGGTGGTGGATGCCTGCTTGAGGTTGTTGGCCACATCCGATAATGCCACCTGATAGCCGTCTCCCATCCAGGGGTAATAGCTGTTAGGGTTGAGCACAAAGTGCAATACCTCATCCGGGGCATACTCTCGGCCCGCAATCACCGCCCGATAGCTCCAACCGTCCGGGATAAATGAGGTCATCGCCGGTGGAATCGGCTGCAGGTTGTCCAAATAGGCTCCTGCCCGCTGATACTCCGGATAGACAACCGCGTTGCCGCGGCCATCCAAAAACAAGGTCTTGACAATCCACTGGATAAACGCTGACCGGGTCATGTCACGGTTAGGGTCAATATCAATCTTGCGGCTCATGTGGTCTTTAATGCGCACATCGCCGTTGTCCTGATTTTCCATGAGGTGGATGGTCATGCTGCCAATCAGCCGCGCGATGGTGTCCACCGCTGTACAGATTTCCGGGTTGTGTGCAAGGCTTGTATATCCTGCACATATTAGATTGTCCCAACTGCTGCTATTGCACAGCATCACGCCGCTGCTCCTCTTTTGCGTCGGCTCTGCCCTCGGTGCTTGTGCCGCTCTCCTTTTTTTAGCCATGATTATCACCCCACCATTGTTTGGCCTTGCTCTCCCGCTCACTGTCTGCCAACATCTGACAGCAGGCAAAGACAGAGGCGTCAAACAGGTCGATTCTCTTAACGCCGCCGTCTCCATCAATCTTTTCGTATTGGATCATGTCGTCCACTTTCTCAATGGCTCGTACATTTTCTACACAATACTCATACGCCTGCGAGTGAGCGTAGTAAAATTCTTTGTTTTTCGTTTTGTACTCAATGCGCCTAAATCCCTCGGATTTGATGTAATAATACTGCGGTTGATCCACGATTCGGAAATTTGCGGCCCGCATTTTTTGGAAAAATTCGCGTCCAAACTTTTTGTCAAATCCGACTGTCTTGATCTTAAAGCCCATTTTGCGCATCCCAATAAACCAGTTGACAATATCGTCTGGGAGCACTGTCTCGGTGTTGCTCATCGTGAGCCACCCCTTTTCGGCCCACCAAAACAGCGGGATACCGTCCTCCTCAGCCTTGAGGTGCGCCGCCACAACCGGGAAAAAGGCGTGAGTAATGCAGATGTCAACCCCCCGATAGTTTGCATACAGCGCGCCCGCCGTCAGGTCGTGCAACTTGGACAAGTCCGCGCCGCCGTACCAGTGTACCGGCAGTTTTGCAAGCTCCTCCAGCGTCCAGTGATAGCAGGCGTCCGACCTTACAAACTCCTTGATGTCAAAGTAGGCAGACATCGCGCTTGTAAAGACGTTAAGTGTCTTGTTTAAAAACTCGCTGCGCAGCTGCGGCTCGTTGCGGGCCTGCGCCGCGTCGTCCATCAGCTCCTCCAGCGTCACCGTCACGCCGATGGATGGGGTGCACATCTGCAGCACTTCCGGGTCGTCAAACTCGGTCACTTCACCCGCTGCGTTGAGGATATGCCCCTCGCTGTCCTGATCCGCCTCGCAAATAAACGCAAAATAGCTGTCATACGCCTTATCCTTGATGGTGCCGTCCAGCACCCCCTCCAGCGTTTTAATGCGGTTTGCCAAAAAACCATCCGGGATGTCTCCCGCCGTTGAGATGCCGATCAGCAGCTTATTGCGGTACGCCTTCATTGCGTTTTTCATCAGGGTGTATTTCTTTGCACCCGCCCGTTTCCAGCTATGCAGCTCGTCTAGGATCAAAAAGTTACAGTTAAGGGAATCCAGCTTATCCTCCTGGTTTGCAATCGCGTAAATCTCTGCCGTACCGTCCCCAAAGTCAATCACAATGCTGTGTTCCTGGTTGTTGTCGCGCACTCTCAACTTTTTCACGTCGGGTCTTAACATTTCCACATTGTCGCGGATAAACCCAAAGGATTCCATTGTCTGCTTAACCGAGTTTGCCACAATGTAGGTTTTCGCGCCGCTTGCGCGGTCTAAAATACTTTTGGCTTCCCCCAACGCCGAACTGAAAGAGGTTTTGCCCTGCTTTCTCGGCAAAAAAATAAGCGCTTCCGTAAAGCGCCTAATCGTTGTTCCCTTCTTAAAAAAGCCAAAAAGGTTTACGATTATAAATTTTTGCCAATCCGTTAGGATCATCGGGCGGCCTTTGAAGCTCACACCGTTTTTATCCTCACCTTGTACATGGTGGATGGTGCCCTCAATAATCCCAATCACAAAATCAAACTGACTTTGCTTAAAATCAAGATCGTCCCGCTCCAAGTCGTCCAAAAAACGCTTGCAGGCTAACCGGCGCGCTTTGTTTGCCAAAACCCCACCGCTCACAATGTCCTCAGCGTACTTTTTGGCGGTTGCAAAGTTTGGAGATGTAATATGATCCAATGTCAACTTGCATCATCCTGTCTGTTTTCATCCAGCAGCTTTGCAAAGACCGACTTTTCCTTTTTATCCGGTATTACCTCATTTTCATAAGCCTTTGCATTGAGTTTGAGCCGGTCGGAGTAGCTTCCGATGTCTTTTCTTAGGTTTTCCAGGCACACCAGCACCGGGTTTTTCTTTCCCCCGCTACGCTCAGTCTCCACACTCGCGTTAAACCCTTCGGCTTCAAACTGTGCGCTCATGCACTGATACTGATAGAGCATATCCACATAGACATCTATGATCTGCTCGTACTGCTCCCGGTAGGTCCCCAGTTCCTGCATGTGGTTGACCGTCTCAGTCTTGATTTTTGAGCGACTTTTTGGTTTCGGCATATTCTTTATTGAGCCTCCATTCAAGTTCCTTTCTGTTGATTACCTCCGTGTGAAAATCAATTGTCTGTAATTCGCCTTGGTTAAAATATATGCTTATATTAAAATCAGAAATTGCATTAAGTTCAGGCGATACCATGCTTTCCGCTCTGTCGATTAACTCGTGTCCTGCTAGCTTAATTCTTTCAACAAGTTCGTCACGATATTTATTCATTCGAATACCTCCCTCTTAGCCCCTTTGCCCCTTTTTCCGGGTGCATCTTGTTGTGACATTTTTCGCACAAACTTATTAGATTATCATCATGATAAGCAAGTTCCGGGTGATCCTCCACATGCTGGATATGGTGTACTGTCGTGGCCTGCGTCATTCTGCCGTATTTGCGGCACTCCTGGCACAGATACCCGTCCCGCCGCAAAATCTGCGCGCGCTTGTGCTTCCACCGTCGGCTTTTATAGTCCCAGCTCATTTTTCCCACTCCCCAGTTTTGAGCAAGACAAAAGGCAGCGTTTTCGCGCTGCCCTTGTCGAGAAAGATAAAGTTTTAGAAAGGAGGTCCTTGCATGAACAACCATGATGTCAAAACCCAAAGGAGCAATCTATTTTTGTTTCTTGCTCTATTATAATCATATCACAGGACTATAGGCGATTTTAAGCTCTTTATATTTGTAAAATGTCCAGCGCCCGCCCGTGCATCTTGATTACCCAGCTGTAATCATAGCCCATAATCAAGGCAATTTCCTCCCAACGCTTGCCCGCTATGTAGCGTAGATTTAAGAGCCGCCTGTAATTTCCGTTTGGCACCCTCTCCACCGCCCGTTCAATCTCCTGCCGCAAATCTGTCAGAGTGTCTATTTTCTGGTCGATCTGCCGCTCTAAATCCACAATTTTAGCAATCGCTGCCTGCCTGCTGTCCCCGCCCCCTCCCCTCGGCATCCCCGACAGGTTTGGTGTCACCCGCGTTACAAGGTCTTTTAATTGGCTTTGCTCCAATAGCAGTTGATCGATGTCTTTGTTGATCTCCTGATACCGCGCAAGCCAGCGTTTTTTGTCCTGGTTTGTCAAATTTCTACCCTCCCTACTCATCAGAGTATTTTCTCACTAATTATTCTTTCGGCAATCTCTCGCGGTATATCTCCTTTGTCGGCCATGTAAGCAAGATTTTCCCGCGCGATTTCTTTTTCTCTCTCGGCTTCTTGCGCTTCTCTTGCTGCTTCCACAGATCTTCTAAAAGCTGGCACAATATTAGCGCATATTGTTTTTGCCGCCCTTATAATTTCATCTTTAAGCCACTCCCAACTGAGTTTTGCCCTGTTTAGGGCCTGCGTTGTTTTCAGCCCTTGCTCGATCTCTACAAACATATTTTCATAGCTGCCGTATTGCACCACGTTCCCCGCGATTCTTTCCGCTTCGTTTCGCTGTATCTCATAGCTCATTACCAACTTTAAAAACCGTTTGCGCGTCATTGTTTCCCCTCCTATCTCGCCGTCTGGCACGTCTTCCCACACGCCGGGCAATCGGCCCATACAAAATAATTGCCGTAGCAGTTCGGCGCGTTTCGCCTTTTTAATATAATTTGTATTGACATTTTGCTCATTTTTCTTACCACCCCGCTTCTCTTAGTTCTATTTCTTCTCCACATTCCGGGCACTTCACCCAATCTTTTCCATCCCAATCATACTTGTAACTGTCAATTTCGCACGCCGCAAACACACAACAGCATCGCGGACAGGTGTAGACCTGATAGGTTTTGCCGTGTTCGATTATTTCCATTGTTAGTCCTCCTTCGGGTTAAAGCAGCTGCAAAAACTCAATTCGTTTACCTCTCCCCAAAGCCCGCCAAGACTGTATTTGCATCTTTTGCTTATCGGCAAATACCATAAGCAATCTCTGCACCTCCCAACCGGTGGGGCTGGTCGGGTGTTCCAATTACTTAATGCTTCCTCAAACGATTTCTTGGGGCTTGATTTTAAGCCACAATCCCAGCAGCTATACCATTTCATTTTCTTGTCCCAATATATAATTTTCCCCTTGCCGCATTTTGGACATGGCAATACAATTTCGCTCCCTGTACACTCCTGCTGTGCTTCCCGATCTCCCAGCAGCGCGCGCCGTTTCAGTTCTTTGTCGGTCATTGTTCATCACTCCTCCACTGGCATATTCCAACAGTCTACGCAGTTTCCTTTAAATAGGTCACAATCATTCTTGCAATACCCCAAATCAATGCAGCAGATCGTTGGTGTACCATAGGGTCCCATTGATGCATTAGGGTATTTCTTCTGAAAGTCCTGCAATCTGGTTCGCTGCGGGTGCTCTTTGCTCCATTGGTCAACAGTATTAACAAAATTTTCAAGTTCTTCATCGCTCATTTCTTCGATATTGCAATTTGGTTCATCCGCTCTCGGACATTCAAAGCATCTTGGATAATAATTGCACATCCTCCTATATTCTTTCATGAACTTCAAAGCATCCATTACTTATCCCTCCTTCGCTGGCTGTTTGAGCCATCCCATAACATAAAACAACTTTGCTCTAAACGCACATGGAGATGATATATCGGTGTATCTGCTGGCAAAAGAGCACAAAAAATCGTAAAGCTCCTCATCCGTCATGCTGCGGATTTTATCGGCGTTGGTCTGCGTTTTTTGCTCTTTCAACAGGGATTTCTGTTCGCTTCCAGTTATCCTTTTCATCAGCATTTTAATTCCTCCCCTCATACGGGATCCACTCTCCAACCTCCTGATATGCGTTGCCGTCCCATTAGGTTTCCCGCAGATGGTATCCCAGCATATCCGCCGCTGCAAATTCTTTAAGCCTGCGCTCGGCCTCCTGCAGTGGCACTCCCTTGATGTCTGCCACCGTCTCCACCAGCTGATCCCAGCTCTGCTTTGGGTTATCCCGGATAATTAACGAGATCAGTGCCCGGGTCGATCCGACAAAGCTCATGTCCCAGTAACCTTTATCGGTTTTGCCCTGATTGACCGCCTCGCGGCTGTCGTGGATATTCTCGCGCCGGAAGTTGAGCGGATTTCCGTCTAGGTGGACCATGTGCTTTGCGTGTATCTTATAGAGCCACCATCCCAAAAATACAACGCCGCCATTTTCTCGGACGGCCCTCACCTCTCCGGTGGTATCGCTGATAATGATCTGTGACAGCCCATCCAGCTTGCTCACATCCTCCTCGGATATTTGCAGCCGACTGATCGCCCCGCCGTCCATCGGATTGACCACATAGATTGCCCGGTACATCCTCCCGCCGCTCCCGCTCCACGCCTGACGGCTGATCGGATTGAGCAGGTTGTATACCAGATTGCCCGACCCGCTCTCTATAACTGAGCCATAGAGTGCCTTTGCTGTCTTTTTTCGCATGTCCTTGCCTCCATTTCTACCTCACGCAGACAGTCCATCATCAGGACCATCTGTGCATCCTCATTGTCGATATACTCCCGGTACTGCGGCAGACTGAGCTTGCGCTCCAGCTTGTCCAGCGCCGCACGCCTGATTTGGCTCTCCACCGCTTACACCTCCAATTTTATTTGCTCCGCATCTGGGTGGAGCAGCGGCTCTATCATCTCTTTCTGCGCCCGGCCATAAAAAGTCCGGTCAATCTCAAACCCATAGCTGTCGCGCCCCAGCTCATAGGCCGCCCGCAAGGTAGTACCGCTGCCCGCACACGGATCAATCACCACATCCCCCGGGTCGGTAAACACCTCAATCAATTTTTTCAGCACATTGACCGGCTTTTGCGTGGGGTGGATTTTCGGGATCTCTTTCCCGTCGCGCTGCCAGGTAAACCAGTCAAACACCATATGTCCCGTGCCCCGAATCACCTTGCCTGTATCTGGATCAACCTGCCGCCCATTACGAAATTTGGGCAGTTTGTCTCGGTAAAGCACAACTGCAAATTCCGTCGCTCCTACAATCCGCATGTTAGCCTTAAGGACCTGTGCCGAATAATTTTTGCAAAAAAACAGAGGGATACTGTTTTTGAATCCATATCGCTCCCCGTAAGATGTCACGGTCTGGATTTGCTCAAAGGCGCAAAAAACAATCATTGCCGGGGCCTTATCCTTTTCTTTCGGTTCCGGGATCAGCAGATGGTTACAAAAGTGCATATATTCTGCGATTTTAAAATATCCGTCCGTGTTAAAAAAACTGGATTTTGCCAGTTTGCTTTCTCCGTTTTTGTTGTCTCCCCCGTTATACCACATCGGATTGCTCCCATAAGCATCCGCGCCGATATTATAGGGGATGTCCGCTATGACCAGCTGTGCTTTCGGGATGCCATATCGCTTGTAATTCTGAAAATTATCCCGGTACAGCTCGATCTTTGGTTTTCTCATACGCTCCTCACCGCCTGAAAACGATAATTTTTTGCCGGGTCCGGCTTGATGTTGACGATGTACCGCCCGCACCGCTGTGCAATCCTGCCTGCTGTCGCGCTGTCCAGGGCAATCAGTTCATCTAGGCTGCGCTCGGTAGAGATGACGGTGATCGCCTCTGGCCGGATGGCCCTGTCATTGATGATCTCAAATGCGATCGTCAAGTCCGCGTCTGTGACCTTTCCCTTAAACAGGTCGTCTATGTACAAGACGTCTGTTTTTGCATATTTTTGCATCATTTCTGTATAATCCTCGGTCGCGTGCAGTTTGATTTCCTTGACCGCGCTTGTCCACTGCATATAGATGGCGCTTTTGCCCCGCTGCAGGTAGTTGTTGACGATGGCTGCACACAGGTGGGTCTTGCCCGCCCCGCTCTGTCCGGTCATCATGTACCACTCCCCGGCAGCGTGGGCAAGGTAGTGCCTTGCGCCGTTGAGCAGCGTCTGCTGCCAGGGCTGGGAGGTGTCATAGTTATCCAGCGTTTTGCCAAGCAGCTCCCCCATCCCGCTGCGCTGTGCCCGCAGGATGTTTCTGCGCCGCTTCGCACAGGAGCACTCTACAAGCCCCTCTGTGCCGTTTTCGGTGATAACCATGATGTTCCCCTTGTTTTTGCACAAATCGCACTGCAGGCCCTCCAGCTCGCCCTGAGCATCATTGTAAGAGCGTATGCGCAGCGCCATCGCGTACTCGTCTGCGTGCTCCACCGGCTTTAGCAGAGCCGCCAGGTCAAACGCCGCCTGCTGCCCGCCCGCTGTCGGTGGGTCAAATGGTTGTCCCGATGTCAGATAGGTCGTAAGTTCCCGCGCCGTTTTGGTCTTTACCAGCTCCCTGACCAGTTGGATGTCCATGTCCGTCTCTCCTTTCCCAGGTGCGCACCGCCGCTTTCCAGTCCTTCATTGAGCTTTTGCCCACCTTCCAGCCGTTCGACTGGTAGTAATCGCAAAATCGCTCCGGGTCTACTCCGTTTTTTCTTTCCAAACAGTATTGCCGGACTTCCTCGACGGTAGGAGCTGAAAATCTGGATTCAGACTTTGGCTTTTTGGGTTTGCGCGTTGTTTGGACACAAACAATATTATCTGTGTTATTATATGGGTTATTATATGGGTTATTATCTGGTATTGGTCCGTTAAAATTGATACGTCCATTTTTCGTTTCTTCCAAGTCCATTTTGTAATTTTGCAAAATGGATTCTCCAAAATCAGAAAATGCATACCACAAAGTTCTGTCGTAGGCGAGCTTGTTGTAATTCCCGGTTACAATGATTCCTTCATCCTGGAGCCGCTTCAACGCGTTCCGGATTTTGCTTTCGGAAAGATACGGGAAGATTTCGGAAAACGCCTTCATGGAATTAAAGGTCCAATACCTTCCGTCGTGAAAGTTCCTGTCGTTGGCTCGGTTTGCTTCAATCCAGTATTGAAAATGGTTGATGATTACCGCCTCGACCATTCCATACTTGATTGCAAGCGATACGTCAAAATGATGTTCCAACTATTTTGTCTCCCCTTTCTTCAAACGTTCCACTTCTTCCTCGGGGATGCGCCACTCGGACATGATTTTTACGGCCTTGATCTTTCCCTCAACAACCCACTTACGAACTGCTCGGTCGGTGAATCCGAGAATTTTTGCGACTTCCTTAATTTTGTACATCATATTATCGCCTCTTTTCTATGTGCCTATAATACCATACGTGTGCTTAAATGTCAATACAAAACCATAAAAATCCCGCCGGGCTTTTCGGCGGGATGGTGTCATGCTCGCTTTTGCAGCAATATTTTGTATTTATTCCCAGATGAAGAAACAACGCCTCTCCCTCTTGAAACGCACATACTGACATAACCGGTGTTTCTACCAAGAAACTTACTACATTCGCTCATGGAATCAAAGTATATTTCTTTTCCGTTTTGTGCCAGCAAAGAAACGGGTTTTTGAGAAGATCTATAGAGTCCGGTTTTAAACCCGTCCCTTATATTATCTGCAAGTGTAAGCCATTCCAGGTTATCTATATGATTATTCAGCCTGTTTCCGTCTTTGTGATTCACTGTCATTTTTGTATTTATCAAATTCTCGTGAAACGTTGTACATACAAGCCTTGCAACAAGAAAGTCTTTTGGTTTTTTATCCTTCCACAATGAAACTCGGTAGCCGCATGCATTGTAGTTTGAACACGCCTTCGGTTTCAAGATTCTTTGTTTCCATACACGCTTTCCGTGGAGATCGCTGTATGTGGTCTTGCCCTCTGCTGTTCTTATTCTGCCAAAAGAGCTTGCTTCATATAAACCTTCATACCCCGGTATCGGTTTCCATATTTCCATAAAATCACCCCTACAGTAACTATACTGCAGGGGTGATTAAAAGTCAATGCCTTTTTACCAAGGCAAATCTCCCCCGTCGTCCTCTACGTCAGCAAAGCCGGTTTGCTCATAGGCAGGAGCGGGGGCAGGTGCAGGGCTGGGCGGGTAGTAGGTGGCGGCCGGAGGCGCGATGTCGTCGTCCGCATAGACATCTACCGAGCGGCCACTCCCCCCTTTGTCCCCCGTAAAGTGTACCTGCCGCACCAGCACCTCGGTCGCGGTGCGCTTGTTGCCGTGCTTATCCTCATAGGATCGGGTCTGCAGCGACCCCTCCAGGGCAATCAGGCGGCCCTTGGGGAACCACTGGCCAATAAACCGCGCTGTGTTCTCCCAGGCCACACAGTTGATAAAATCAGTCTGCTTTTTGTCTCCATAGCCACGGTCAACCGCGACCGAAAAGCTCATCACATCCTTGCCGGTTTGGGTGCGCTTGAGCTCCGGGTCTGCGGTCATCCGGCCCATCAAGATAACGGTGTTCATTCTATATCCTCCATTTCAATTTTTTGCATAAATATTCATCTAGTCGAATTGATTCGAGATGATATTTTTTGTCAAACGATTGCTGCCCCACCTGATCCACCTCGCAATGGTGCTGCCTGCAAAGCGGTTGGACCAGCTGGCCCAGGTGATGGATTGCCCGTCGGTCGCGACCCATGCCGACCCGCTCCACCTCATGGATGTCCGCTTTTTGTCCGCAGATGGCGCAGCGGCGGTTGGCTACACAGGCATATAGATAGCGCTGGATGTCCTCGCAGCGGTTGAGCAGGCTGTCCCGGCAGGGGATATTGTGCTCCACTGCGAGGTCAATCAGCCAGGAAATAAAATCCCGCGCCGTGCTCATGTCACAGTTGGACAGGCTAAAGAGGTTGATGTCCAGCAGCTCACAATAGTGGTACTCCAGTTGATGGCGTACCGCCTCGGTGTCGGTGCTGTCGATGAGGTACAATAACTGCAGTTGCCTCAGCACTTCCCGGTATTGCCGCTTATCCTTGGCCCAGGTCACCCAGTCGGCGATGTCCCGGACCATCGCAAAGATTTTGCGGCGCTGCGCCGGGCTGATCTGCCGCCCGTCTAATAGGCGCACCTCGCACTCGGTGATGCCCTGCCGCTCCAATAGCTGCGCCCCCGCAAAGGGGGCTATGATGGTCAGCTCCTTGCCATCATAGCCGCTCAGATACCCTCTAAGTAGCATCCGGCCATCCCTCCACCGCCTTAATCAGCCTGTTGACCTGATCCTCAGTCAGTTTGTCTGGGGTGTTGCCCATATTTTTGCTACTCCAGCTGGGCAACTGATCGTCGGTGTAACCCTTTTTGCGCCACAACTGGTAGAGCTTGTCCACAGCCGCCTTGCTGGCCGTCTGCGGCTGCTCTTGGCGAGTGTTGTACTTGTCCCTGTCAGATTGCCAGTACACATCCGCAGCCACTCCCAGCGTCTTACAGGCCACGCTTAGCGCATCGGTGATTGCCTTTTTGTAAGCCTCGTCGTCGGTGTACAGACCGCTCTTTTCTTTAGAGACTAGCATGCTTCCCCCGATGCCGGGGATGGGCTGCACTACCTCACCATTGATCCGGTAATAGAGCGAGATGCGCGCAAAGGCTGCGATCTCCCCACCTGCTCCCGCCTCGGTCCACAGGTTGTCGATGGTGTACCACCACCCATCTCCGCAGGGGCCAAACTGCTCTGTCATCGTTTTGATGCGCCACATGGGATTGATGTCGGTCATCCCCTTGAGCCGCCCGCCGGTGATGGCTTTGAGCGCCTCCGGCGGCGGCGTGCGCACTGCGTTGTATAGCGTCATGTTATCGCTCGTTGTGATCCTCCTCTCCAAAATCCAGTGGACACCGCCCGTCTATCGCCAAATCCGCAAACGGCAGCGGCTGCTCGGTCAGCTGGCAATACTCCCTTGTCCGGTCGCGCGGGTCTGTCTGGCACATCCGGCAGTTGCGGCAGACGATGCTGTTTTTGGCCCCCAGCACCGGAAAGTAAAATTCCAGCGGCCCAAGCGTTGCTTTGATGTATTTGTCGATTGTCATTTGATCCTATCCTCCACATACTCCAAAAAGTCCTCCGCATCCTGGCAAAACTCCACCCGGTCGAGGGCTAGCGGTTCAATTTCTGCCGGGTCTGTGATGCTTGCCAGATACGCAAGCTTAATAACTTTGAGCTGATCATCAGTGCTCTGGCTTGGCCACCACCATCCCGCATAATACTCCATCTGGTGGGCACCGACGTAATCCTCCACAAAGTCCGCCCCCTGCTCCCGCAAATACTGCATCCGGCAGTCAGGGCAGACCCAATCGCCTGTACCGGCGTAATAGGTCAAATCCCCCTGCGGCCACATCTCATGGCAGACCGTGCACCGCTGCATCTTGACATCCTGACACTGTGGGTCGTATTTTTCGGCCCCCACAATCATGCCGTTTTCAATCTGTGTCATCTTGACTGCTCCTTTCTAATTCTAAAATCTTCTTAATTACCCGCAGAAAATATTTCGGCTTTATCGGTTGCTGGCAGATCGAGACGCTAAATAATCTCTCCAACTCCGCCGTCGGCGCGTCCCAGGCTCTCTTAATCCCGGCGCGCACCCGATGCGTCACCGTTGTATAGCATCTCCCGATCCGCTCCCCAACCAGCTGATAATCGTGCTCGATCGGCCGCTCAAGCTCTGGGTCTGTCTCCAGTATCAGTGCAATCGCCTCGCGCGCCAGCTTGTCACGCACGCCTAGCCGGTCCAGCAGGTCATATAGGCGCTGCCTCTCCTCCATTCGCGCCACCTCCTAATAGCGTTTGCGCCCTTGCTTAAGCTCCTGGCACCGCTTGTGCTCATACCGCGCCCGAAATCGCCTGCCGGTCTCTCGACACTCAATCCTGTATATCCGCGCAAGCCGTTCGTCCTCCGCGTCGTAGGCCAGCTTGACGATGCAGCTGTTGCAGCCGTCGCTCTCTTTGTCCTCGCACCGCTCGCAGACTATCCGCGCCGCTTTTAACGCGCCGCCCATCAGCTTGCCTCCTGATCGCTTTTGGATTTTAGCCGCCAAACGGACGCCTTGATTTTTCTGCGCTCCCTTGCCTCCATCCGGTAAGCAATCCACTCCACCAGCAGACCCAGCGCGCCCAATAATAGCAGCCCGCCAAACAGCGCCGCGCTTGCCATAACAATGCCGATCATCTTCGACCCTCCCTCGGAAAATACTCGCATTAGTATCCAGCATAAGAGTACCAGCGCATAGCTCAACCCTAATGCAATCCAAGCAACCTTTCTGTAAGCCTTAGCAAGTGACGGCATATCGTAATCAATGATAATACTCCACACAAACCACGACAGGCTAAGCACTAACACCTCCCAGATCATTCGGCACCTTTAGCTTGATAACTGTCCTGCTCTTTCAGCAGCATATTAAGTTCATCAACCTTCGCTCCGAACTCCTCATAAGTGCTTCTCAGCACTTCTACAGCCTCCTTCAGGCTCATATCCTTATCCTGTAGCCTCTCTTTACTAACCCTTTCCGCGATGTTAGCAACAGCCTGTGAGAGCGTCCTGAAATATCTCTGGTTGCTCATGGAGACGTTGCCTTTCTTATCGCGATACCGCTTTCCGGTAATGTACTGCCGGGAATCTACGTCGATCACCCAGTCCTTATAAACCTCAATCATCGTTATCATCCTTTCCGTAAACCCAGTCTATCAGCATATTTCAAGGTAACACTTTTTTACCCAGGCATCTTGATTTGCTCTTTTAGAATATGGAGGGTTGCAAAAAACAACTTCGCCGCCCCAATCTTTTGTTAGCCCATCGTTTAATAAAGTATAATGTTTTGGGCACTTTGCGTTTTCATCAGAGCTACAAGGATCTAACGTAAAATGGAATTTGGCGTTAAGTTCATCGAAAAGAGCTTTTGGGGTCTCCCAGTCATCTCTACATGATGACATTAATGCTTTGTTCATTAGCTTATCACCTCGTCAATCACGCGCATCATAGCGGCCAATTCTGACAGGATGCTATTTTTTACTGGCATTTTCTTTCTCTCCAATCCTCATTTTCCCCTTGTAACCGCCAAACAGACGCCTTGATTTTCCGCCGCTCCTTTGCCTCCATCCGGTAAGCAATCCACTCCACCAGCAGACCCAGCGCCCCGAAAAGCAGCAAAGCACCAAACAAAAACGCGCTGCTCATGATAAGCCCGATCATCTTCGTCCCTCCCTCGGAAAATATTCGCAAATATCCAGCGGCGATATATTGAGCAGATCGCACACCGCGTAAACCTCGCTCATTGTCCATGTGCCTGGACACCGGAAGCGGTTGCTGATTGTCCCCGGACTAACATCCAATATCCGCGCCAGCCTTTGCTTGGTCATGCCGCACTTTGTCAGGCGACCCTCCAGTTTGTTTATCATTTAGTTTCTCTCCCCTCAATGTTAGATAGCGAAAATCTGTGCTTGCGTACATTCTCCGCCATGTTTTAATTGCCACTCAAGAGCGGATTTAGCATCTTCAATTTTTTCATGCCAGCTAACAGGCACCCATTCTTTTTGAGTAGAATATTCACTGGAAAATCTTATTTTAACGCAATATTTGTGTTTCATTTGCTCCACTCCTCTCCTGCCTTTCCCGACAGAAACAGATTCACAAAGTACACCTGCCCCTTGCCGGTTACCTTAGGCGTCTTACTGATGCTGGTGTGCCCGTCTGCGTGGACGATGGTTGTCTCCTTGATCTCAAATAGCCCCATCTCCATCGCGCGCTGGGTCGGCATATTGTAGTCGCTGCCATTTCGGCGAATTAGATAGCCGTTCTGCAGCATCCAATCAAACAACCGGATAGGCCCTATTTTGATGCCGTTTTGTTTGATGATTTTCGCCAACTCCCCGATTAAGATCGAGCTTTTGGAGGTCTCCACCGCCCCGGCAAATAGGACCTTGGGCTTATCCTCCTCTATCTGCGTTTCTAGCCGCTTGATTTTCTTGTCCGCGATTTGCAGCGCTCTTGCCATCACCTTCTCGGGGCTGTTCCAGTCCTTTTCGAGCTGGATAAAATACTGCCGTGCCTGCTTGCCACGCTCGTTACGCTGCAGCATACAGATTTCTTTCGCCATCTCGATGGTGAGCTGCGCGTCCTGTGCCGGCCTGCCGCCAGAACTTTCCGTCAAAAATGGCGAAAAGTCTATTCCTTCGGAAAATCCGTATTCGCACATCCTTTTGAACCAATGAGAAAATTCGCTGCCAATCTCTAAAAATTGGTACAAGTCTCTTGCTAAGACCGTTGGTCGATCATTCTCATAATTGACCTTGATGATTTCGTTCATCTATACTGTCCTCCTCTCCAACTCAATCTTCCCGATGGCCTCCATCATCTTCTCATAAGCTCCTGCCGGATTCTTTTTTCCATTTAAAATCATGCTTACATATTCTGGCGTCCATCCGATAGCCTCTGCCAAATCCTTTTGTTTAATTTTGTGGATGTGCATTTCTGCAATAATTTCAGACGTCCACACTTCTGGCATTTTATCACCTCCATTTTTGTGAATATTGACAGCTGAATTTCTTAAACAAATCTGGCAGTATAATATTAACCACAATGTTATACTACTTAAACAATTCAATATCCGCACTTTTAAGATAAGGGATTTTTGTTTATGAACTTCAATTGACAAGCTTATTATAATTCATGTTCATAAACAAGTCAACCCCTTTTGTTAAAGTTCGTAAACTTCAACAAAGAATCGGAAGGAAACTTGTATGTTTTATGATGTGTTTGAAAAATTGTGTGCTCAAAAGGGAGTTAAGCCAGGGCGCGCTGCCGATGAAATGGGTATCAGCCGCGCAACAGTCACTAACTGGAAGAAAAACGGCTATAGCCCTCCTTGTGCCGCCATCCTAGCAATCAGATACTTTTTCTTATATCGTTCTCTTTGATTAGTCCGATAGGGAAACTATACTAAAATAGTCGCTCTATTGGAA